>Ga0206130_10009532_pt1 | contig 10134 bp, 9 predicted proteins | sample Helgoland_Spring_9_FD_148637 | JGI IMG/M metagenome (GOLD analysis project Ga0206130, IMG submission 148637) | Pelagic subsurface seawater microbial communities from Kabeltonne, Helgoland, North Sea - Helgoland_Spring_Bloom_20160512_1 | ecosystem: Environmental > Aquatic > Marine > Epipelagic ...
CCTATTCCCCAGCATCGTCCAGGCCTTGACTCCTGAAGAATACACCGAACGCATCCAACGCATCCTCACCAACTCCACAGCCTTGCTCACCCGGTACTTTGTCGGATTGGCTGCCCAAGTAGCCATCATCACCACTGTGATTACCGGAGGGCTGCTTATTCTCGGTGTTCCCAATGCCTTTTTAATCGGGTTTCTCGCCGGACTGCTCAACCTCATTCCCTACGTTGGTCCTCTGGTGGGAGCCGGGCTGGGACTGGGCATCATCCTGACCACCCATTTGCAATTCCCAGAGATCTGGAGCCTTCTGGGAAAAGCCGGAGCCGTATTTCTATTGGCGCAGCTGGTCGACAACCTCTTTACACAGCCTGTGATTTTTGCGGGAAGCGTGAAAGCACATCCATTGGAAATCTTCCTGTTGATCTCTATTGCGGGAAGTTTGGCGGGCATCACCGGCATGATTTTGGCCATTCCTGCATATTCCTTGTTGCGTGTTGTAGCCAAGGAGTTTCTGAGTGGATTTAAAGTCGTTCAATCCCTGACAGATCAGCTTTGAAAACAAGGGGAGAAAAAGATTAAGGATTCTCTCTTCACCTGCGAAGGAATAAGTTTACCTTAGAACCCCGTATGCACGCGACTACGGGAAAGGCCAAGGCCACCAAATATATATTCGTCACTGGAGGCGTTTCTTCCAGCTTGGGCAAGGGAATCATCAGTGCTTCCTTAGCGAAGCTGTTGCAAGCCCGTGGGATGAAGGTGACCATCCAAAAACTGGATCCTTACATCAACATCGATCCAGGCACACTGAACCCCTACGAGCACGGAGAATGCTACGTCACAGATGACGGAGCAGAAACCGATTTGGACCTGGGGCACTATGAAAGGTTCCTCAATGTGTCCACATCGCAGGCCAACAACATCACGACCGGCCGCATCTATCAAAGCGTGATCGACAAGGAGCGCCGGGGAGAATACCTCGGACGCACAGTGCAGATTATTCCCCACATCACCGACGAAATCAAACGTTGCATTCAAATTCTGGGAGAAGGAGATCAATATGATTTCGTCATCACAGAAATCGGAGGAACGGTAGGTGACATAGAGTCTTTGCCCTACATCGAGGCTGTGCGTCAAATGCGCTGGGAACACCCCAAAGACACCCTGGTCATCCACCTCACGTTGGTCCCCTACCTCAAGGCAGCGGGCGAACTCAAAACCAAGCCCACCCAGCACAGCGTAAAGCAGTTGCTCGAGTTTGGCGTACAACCCGATGTATTGGTCTGTCGCACGGAACACAACCTGACCAAGGCCATCCGCAACAAACTCGCACGGTTCTGCAACGTCGGCGAAGAAGCCGTCATACAATCCATCGATGCAGACACGATTTATGATGTGCCCCTCTTGATGCAAAAGGAGCAGCTCGATGAAGTCGTTTTGAGCAAGTTGGGTGTCGACAGCCGGGCCGGACTCAACCTCAACCGCTGGCTGAACTTCCTGGAGCGCCACAAGAATCCGCAGGGCTCAGTCAACATTGCGTTGGTCGGGAAGTACGTAGAACTTCAAGACAGCTACAAGAGCATCGTAGAATCCTTTATCCATGCCGGTGCTGCCTGCGGAGTAAAGGTCAATCTGAATTGGATCCATTCCGAGCAGTTACAAGGTTCAGAAAACAAAACCCTCTTAGGCAGTGCTCACGGTATTTTGGTGGCCCCTGGTTTCGGATCACGCGGCATCGACGGTAAAATCGAAGCCATCCGTTTCGCCCGAGAGAATGGCGTTCCATTCTTTGGGATTTGCCTCGGCATGCAATGTGCAGTGATCGAGTTTGCCCGCAATGTGCTGGGACTTGAAGAAGCCCACAGCACAGAAATCAAAGACTACACGCCGCATCCTGTCATCGACTTGATGGAAGCCCAAAAGGGCTTGGCCGATATGGGGGGAACCATGAGGCTCGGGGCATACCCTTGCCAACTCGAAAAAGGCTCACTGGCCGAAGAAGCTTACGGTGTATCCGAAACAGAGGAACGGCACCGCCACCGTTACGAATTCAACGAGGCATACCGCGCACAATTCATCGATGCAGGTATGGTGCCAACAGGAACCCATCCAGATTCCAAACTGGTTGAGATCGTTGAAATTCCCGATCACCCCTGGTTTGTGGGGGCTCAATTCCACCCAGAGTACAAGAGCACCGTCATCAACCCACATCCCCTCTTCAAAGCCTTTGTGAAAGCAACGGTGGATTTCAGCTCTGGGTCCGCCTCAGAAGCACAGTCCGGCAGCAAGACCCAAAAGCAAAAAGGCTGATTGCAGTTAGCCTTTAAGGCTCCAGTTCCCCTCGGCATCAAAAGCGTGGGGGTACATTTCCAAGAGTTGTTCCCGGATCAAATCCAAAGGAACGGAAGAGAACAAGCCGTAGTCCTCGATGTACTCCATAAACCTTTGACCAACAGAGTCTAAGGGTTGAAAAAGCACATCATTCTCCGCGTCCCAATCGAGGGTTGATGTGCCGAATTTTTCACACAAGGATCGGTTGAACACAGGTGTGCACTTGACCCACCGTTGACCATTCCAAAAAGCCCCGTAGCCGTGGGGAGTGAGCACGTCTGTTCCCAGCTTGCGCTCCAAGGATTCTGTGGCCAGATGATTGCGCACCCTGGCCAGCCCCAATCTAGAAGGCACACCCAATGCACGAAACCCCGCCACCAGCAGTATGGACTTGTGGACGCAGTGCCCACTTTGATTTTCGAGTGTCCGGGAAGCCGCGTTTTCTTCCGGCCTTAAGTTGATCTGGAACGGGTCATAACGGATGGCATCACGCACAAACAAATACCAACGCTCCAAGCATTCAAGCCGGCTACCGGCCCCGCACACCAACGAGAGTTGGCGCATCACCAGAGGGTTGGCCCCATTCAGCACTGCATCAGACGCCAAGTCCTGAGCAACAGGTGGTGATAAAGGGGGTGAATCAATCATGGTGGGGGTCGCCCCATCAAGGTAGGACGTTGAAAGCGAGAATGCTTAACCCTGCAGGCTTTTGTCTTTCAGGGGCAATTGAACCGTCAGCATCCACATGATGAACACCACGCCACGTTGCACCTCCAACACGGATTCTACGCCCGAATGAAGGATGGTCAGCATCACGCACAGAAACAGCACCCCATCCCCTGCCCTCCAAGCATGCCTCAGGCAACCCAGCAACGCCAAGGTCAACACCAACATCCCCGGCCAACCAAAGGCCACCCCCGCTTGAAGCCACTGGTTGTGTGGATTCAGCTGGCGCTCTGAAGCATAGGTCAGGGCATCCCGCTCATACCGGCGCATCAGTTCCGGCACCACATCACCCGTTCCCACTCCGAATGGGTGCGCTTCAATGATTTCCAATGACGTTTGCCACACCATCACCCGGCCAGAGGAACTGCTTTGAACCGGCGCCTGCTCATCTGTCATAACCGCTGAAGCACTGCTCATTTCAGCAAACCTCTTTCCAGACATGGCCCAAGATGAAACCAAAACGAGTGCGATGAAGACACACCATCTGGCCGCTCCTTTTGGCAAAGAATTCGACAATACTACCCGCTGCTGTCTGCCCCAAAATGGCCACATCATGGACATCCGAATCACAGCGACGACCAATGCGGCAATGATGCCTGCTTTGGAGCCGAGCATGCCCAAAGACAGTGCAAAAAGCACCGTGACGACCCATACCATCACCGGCTTCAAAGTCCGGGCCCACTGGGTTCCCAAACCCAAAAATGCCGCGCCCAAATGCAAACTCATGTATGTGGGGTGAACATCACCAGAGAATCGGGCATACCTCCACTCCGTAGGAACATCCAAAACCACCTGATGCCAGCCTGCCCGCAGCATTCTCCAAGACAAATAAACCGTCACCGACCACCCCAAAGACCACCAAAAATCACGGGCCACTTGACGTCCAGGCATGGCCAATAGGACGGGTAAAAACCAGAGTGAAGACTTGACCTCCAAACTCAACCTCCAAGCATCGAGGTCACTTGACCACAGTCCACCCAACAATTGGAGGCCGAAATAGGCCACCCACCACAATGAACCCAAACGCCATTCCCAGCGTGCTCGACGGTGCTCACGCCACCATGTGGTGATCCGAAGAACGGCGACAACAAACAAAGTGAAGCCCGCCACATTCCCGCCAAGAATCAAGGCAGGCATCACTGCCCGCCATGCCCAGGATTCTAAGCTGAGCCCCAGAACATCCTTCATCGGGTGAGAGACTTAAATGCAGCAGAAGGAGCCCGGCGCATCAGGACCAAACGCCAAATGCCTTCACAATAGCCCCAGCCATAGGCCATGTGGAGCACGAAAAAAGTCCTCAGTACTCCGGGAACATCTTTCAATGGCGTTCCTCCCAATGCTACAGCGGTGAGCGCACCCAACACCCACATGCCCCACAATGTGGCCAAAGCGGGAAGGGCAAGCGTCAGAAGCAGCGCGGTGTTTGGCATCGCCCAATGGAGGACAGACAACCCTACCAATACAGCGCTTCCGAGCAGCATTGCCGCAGGAGCCAACTGGCGCCAAGTCGTCACGGTCAGGTGTTTCTTGTTCACGAACACTTTCCAAAAACCGTATTGGCGGTACTGGCGAAACAACTGCCCATAAGTGGACCTGGCATGGTATGTCGAGCGGATCCTGGAGTCAAACCAAATCCGCCAACCGGTCTCCGTCAAACGGAAATTCAATTCATCGTCCTGGTTTCGCACGAGGGCGGCATCAAAACCGCCCAGTTCTTCGAGTACTGACTTTCTGTAGGCTCCGAAAGCCACAGTATCCACATGTCCTGCAACCCCTCCCGTGCGAAAGCGGGCATCCCCTACTCCAAATGGAGAAGACAAAGCCAACCCAATGCGGCGGCTCAGCTCATCGCCGTGAACCTGCTCCACAACACCGCCAACACATCCAGACTCCGGATGGGCCCGCAAAACTTCAAGGTTGCGCCTCACAAAGTCCGGCGCAACCTCTGCATGGGCCCCCAAAATGATCACCACATCGGCAAGGGCCTCTTTGATGCCCATATTCATGGCCACAGGCGTAATGCGGTCGGGATTGTCCAACACGCGCAACCCTGAATCTGCAAGCGCACGCCTTTTTAAAATTTCCAGAGTGCCGTCTTTGCTGCCCCCATCGACCACCAAGACTTCAAACCCGGACTCTACCCCATTTTGAATGGCAAGGGAATCCAGGCAAGCCTCAATATGAGCCGCTTCGTTGAGGCAGGGAATTACCACCGAGGCACACGGTCGGTCAGACATGGCGGCGAAGATAGTCGGAAGGTCAAGCAGGACCTGCAGGTCGCGTCATGGCCACATGGGGAATGCCATCTTCCAGATAAGGCTCGCCCACTGTGGTAAATCCAAAGCTGGCATAGAATACCTCGAGGTACTGTTGGGCCGATATGCGAATGGGAACCTCCGGCCAAAAGCCACACACCTCATCGAGGCTGCGTCGCATCAATTCTCGTCCCCATCCGCCTCCGCGCACGCTCTGGGCAGTAACCACGCGACCAATACTGACTTCCCCAGCGTAGGAGACCCCCGCAGGCAGCAACCTTGTCGTTGCCAGCACCTCTCCTCCTTGCTCTGCAGGCTCGCCGGCGCGTTCCATCCAAACATGCAGTCCGACTTTGTCCTTGTCATCCAAATCTTGGTAGGCACAATCTTGTTCAACCACAAAAACTTCTGAACGCAGCCTGAGCAAGCCATACAGCTCCTCTCGGCCCAAATCAGACCAGCTTTTGCACCTCCAAACAACGTCTTTGACAGGGACTTCATTCATAGACGCAAATTAGCCCGCTTCCCCCGCTACTTTTGCGGCATGGCAGGCGGCAATGTGCTTTCGGTAGAGGGGTTGACAAAGCGTTTTGGCGAACGCCTCATTTTTGAGGACCTCCATTTTGGCTTGGACCGGGGACAGAAGGCGGCCTTGGTCGCTCGAAACGGTACAGGAAAAAGCACCCTGATAAAGGTGCTGCTGGACATTGAGGGGGCAGATTCTGGAACGGTCACTTTTGCTGGAGACGTGCGCATCGCGCACCTTTCTCAGGACCATGGATTGGACCTGGACCGCACCATATTGGCCAACCTTTTCCAAGCCGACAACGACGCCATGCGCGCCATCCGGCAATACGAAGAGGCGACACAGCGCGAAGACGCTGAGGCCTTGCAAATGGCTTATGACGCCATGGACCGTGCCGAAGCCTGGAGCTACGAAGCGCAAGCCAAGGAAATACTGGGAAAGCTCGGTTTGCACGATACCGACCGTTTTGTGGATGGCCTAAGTGGCGGTGAAAAGCGCAGGGTCGCTTTGGCCAAGTGTCTGATAGAGCAACCCGACCTGTTGTTGCTCGATGAGCCAACAAACCACTTGGATCTGGGCATGATTGAATGGTTGGAGGGATTCCTGGCCCGTGCCAAAACCACCTTGCTCATGGTCACCCACGACCGATTCTTCCTGGAGGTGGTGTGCGACACGATATTAGAATTGGACAACTTCGCCCTCCACAAATACCCAGGAAACTGGAGCTATTTCTTGGAAAAGAAGACGGAGCGGTCCTCCAACGAACACGCCCAGCGCGACCGTGCACGTTCCATCATGCGGCGGGAATTGGAGTGGGTCCGGGCCACCCCTCAAGCCCGAACCGGCAAAAGCAAGTCCCGTTTGGACGCGTTCAAAGGCCTCAAATCCCGGGCTTCAGTGCGGCTCGAAGAAGACGAAGTCAACCTAGAACTGGATCCTGCCCGCATGGGAGGGAAAATCCTCGAAATGCACCGGGTCAAAAGGGCTTACGGGGAAAAAGTCATTCTAGGGGGCTGGACCTACCATTTCAAACCCGGTGAACGCGTGGGGTTGGTGGGTGACAACGGCGCCGGAAAAAGCACCCTGATCCGGCTGATGACCGGCGAAGACAAGCCCGATGGCGGCAAAGTCGTCATTGGCGACACCATTGTATTCGGCCACTTTAGCCAAGAGCCTCCCATTTTCGATGAGGGCATGAAGGTCATCGAAGCACTCTACGAAATTGCAGAGTACATGCCGCTCAAAAAGGGCCAGAAGCTGTCCGCTGCCCAACTCCTCGAGCGGTTCTTGTTTCCCCGCCACCGGCACCACGACTTCATTCACAAGCTCAGCGGTGGAGAGCGCAAAAGATTGCACCTGCTGCGTGTGATCATGGGCAATCCCAACTTTCTGGTCTTCGACGAGCCAACCAACGACCTCGACGTGTTTACCCTGGGCATACTGGAGGAGTTTCTATTGGACTTCCCGGGATGTTTGCTGCTGGTGAGCCACGACCGTTATTTCATGGACAAGCTTGTAGACCATGTCTTTGTGTTGGACGGAGTTGGCGGCGTGAGGGACTTCCCGGGGAACTACACCCAATACCGCACCAAGGCTGATGCAGAGGAAAAAGCCGCCTCCAATGAACAGGCAGCGGCTGCAAGAGCTTTAGCCTTACAAGCGGCCGACAGCGCTCCTGCCGCGCCAAAGGGCGACTACAGCCAGCGGTTGAGCTACAACGAACAGCGGGAATACGACGGACTCGAAAATGTGATCGCCACGCTAGAGACCGAGAAGTCAGAACTAGAAACCGCCATGGCCGCTGCTTCGCTCAACCATGAAGAGCTCAGCCGTCTGTCCACACGACTTGGAGAAGTGACCACCGAAATAGAGGTCAAAACAGAACGCTGGATCGAACTCGACGAGCGCGCTTGAGGCCGTATTACTGTTGGTCGAAGTCCAAGACAAACCGAGCGCTGCCCGGCTTGGGTTTCGTTTGGCAGGCCAGCACAAATCCTTGTTCCACTTCTCCTGGTTCCAACGCGTAATTCACTTCCATTTCACCTGCACCCTCTGTCACCAATGCTCGACAGGTGCAACACACGCCACCGCAACAGCTGAAAGGCAAGTCGATGCCCGCATCCAATCCGGCATCCAAAACCGTTTTGGTTCCGTCAAAGTCCAGTTTGTGGGTAGAGCCATCAATCACCACAAAAACCTGCTGGACTCCATCCGCAGCAGCTGCTGGCGCCGAAGCCACATCAGCCGCCGCTTCGGCCGGCTTTGAAGTGGGGGTAGTAAACAGCTCAAAGTGAATCCTGTCCTGGGCCACCCCAGCCGCCGCCATGCCCTCGCGAACAGCGTGAATCATGGATTCAGGGCCACACACAAACACCTCATCCACCGTGGAACCCGACAACAGCGCCGATTGAACTGCAGCCACTTTGTCGGCATCCATGCGCCCTGCATAAAGCGGAACGTCGACAGGCTCTCGCGTGAAAAAGTGAAACAAGCGCAAACGGTCGAGGTACCTGTCCTTCAGGTCATCCAATTCAGACTTAAAAATGACGCTGGATTGGTCTTTGTTGGTGTACAACAACGTAAAAGTGCTGCCCGCCTCTGTGGCCAAAACCGTCTTGATGTGAGACAAAATGGGCGTAATGCCGGAACCCGCAGCAAAGGCCACGTAATGCTTGGACTGACCCGCGTCGAGCACCGTATAGAAGCGGCCGTTCGGGGCCATGGTCTTCAAGACATCTCCCGGTTTTAGGCTCTCGTTGGCCCAAGTGCTGAACCGTCCGTCAGGCACCTGTTTGATGGCCACCCGAAGCTCTTCCCCCACTCCAGCGCATATGCTGTAGCTCCTGCGCACGGCCTCGCCATTGATGTCTTGATCAAAGGTGAGGTACTGTCCTTGTTTGAAGGCATATGCCTCTTGCAGGTCTTCGGGGACTTGAAGAACCACTGAAACACAATCGGACGTCTCTCGGCGGACTTCTGATACCTGGAGGTTGTTGAATCTGTCAGACATGGGGTGCGAATCTCGGAAGGAATGTGATTGGTTGGAGAACCCATTATGCCCCCCATCGGTTCTCTCCACATTCCCCGATGTATTTTTGAGCCGCATGGAAATGGACCTGTTGCAACGATTCGAGGCCTACGTAGCCTCCGAAAAAAAAATTGAGCCGAAGGATTGGATGCCTGACGCTTACCGTAAAACGCTGATTCGCCAGATCAGTCAGCACGCCCACTCCGAGATTGTGGGCATGTTGCCAGAGGGCAATTGGATCAGCAGGGCACCCAGCCTCAAACGCAAGGCCATCCTCATGGCCAAAGTGCAAGACGAAGCAGGACACGGCCTGTATTTGTACAGCGCGTGTGAAACTTTGGGTGTTCAGCGCGACGACACCATCGCCGATTTGCACAGCGGTAAAGCCAAGTACAGCAGCATCTTCAACTACCCGACCCTCACATGGGCCGATATGGGTGCTGTAGGGTGGCTGGTCGACGGCGCCGCCATCATGAACCAAGTGCCTTTGTGCAAGTGCAGCTATGGCCCGTATGCCCGTGCCATGGTTCGCGTATGCAAGGAAGAAAGCTTTCACCAACGCCAAGGATTCCAAATCATGATGACGTTGGCGCAGGGAACCGAAGCGCAAAAAGCGATGGCCCAAGATGCACTCAACCGCTGGTGGTGGCCTTCAATCATGATGTTCGGCCCCCCAGATGAAAACAGCCCGAACAGCGCGCAGTCGATGGCCTGGAACATCAAGCGGTTCTCCAACGATGAACTGAGGCAAAAGTTCATCGACCTGACGGTGCCACAAGCAGAACTCATTGGCCTGACCATTCCCGATGCCGACCTCAAATGGAACGAGGAAACGGGACATTACGAGCATGGCCCCATCGATTGGGATGAATTCAACCGTGTGATTGCCGGACACGGCCCCTGCAACAAAGAGCGCCTGGACGCCAGGCGCAAGGCATGGGATGACGGAGCATGGGTGAGAGAAGCGGCCGGAGTTCACGCCCAAAAACGCGCTGAGAGAAAAGCCGCGTCCAACACGGCTGCGGCCTAAATCCGACCACGTGGAAAAGCAACATTGGCCCCTCTGGGAAATCTTCATCCGCAGCCGCCAAGGCCTGTCTCACCGGCATGTGGGAAGCCTGCATGCTGCCGATGCTGAAATGGCCATCGAAAACGCACGCGACGTTTACACCCGCCGTCAAGAGGGCGTGAGCATTTGGGCGGTACCCGCATCAGAAATCACAGCGTCCTCTCCAGACGAGAAAGACGTCCTGTTTGATCCAGCAGACGACAAG
>Ga0206130_10009535_pt1 | contig 10134 bp, 2 predicted proteins | sample Helgoland_Spring_9_FD_148637 | JGI IMG/M metagenome (GOLD analysis project Ga0206130, IMG submission 148637) | Pelagic subsurface seawater microbial communities from Kabeltonne, Helgoland, North Sea - Helgoland_Spring_Bloom_20160512_1 | ecosystem: Environmental > Aquatic > Marine > Epipelagic ...
AAAAAGGTTTCAATACTGTTATGAGTAGTAATTGTATCAATATCAACGTATGATCCAGACATTACTACATCCTCTATAATAGATTGTGTAGTTGATCCGGTAACGTAAATTTTATTTCCTGTTATTTCTAAACCCATTAGTTTATTTTATTATAAATATATTTATGCTATTTTTACTGCATTAACTACTAGAAAAGGCCATGTTTCATTTAAGCTAAAATAGTTTGTAAGAAGGCAAGCTTTAAATTCTAAACGTACTTGTTGGGAAGCATCAATTATAAAACTTGTAGAAAAAGTTTCTGCATGGTTGTTTCCTCCATAAGTAAAACCTCCTGTACCTGCTACTACTTGTGCACTTGAATTATTGATTGCATAACCATATATTTTAGTTGAACTAGTTGGATCACTAAAATGGAAACCCATTTGAACATAATAAGATCCACCATTACTAAATATTAATTCTGTTGAATTAAATGAAATATTTGGATTAGATGATGAAACGGTTCCTACTAAACCTATTGATTGTGGTATAAAAGGGTCGGGGAGGGGTTCATTAAATATTTGACCATTAGCTCCATATACTATAGCCCATGGGGCGTCTGTATTGGATCCAGACCCTGTAGGACCTTGTGCTCCTGAAGCTCCTGTTCTACCTGTATAACCTGTATACCCTCCAGGTCCACCAGGACCTGTAGGACTACTTCCTAATCTACCTTGATAACCTTGAGGACCTTGAGAACCTTGACCCCCCCTAGCAAAACCTGTAGCACCTATTATACCATTATATCCTTGAGGACCTTGGGGACCATTATATCCACCAGAACCTTGAACTCCTCTATACCCACTATTACCTTGAGCACCTTGAGTTCCTGCTCTATTAGTTCCTTGATATCCCTCACGACCTTGGTTACCTTGAGGACCATTATACCCTAACCTACCATAATATCCTTGAGGTCCTTTAAGACCTTGAATACCTTGAGGTCCTTGAGGTCCTTGAGATCCTGCTCTATTAGTTCCTTGATATCCTTGAGAACCTCCTACACCTACTCTTCCTGGTTCTCCTCCTCCAGCTTGAGTACCATAAGGGCCTTGTGATCCTTGACCACCACGTCCTCCTTGGGCACCTTGACCACCTGCTATACCAGTATAACCAGTATAACCTTTAGGACCTTGAGTACCTTGAGGACCTCGATAACCTGTATGACCTATTGGACCTTGGCCTCCTTGACTACCACGTCCTCCTTGAGCACCTTGTCCACCTGCTATACCAGTAAAACCAGTATAACCTTTAGGACCTTGAGTACCTTGAGGACCTCGATAACCTGTGTGACCTACTATACCTGTTCTACCAGTGTAACCAGGAGTACCCTGAGCACCTTGTCCACCTGCTATACCAGTATAACCAGTGTAACCTTTAGGACCTTGAGTACCTTGAGGACCTCGATAACCTGTGTGACCTACTATACCTGTTCTACCAGTGTAACCAGGAGTACCTTGAGCACCTTGCCCACCTGTTCTACCTGTAAAACCTGCTTCACCTTTAGGACCTTGACCACCTTGACGACCTATATATCCTACATGACCTAATCTACCTGTATTACCAGTTCTACCTGTTAAACCTTGGGCACCTTGTCCACCTGCTCTACCTGTAAAACCTGTAGCTCCACCAGATCCAGTTCCTCCTTGAGGACCTCTATAACCTGTATGACCTACTATACCTGTAGGGCCTTGTCCTCCTCGACCACCTTGACCACCACGTCCTCCTTGAGCACCTGTAAATCCAGTAGCATTAATATATCCTTGTGGGCCTTGATATCCTTGAGAACCTTGATGTCCTCTTAATCCTTGAGAACCTTGTCCTCCTCGACCACCTTGACCACCACGTCCTCCTTGAGCACCTGTAAATCCAGTAGCATTAATATATCCTTGTGGGCCTTGTGGACCTCTATATCCTTGGGGTCCTACTATACCAACTCTACCTTTATATCCTGTATAACCTTGAGGACCTGTATTTCCCTGGGTACCTGTTCTACCAGTAAAACCAGTATAACCTTGGGGTCCTTGGTAACCTTGAGAACCAATAGGTCCTATTATACCAATAAAACCTGTATTACCTCCAGGACCTCCTGTACCTGTTCTACCTAAATTTCCTTGAGGACCATAAAAACCATTTAATCCTTGAAATCCTGTAGCTCCTGTAGGACCTGTTCTACCTGTAAATCCTGTTCTACCTGTAGCTCCTTGACCACCTTGACCACCTTGGGGACCTCCTGTCCCTCCTAAACCTTTATTACCTGTAAGTCCTTGAGGTCCTTGAGGTCCTTGATTACCTCTTCCGGCTTGGGTTCCTCTACCCCCTTGACTACCACGACCACCTTGTCCACCTTGAGGACCATTACCACCCCCTGGTCCGGTGTAACCTGTACGACCTGTATTTCCTTGGGGACCTTGAGAACCACGACCTCCTGTATGACCAGGGGTTTTAGCTCTTCTGTAAAGTATTCCATTAGCATCAACACCAATATAATTACCTGTAGATGGGTTAGATCCTAAAACATCTATATGAGCAACACGTCCATCAAAAATCACATTTTCAATATGAATTTCTGTATCTGTTCCTGATGGTAGAATTTGATTATTTATTATTTGTAAACCCATTTATTATAAATATTTTATATTGCTGTTATTGCTAAACTAGTTAATCCTAAATTTGAAGTTGTTGCTGGGAATCCAATTGCATTACAATATAAATAATAAGTTGTTGTATTTGTTACAGTAACTATTTGACTTGTAGTATTACCACAAACACCCAAACCCGTACTTACCTGTTGTGTCATCATATTTGAAGATTCAATTAATGCATTTAAAGTCGATGGGTTACCTGTATATAAACCCATTGCTAAAAATTCTTGATTACTTCCAGTATTAGATCCACCGGTTAAATCTTGGCCTGATTCTATTTGGACACTTAATTCAATTAGATAAGTTCCTGGTTGTATTTGGACTCCATTATTATTAGATATTGTAGAGGCTCCAGAAAATGTTTGGGAATAAAAGGTTAATGGAACTAAACCCCAACTACTCATATTAATACCACTACTTCCATTAACTATATAAAAATCTGTATTTCTTAAATTTGGTCTTCCATTAAAGTTAGAACCAGTAGGACCTTGGGTCCCACTTGCAGGACCTTGAGAACCTCTAGGACCTGCACCACCTTGACTACCTTGTGGACCATTAGGTCCAGTAGTACCAGTTCTACCTGTGTATCCTGGGGATCCTGTGTTTGCTGCTGGACCTTGTGCACCTCTACCACCTTGTGGACCTCTATATCCACTAGCACTTAAAGTACCAGTAGGACCTTGATAACCTTGAGGTCCTTGGGGACCTGTATATCCTGTATTTGCCCCAGAACCTACTCTACCTTGCACACCTCGATAACCTGAAATGACAGGTCCTTGAGTACCTCTAGGTCCTTGAGGTCCTTGACCTCCTGTTCTTCCTTGTGGGCCTTGATATCCTACATTTGCATTAGAACCTATCCTACCAACAGCTCCACCACCACCTTGACCACCTTGTGATCCTTGTGCACCTCCTAGTCCAAGATTTCCTTGATAACCTTGGTAACCTTGTGGACCTTGATATCCAGTAGGACCAGGACCTGCACCTTGCGATCCTCTATCACCTACGGCAGCTGTTCTACCTGTGTAACCTTGAGAACCTCTATTACCTTGACCACCTTGATTACCTTGGTAACCTTGTGGACCTTGATATCCAGTAGGACCAGGACCTGCACCTTGGGGACCTCTATCTCCTACAGTAGCTGTTCTACCGGTATAACCTTGAGAACCTCTTCCTCCTTGACCACCTTGTGTACCTCTTCCTCCTTGAGGACCTCGATATCCTGTGGGACCAGGACCTGCACCTTGAGGACCTCTGTCACCTACGGTAGCTGTTCTACCTGTATAACCTTGAGAACCTCTTCCTCCTTGACCACCTTGTGTACCTCTTCCTCCTTGAGGACCTCGATATCCTGTGGGACCAGGACCTGCACCTTGAGATCCTTGTGGTCCTACTTGTGCTGTAAATCCAGTTGGTCCTTGAGAACCTCTACTACCTTGACCACCTTGTGTACCTCTTCCTCCTTGAGAACCTTGAGGTCCTGTAGGACCAGGACCTGAACCTTGGGAACCTCTACCACCTTGACCACCTTGTGGACCTCTATAACCAGTAAGACCTGTACCTCCTTGACCTCCTTGATTACCTCGGTATCCTTGAACACCCTGATATCCTTGAGGTCCATTGGGTCCAGCACCCCCTTGAGGTCCTCTAGGACCATTATATCCCTTATTACCAGTAAATCCTGTTAACCCTTGAGCACCTTGATTACCTTGATATCCTTGAGGACCTCTATATCCTTGAGGTCCGCTTGGTCCCTCACCTCCTTGAGGTCCTCTAGGACCATTATATCCTGTGTATCCTGTAGGTCCACCTGGTCCAGTACCTCCTTGGGTACCTCTTCCTCCTTGAGGTCCTGTTGGACCTGTTGGTCCATTTACACCACTTTGATTACCTTGACCTCCTTGAGGACCCCCAAATCCTGTTCTTCCTCCTAAACCTTGGGGACCTTGTCCTCCTTGATTACCACGAGACCCTTGTGGTCCTTGTCCTCCTTGGTTTCCTTGTGGACCTATTAATCCTGTAGGACCTCCAGCTCCTCCTGAACCACCAGATTGGCCTTGAGCACCATTATTACCTTGGCTACCTCGTCCCCCTTGAGAACCTCTATAACCTGTAAATCCTGTATTTCCTTGACCTCCTTGACTACCTCGTCCTCCTTGAGGACCTAAATTTCCAGTGTAGCCTCCATATCCAGGAACACCTTGATATCCTTGAACACCTTGATATCCTTGAACACCTTGATATCCTTGATTTCCTTGGTTTCCTTGAGATCCTTGGGCACCTCCACCTCCACCAACACCTTTGTATCCTGTGTATCCTTGAGTTCCTTGTGGACCTTGTGCTCCTGATGGTCTATTTGTGTTATAAATTTGAGGACCTGAGCTAGTAAATGTTACAAAATTTGAATCATTTGTATGTGTAGATAGGTTTAGAACGACAGGATTCATTGATCCTGTCATTACTAAATTCCTAACATCTATCTCACTAGAACCTGTTGGGAAGATTCTGTTTCCTGTTATTTCTAAACCCATATTCGTTTATTAAATATTAATGTAAGCATTAATAACATACGAGTCACCACTTCCACTTTCGAGAGCTTTTGCAAACACTACATCTTGTAAATTTTCGTTAATCATTTCTTCTCTCGTTATTGCTTTAGCATGTCCTACTTTATCTGAAGTAACAAGATAATCACCCTCTTTTACTACTCCAACTATTAATACTGGTTCAGCACCTTGTACAATTGGAATATTTGTTCCTTCTTTCATAACACCCATTCTCATATGATCTTTTTCACTTATACATGGAACTAATTCTCCATCTTTCCAAACCATTACAGTACCAGTTGCATAATTAAAATTATCGTCTGCATTAGATCCTGCTAAGTTTTGTTCATGAATACCACACGTGAAGAATGCTTGAGCCCAAACTTCTCTCCAACATTGTCCTGGGCGACCTATGTCATAAATTAAATCTAAAGTTGGCATTAAATTACCACTCCAATTGAAATCTGGGGCTGTATAGTTAGCAACTGATAATCTATTTGCATTACCGGCGTTGTAACTAACAATTTCACCATTATTACTAGTGTTTGTCCAGGTTATAGCAACGTCATTAGCATTTACTGTAATACCCGTACCTGCCCCTACATTAACTGTTCTATTAGTACTTAATGTACCACCACCAGTTAAACCGTTACCTGCGGTAATTGACACGTAAGTACCGCTTGTACCCACATTACCTGATATACCACTAGTACCATCTATACCTGAAGTTCCTGATGTTCCTGAACCACCTGATATTCCACTAGCTCCACCAACACCTGAGGTACCATTTGAACCTGTACTACCTGATGTACCTGATACTCTAGATAATCCTGAAGTACCATTTACACCACTTGTACCCATTGTACCTGAACTTCCTGAAGTTCCGCTTGAAGCACTTAGTGCTGATTGACCATTATTTCCAGAGGTACCATTTGAACCTGAACTACCTGATGTACCTGATGGTCTACTTAATCCATTAGCTCCTGTGTTACCTGAAGTACCATTTGAACCTGTACTACCTGATGTACCTGATACTCTAGATAATCCTGAAGTACCATTATTACCTGAGGTACCATTTGTACCTGTTGATCCACTTGCACCTGATGTTCTACTTACTCCTGAAGTACCTGCTACACCACTTGTACCTATTGTACCTGATGATCCACTAGTTCCACTAGTTGCACTTAATGCACTTTGTCCATTGTTACCTGCAGTACCATTTGAACCTGTAGAACCACTAGTTCCACTAGTTCTTGAAGCACCTGATACACCATTATTACCTGAAGTACCAGATGAACCACTTGTTCCTGAAGTTCTAGATATTCCAGAGGCACCATTGTTACCATTTGTACCTGTTGAACCTGTAGAACCACTTGTTCCACTTGTTCTTGAAGCACCTGATGCACCATTATTACCTGATGTACCTGAACTACCTGTTGATCCACTTGTACCTGAAACATTACTTGTTCCGTTAGCACCTGCGTTCCCTGACGTACCATTTGAACCTGAACTACCTGATGTGCCTGATACTCTAGATAATCCATTACCACCATTTACACCGGAGGTACCATTTGAACCTGTACTACCTGATGTACCTGATACTCTAGATAATCCTGAAGTGCCATTTACCCCACTTGTACCTAATGTACCTGAACTTCCTGAAGTTCCGCTTGAAGCACTTAGTGCTGATTGACCTGCGTTTCCAGCGGTACCATTTGAACCACTTGAACCTGAAGTTCCACTTGTTCTTGAAGCACCTGATGCACCATTATTACCTGATGTACCTGAACTACCTGTTGATCCACTAGTACCTGATAATCTAGATAATCCTGAAGTACCAGCATTACCTGAGGTACCATTTGTACCTGTTGATCCACTTGTACCTGAAGTTCTACTTATTCCTGAAGTACCATTTACACCACTTGTACCTATTGTACCTGAACTTCCTGAAGTACCTGAAGTAGCACTTAGTGCTGATTGACCTGCGTTACCTGCAGTACCATTCGAACCTGTAGAACCACTTGTTCCACTAGTTCTTGAAGCACCTGAATTACCTGATGTACCATTTGAACCACTTGAACCACTTGTACCTGAAACATTACTTGTTCCGTTAGCACCTGCATCTCCTGACGTACCATTTGAACCTGTTGATCCACTTGTACCTGAAACATTACTTGTTCCGTTAGCACCTGCATCTCCTGATGTACCATTTGAACCTGTACTACCTGATGTACCTGATACTCTAGATAATCCTGAAGTACCATTTACACCACTTGTACCCATTGTACCTGTTGAACCACTTGTTCCGGAGGTTGCACTTAAAGCACTTTGTCCAGCATTTCCAGCAGTACCATTTGAACCACTTGAACCACTTGTACCTGAAGTTTTACTTAGAGCACTTGCTCCTGCATCTCCTGTTGTACCTGAACTACCTGATGAACCTGATGTTCCGGAGGTAGCACTCAATGCACTAATTCCTGCAGTACCAGCATTACCTGAGGTACCATTTGAACCTGTAGAACCGCTTGTTCCACTTGTTCTTGAAGCTCCTGAAGTACCATTTACACCACTTGTACCTATTGTACCTGATGAACCTGAAGTACCTGAAGTAGCACTTAGTGCACTTTGTCCTGCATTTCCAGCTGTACCATTTGAACCAGTTGAACCTGATGAACCACTTGTTCCACTAGTAGCACTTAAAGCACTTGCACCTGCATTTCCAGCAGTACCATTTGAACCACTTGAACCTGAAGTACCTGAAGTTTTACTTAGAGCACTTGCTCCTGCATCTCCTGATGTACCTGATGAACCTGTACTACCTGATGTTCCACTTGTTTTACTATTTCCACTTGTACCTGCTACTCCTGAGGTACCTATTGTACCTGAACTTCCTGAGGTTCCGCTTGTTGCACTTAATGCACTTTGTCCTGCATTACCTGCAGTACCATTCGAACCTGTAGAACCACTTGTTCCACTAGTTCTTGAAGCACCTGAATTACCTGATGTACCTGATGAACCAGTTGAACCTGAAGTACCTGAAACATTACTTGTTCCATTAGCACCTGCATCTCCTGACGTACCATTTGAACCTGTACTACCTGATGTACCTGAGACATTACTTGTTCCATTAGTACCTGCATCTCCTGATGTACCATTTGAACCTGTTGACCCACTTGTACCTGAAATATTACTTAATCCACTAGTTCCAGCAACTCCTGAAGTACCTATAGTACCTGAACTTCCTGAAGTTCCGCTTGTTGCACTTAATGCACTTTGTCCTGCGTTACCTGAAGTACCATTTGAACCTGTTGACCCACTTGAACCGCTTGTTCCACTAGTAGCACTTAATGCACTAGCACCCGCGTCTCCTGCTGTACCATTTGAACCGCTTGAACCGCTAGTTCCTGATGTATTACTTAAAGCTGAAGCACCTGCATCTCCTGAGGTACCTGATGAACCTGTACTACCTGATGTTCCACTTGTTTCACTATTTCCTGAAGTACCTGCAACTCCACTTGTACCTATTGTACCTGAACTTCCTGAAGTTCCACTTGAAGCACTTAGTGCTGATTGACCCGCGTTTCCAGCAGTACCATTTGAACCACTTGAACCACTTGTACCTGAAGTTTTACTTAGAGCACTTGCTCCTGCATCTCCTGCGGTACCTGAACTACCTGATGAACCACTAGTTCCACTAGTAGCACTTAATGCACTTATTCCAGCATCCCCAGATGTACCATTCGAACCTGTAGAACCACTTGAACCACTAGTTCCTGATGAACCTGATGTTGCACTGTCTCCACTAGTTCCAGCAACTCCTGTTGTACCTACTGTACCTGAACTTCCTGATGTTCCGGAAGTAGCACTTAATGCGCTTTGTCCTGCATTACCTGCGGTACCATTTGAACCTGTAGAACCTGAACTACCTGATGTTCCTGAAGTTGCACTTAATGCACTAGCCCCCGCATCTCCTGTAGTACCATTTGAACCACTTGAACCACTTGTTCCTGAAGTTTTACTTAGAGCACTTGCTCCTGCATCTCCTGCTGTACCTGAACTACCTGTTGAACCTGAAGTTCCGCTTGTTTTACTATTACCACTTGTACCTGCAACTCCAGAAGTACCAATTGTACCCGATGAACCACTTGTTCCTGAAGTTGCACTTAATGCACTTTGTCCAGCGTTACCTGATGTACCATTTGAACCACTTGAACCACTTGTTCCACTAGTAGCACTTAAAGCACTTGCACCTGCGTCTCCTGCAGTACCACTAGAACCTGTTGAACCTGATGTTCCACTAGTAGCACTTAGAGCTGAAGCACCTGCTTCACCTGCTGTACCATTCGAACCTGTAGAACCACTTGAACCACTAGTTCCTGATGAACCTGATGTTGCACTATCTCCTGAAGTACCTGCAACTCCACTTGTACCAATTGTACCTGAAGAACCGCTAGTTCCACTTGTAGCACTTAGTGCACTTTGTCCTGCATTTCCTGATGTACCATTTGAACCAGATGAACCAGATGATCCAGATGAACCACTTGTTCCCGATGTAGCACTTAAAGCTGAAGCACCTGCGTCTCCTGCTGTACCATTAGAACCACTAGAACCTGAAGTTCCACTTGTATTACTTAATGCACTTTCTCCAGCATCTCCTGCTGTACCTGATGAACCTGTAGAACCTGATGTTCCACTTGTTTCACTATTACCACTTGTACCTGCAACTCCTGTAGTACCTATTGTACCTGAACTTCCTGAAGTACCTGAAGTAGCACTTAGTGCTGATTGACCTGCATTTCCAGCGGTACCATTTGAACCACTTGAACCTGAAGTACCTGAGGTAGCACTTAAGGCCGAAGCTCCAGCATCTCCAGCAGTACCTGATGAACCAGTAGAACCTGAAGTTC
>Ga0206130_10009540_pt1 | contig 10131 bp, 11 predicted proteins | sample Helgoland_Spring_9_FD_148637 | JGI IMG/M metagenome (GOLD analysis project Ga0206130, IMG submission 148637) | Pelagic subsurface seawater microbial communities from Kabeltonne, Helgoland, North Sea - Helgoland_Spring_Bloom_20160512_1 | ecosystem: Environmental > Aquatic > Marine > Epipelagic ...
CCCTTGATGATAAACATATTTTTTTCTAATAGGGTTACCTACGATCTCAACGGAGAATATAGTAAAAAGAGTCAGAAGCTGTGTGTAAAAATATTGTCAACATAAAATAAATGGAAATTCGAAATAATTTACAATATCAAAAAATATAAAAATCTTTTTTGTCGATGACGACCTTACTTCCAGTGAATATTTCAAAGCAACATTTTCAGATAAGGACAACATCTTAATTGCACAATCAGGAGAAGATGACTTGGATATTTTGCAGAAATAAGAAAATATAGTTTTGATCTTGACAGATCACAGAATACCGCAGATGACTGGAATTTATTTTTTGACAAGATCCATGAAGTCATCTCCTGATAGTATGAGAATTCTAATTAGGGGACATTCAGAAAATGAGCTGGTCATCAGGGTCATTAATGAAGGATATGTTTTCTATTTTATTGTAAAATCATGGTTTTTTATTGACATGTCTGTAGCTACTGAATATACTCAAGAAACCTTCAATTTAAAAGTCACTAACAAGAAATTGACATTATTGAATGAACAAAAGGAACACGAAAATATTGAGGTTCACTTAAAAAATCTTCAGACTCAAATTAATCCTCATTTTCTCTTCAATTGTTTGACTAATTTATATGTATCGATTGATGAGAATGAATCTGCGCACCTTTTTTGTAAAAAAGTTATCTCTTATGTACCGGCTTATGCTCGAACAAAAGGTGGATCAGCTGTCAGATCTCGAAAATGAGCAAAGAGTAATTGGAAATTATTTTTTTCTTCAAAAAGTTCGTTTTGAAGAAAAACTTTCGTGGGTAATCAAGTAACAGAGAATCTTAAGGAATTCAAAATTCTCGTTGGCACTTTATTCGTAATGGCTGAAAATGCCATTACGAATAATATTATTTTCCAGAAGCATCCGTGACACGCACTGATCAAGAGCGATGAAAATTTTTTATACATGATCAATAATTATCAACCCAAAAAGGATGTAATTTCAATGGGCGTAGGACAGCAAAGCATCATCAAGGATATGCTTTGTTCACTGATAGATTACCTGAGTTCAAAATGAGTAAAAAGCATTATTATGTTAAAATCACTTCACTAAAACAAGCGTAAACTATGTATAACACAGTAATTGTTGATAACAAACCACTCGTTGCGAACCATAATGAAAAGCTTCTTAACTCATTGAATACCGATATCCAAGTAGTTGCAAACTTGGATACCGTATTAGGTGCCATTATTGGTTTAATCAAAATACATGCGATTTAATTATTTCTGACGTGCAGTTGGCTGATGGATTAAATTTTGAAATTTTCCAAGCAATTAATAATACAATGCCCATCATTATGGTCACGGCATACGACCAACATGCTGTAAGAGTTTTGAAAGAAAATAGTGTTGATTATTTATTGAAGCCCGTGACGAAAGAAGAACTCCAGTTAGCTATTCAGAAGTTTCAACGTTCCGGAATTAAAGCATTAGGTATTGAAGGAATTTTAAAGGGATATCTCTTCAACGAAAAGACTTATCAACGACAATTTTTGGTGAACACTGGAAAAAAATTAGATTCAATAACGGAAGATGAAATAGCGTATTTTTATTCAGATGAACGTTATGCTATTTTAGTAACTCATAAAGGGAAAAAAAATTATTTTGAATCAAACTATGATGGAAATACATACAAAATTAGATCCGACTCTTTTTTTTATATCAATAGAAAAATTATCACCTCTTTGCTAGCGGTGGATGAAATACAACTATTTTCTAAAAGTAAGATTCATCTTAAATTAATTCCAGCGCTTTCTTTATTACCCTCAGCCGTTGTGACCTCATTAAGAATGAACAGTTTTAAAAAATGACTTAATGGTCATCAAGGATAAAAAGTACTTTAAAAATAAAGAAGACCTACTGCTGGTCTGTTCCTTGATCCCTTGGAATTGGAGTCGAATTGGAAATACTTTTTATTTAGTTTCTTGAGTTTCTTTTTTATTAGCATAATCAACTTATTTTTACATTCTGTTTTGCGCACGTGGCGGAACTGGTAGACGTGCTAGGTTGAGGGCCTAGTGGCTAATTATGGCCGTGGAGGTTCGACTCCTCTCGTGCGCACACCCAAGGCTTTGGAAAGCAGCTGATTTTCCAAAGCCTTTTTAAATTTTAGAATATGAAAATGAATATACCCCTTTTAAAAAACCTGTGCGAAACCCCCGGCACTTCCGGTTTTGAGTCTCAAATAAGAGACGTCATTGAAACAGAGATTACACCTTATTGCGATGAAATTTCCATTGATAATATGGGTAATTTAATTGCATTGGTCAAAGCCAAAAAAGTAGTATCTCCACCAAGAATTATGCTAGCTGCCCATATGGATGAAATTGGCTTTATGGTGACACACATTGATGATAATGGCTTTATTCGATTTCATACATTGGGAGGCTTTGATCCAAAAACCCTCACAGCTCAACGTGTGGTGATTCATGGTCAGAAGGCAATCATTGGAGTTATGGGTTCCAAGCCGATTCATTTAATGAAGCCAGAAGAACGAAACAAGGGGGTACAAATAGAAGATTTCTTCATTGACACAGGGATGTCTGGAACAGAAGTAAAAAAAATCATAGCCGTAGGCGATCCGATCACTAGAGAAAGAAAGTTGATTGAAATGGGTAATTGTATCAATTGTAAATCCCTAGACAACAGGATATCAGTTTATGTATTGATCGAGATACTTAAGCAATTAAAAAACCCTCAAATAGATGTTTATGCCGTATTTACGGTGCAAGAGGAGGTAGGTTTGAGGGGTGCCCAAGTAGCATCGCATCAAATTGATCCAGATTATGGATTAGCCATAGATACGACTATTGCATTTGATTTGCCCGGGGCGCAAGCCCATGAGCAAATAACATCACTGGGGAATGGACCTGCTATTAAAATCATGGATGCTTCCACCATATGTGACCCTAGAATGGTGAAGTATTTGAAACAAACTGCTACACATGCTGGAATAACATGGCAACCAGAGGTACTTACGGCAGGAGGAACTGACACTGCGGGATTACAAAGAACTGGTAAACACGGAGCCATTGCAGGTGCCGTTTCTATTCCTACGCGTCATTTGCATCAAGTCATTGAAATGGTACATCAGGAGGATGTTCTAAATGCCATTTTGTTAATCAATCAATTTATTGAAAAAATAACAAGTTTTGATTGGGAGAGATAAATAATAGCTCATTTCGATTCAATTAGAGATGGTATTAAGAATCAAAATCATATTTAAGTAGATTTTCATCTTCCTTATTTTTTTTGGTCATTTTCGACTTCATCAAATTCTTTTCATGTTGATAGCTATGTGTTATTTTTTCTGTTTGCGCCAATAACAATGCGGACAAAATAAAGACGATATGAATGATGATTTCAATAATAATTTCTTCACTGCTCACTTTAGTTGCCGCCTCTCTGTAATCAACAAAGGTTTTTAAGAGCTGAACGCCCGTTATAGAGGCGAGGGAGGTAGCTAACTTTATTTTCAACTGACCTGCATCCAAATTATTTAGCCACAAGGGTTTATCTTCATGTAAATCGAGATCCATCCGGCTTGTAAATATCGAATATCCACCAATGGTTACAATGACCAAAAGGTTCATTACCATTGAAATATCCACAAGGTTCAATACACTCAACATCATCTCAGTTTCTTCCCAGGGGCCCGACTTTGAACCAACCGGTTGATTGAGGAGCCTTGTGAACATATTGAAGAGTTCATGAAAAAAAACATAGAGATAAATGAAGGAACCAAAAATCAATCCACCGTACATAGGGGCCTGCACCCAACGGCTCCAAAACATAAAGCCTTCAAATAAGTTTTCTAATTTCTTTGACATAAATACAAACGATACACTAAAATTTGTGGAAAGATAGACAAATTATTTTTTTTATGATTTTAGTTTATCACATTAATGAGTAGGAATAATTAGGATCATTTTGAAAAGAGTATTTTATTAAATTTTGGTAGGTGTATTTCTTTTATAAAAATAAAAAAATACGCCAACTTAAAATGATCAATAGTTTGCGTTGATGTGAGATTTAGATATTTTTGCAACCAGTAAATGCCAAAGTGGCGGAATTGGTAGACGCGCACGACTCAAAATCGTGTTCTTTCGAGAGTGAGGGTTCGATTCCCTCCTTTGGTACTTAAATTTATCTGACTTTACCTCAGATAAATTCTCATTTCATCAACAATTTCTAGTTATATTTCTTTCCCATTATCAGTTTGAAACAACTATGTTGGCTTTTTGGCAATCGCAATATAATATGGATCAATTTTGTAGCTTCAATGCTTCAGCCGATCACTTACCTGTTCCTTGTATTCTTCTACTAAAGAATACGCTCGAGGCTTGTCTGCAAACAAAACTTTCACCTCGGTCCAAGTCGCTTTTAAAAATAAAGTCGCTTTGTATTTATTTAAATGGTCTACCGATAGCCAATGGCTGTGCGTATAGAAAACATTGAATTGACCTCTTTATAAATAAAGAGATTCACAATCTTAAAAGTCAGAAATTTTACCTTTGATATTCTAAATAATTTCTGAAACTCTAAGATTTTTTCCTCTCGAAATTCCATATGGACAATTCTCAATAGCATCATTGAATATTGAAATTTATATAAACAGAAGCATCCATTCTGATACCTAATAGTTCTGAGGCTCGCCCCATATTAATACCAATTTGTAAGACTTTTTCTGAATTAAAAAACACAAAACACTCACCAGGATCGACTGTATCATAGCCTTCATGTAATCGATCAAAAATCTCTCTACCTATTTGTATTTGGAAGGTCACTTGTCCGTTAATTTTCTGGATTTCAAGATAATCAGTATGCTTAATATTGGTAATTAAATTGCCATAGTGATCTATATGAATGACATGGCCAACCATACCCTTTTTTGTAATTTTAGCGGTTCGATCAATCAGTTGCAGGTGATCAGTTATGATCCGACCAATGTGCTCAAGACCACGTCCCATAACCAGATCGTTGACGGCTTGACCAACTATTTTTAGATAAGTAGTTTCTGTATTAATAGGGCAAATTTCAACGACTAGGGAGGGGTTTTCAGTGCTTATAATACTGAAAATACCAGAATCTGTGCCGATGAAGTGATGGCCTTCCAAAGTGAGCCCAATCCATCGATTTTTCAGGCTTCTGGAAGAATTCATTGTAATGAGATGAACGGTACCCTTGGGAAATTTTTTGAAAGCATTGCGCAATACGTAACCTCCATGAGCGATATCTGATAATTTAATTTCATGGCTGATATCGACGATGGTTAACTCGGGGTTGAGGTTTAACAGCGTTCCTTTGGTAGCGGCTACATAATGGTCTTTTAATCCGTAATCAGACATAAAAGTGATTAGGGCCATGTTTGAAAAGAATATTTGTTTTATTTGTTGATGAATTCGCAATAGCAAAAATAGGCAAAGACAAATTTAAAAAGACACTTCACTTGCTAGAAAAAATATTTACACTAGAAAACATACCCTTGGTTGATTTTCTTGGAACAGAAAATGCCAATATAAATGAGATTATGTCAGCCTTTCCGGACACTAAAATCATCTCAAGGGGCAATGAGATCACTATTCAAGGTGCCGCTCCTCAATTGGTCAAGATCAATGAAATTTTGAATTCATTGATTCTTCATTATCACAAATATGGGAATCTTACGCGGGATCATGTGATTTCATATTTGGCAGATGAAAATCATCTCAATAAGGGTGATGATTTGGTAGAAATTTTGGTTTATGGTACCAAAGGGTTTAAAATAAGTGCAAAGACCCCAAATCAAAAAAAGCTAGTAACGGCCGTACAGAAAAATGATTTGGTCTTCGCCTTAGGACCAGCAGGAACTGGGAAGACTTATATATCTGTAGCTTTGGCTGTGAAGGCATTAAAAAATAAAGACGTAGCCAAAATAATCATTACCCGACCAGCGGTAGAGGCAGGCGAAAGTTTGGGATTTCTACCAGGAGATTTGAAGGATAAAATAGATCCTTATCTAAGACCTATTTACGATGCATTAAGTGATATGGTTCCTCCAGAGAAGTTGAAGTTTTATCAGGAAAATAATAATATTGAGATAGCTCCATTGGCTTATATGAGGGGTAGAACGCTCAATAATGCCTTTATTTTACTGGATGAAGCCCAAAATGCGACACAAAGTCAGATTAAAATGTTTCTCACACGTATGGGCCCTAGTTCAAAGGTAATTGTGACGGGCGATAAGTCCCAAATTGATTTACCGCCAAGGCAAAAATCAGGATTGCTAGAAGTGTTAGAAGTACTTAAGGAGACTAAAAATATTGGATTTGTACACCTTGACGAGCGAGATGTACTTAGACACCGCTTGGTCAAAAGTATTATCAAAGCCTACCATAAACATTATGAGTCATAAAATTGTAGCCGCAGATTCAGATGTATTATTACATAAATCTTATGAAATTAGACAACATGTTTTCGTAAATGAACAAGGTGTTCCCGAAGCTATTGTACACGAAGATGCGGAAAGTTTAGCTCATTATTTTGTTGCGTTAGATGAAGAGGGCAATGCCTTGGGTACCGCACGTTGGAGGAAAACTTCTCAAGGCGTGAAGCTCGAAAGGTTCGCAGTATTGCCAGTTTATAGAAATAAAGGTTTAGGTGCAGATTTGTTAAGATCCATTCTGGTAGATATTAAAAGTAAATTCGGATCGGGGGTACTTGTGTATTTAAACGCGCAATTGGAAGCCATAAATTTATATGCTCACCAAGGATTTTTACCGATAGGACCGAGATTTATAGAAGCAGATATTATGCATCAAAGGATGTCTCAAACAGTTTAAGCACTATAAGTGTTACTTCATTACATTCCTAAATCAAAATAACGAAACTTTTTCATTAGAGAGTTATATTGTTTAAAAAGGTATAACTGAATGTATCTATGGAATAACTATCATTTTTTGCGCTATTTGTTGAGTTTGATCCTCGGCATATGGATCTGTGATTTTCAATTCGGTGCTCCTAGGCTCTCGGTCAAATAAAAGGGAGAGAAAAATTCAATTTCATGTACGGAAAGAAATATACAATAAGGTCAGGTCTTATGGTTTTTATCTCTATGTATTTGGAAGTTTATTCTCCATCAAATCCTCTAAAAATTCTATTGCTTTTGATTATGCTCAATACTTAAGCCGCCAACATATCTATTATCAGGCTGATGTGGGAGATGATGACATTATGGGTATCGGCAGCTCTTCGCGTTTTAGTATTCGTGCTTTGGCATTTGAAATGAGGCATAAGGCAAAAGCCTTATTTCAAAATCAAATTAGGAATGATCACTCAAGGGCTGTAGTGGTTGTCGTAGTAATTGGGATTAAGGATTATTTAGATCAAGGATTAAAGTCAGTTTATGTACTTTAGGGAATATGCACGTCTTAGCTGTATCAGAATTACACATGGGTATTTTTTTTCTAATTTTAGGGTTTTTTTTGAAACCCTAAAGAAATATATATTTAGGTCGCTATTACTATGATATAGGGATCATATTGAGACTAGGGCTTGATGCTTTTGTAACTGGTCTCGTGCCTTCAGGAATGCGTGCAGCTACCCTGTTTTCTATTGTGAGTTTGAGCGAACTGAATCATCGGACTTCTAATATTTATAATTCGATCGCACTGACCGCATTCGTATTGCATTTTGATTGATCCAAATATGACTTATGATGTTAGCTTTCAACTTTCATTTATTGCCGTGATAGGAATTGTTATTTTTTTCCTCTGTTCTCTAGCTGTTGGGAGATAAAAAATCCAGAAGGAGATTATTTTTATGCACCTATGTGCACTTCTTTGGAAGCATAAATAGTTACCCTTCCTATTGTGATATATTATTTTCATCAGCTTCCAACATATTTTTAATTATCCAATTTATGGTTAGTACCCGCTACTTTTTGCATTCTTATTTTGGCAGTCGTATTGTTGGTAATCTCCTTTTTTTTTGATCCAAGCCACTTGTCCATGGGATGGATAGTTGAAAATTTGAAAAGTATTATGAATGCCTATATCATGTGGATTGAACGGCTACCATACAGCAAGACATCGGACTTGTATCTTCATTCAATTGAGGTTTTAGTTATGTATTTGATATAGATACTAGTGGCTTTTATAAAAAACATCGTTTGTACAAATAGTATTTGGACTGCAACTCATTATTTTTTGGCAAATAATTAATTTGTTTAACCATATTAATGCGAATGAACGGAAAATGCTTGTGATATATGATATGCAAGACCAAATGGGCATCGATTTGATTGAGGGAATTCTGCTCGTTTAATGATTGATCGATACAAACCCAGATTTTTCGAACGCTTGAAATGGAGGATAAATTCATTTCGTGGATTTTTAGGACTTCCGAGTGACTCCAACGATCTGACTGAGTTGTTTAAGACGAAGAGCTGAAATACTTCGGTACCTTTCATCTGCTATTATGGCAAGGGCGTAAAATTATATTTATAAATAATAATAATCAGCAGTGGGAATTTGTGGCAACGTTAAGTGTAGATTATGTCGTCATTACTTAGGAGTTAACCTTAGATTTTGAGTATTTATTGAGGTATTTAAAGATTGGGGGCCTAGTCATTGGTTCTAATTGTTCTCCCTATTATGCTGAAAAAATAAGCACTTGGGCTCACGAAATAAACGTACCTGTACATAATATAAAAGAAGATGGTTGTTGGATGTTAGATTTGTAGTCACAGGAACTGATATTATTGTTTTATATTTCAACAAAGCACTACTAATATTACTGGGTTTAATGTAAATAAGTTTGACTGATCCGAAAGAGATATTGCGTAATTATTGGGGTTTTGAGCATTTTAAAGAATCTCAACTGGAAATCATAGAGTCTGTCCTAAAAGGTCAAAATACCCTTGCTTTATTGCCTACTGGAGGAGGAAAATCAATTTGTTTTCAAATTCCTGGGTTAATACTTGACGGCGTTACCCTAGTTGTCACTCCCTTGATTGCTTTGATGATTGATCAGGTAAATGAATTGAAAAAGAGAAACATAAAGGCAGTGGCTATCCATGGGGGCTTGTCTTCAAGAGAAATTGACATTCTATTGGATAACTGTATTTACGGAGGTATTAAATTTCTTTACCTCTCTCCTGAAAGATTGACTTCAGAGCTTTTTTTAGTCAGATTAGAAAAAATGGTCATTGCTTTGTTCGTCATCGATGAGGCTCATTGTATCTCTCAATGGGGCCATGATTTCAGACCTTATTATCTAAAAATCAAAGATTTTACGGAATTGTTTCCAATGAAGAGGTTGATTGCTTTAACGGCTTCTGCTACTGAAGAGGTAAAAAAAGATATTATCAATCAGCTGGACTTAGCAGATCCTAAAGTCTTTCAGAACAGTTACGCACGCGACAATCTTTCCTATGTTGTATTTAAAGGAGAAAATAAATTTCAAAAGGTATATGATATTCTCAATAAAGTTGCGGGATCTTCTATTGTATATGTGGGAAGTCGAAAGAGAGCTGAGCAGGTTTCCAGAGACTTAAGTCAAAAGAGTATTTCTGCCCAATTTTATCATGCGGGATTATCTTTTGATGAACGAAATCAAAGACAAGCTGCTTGGATACAATCAAAATTAAGAGTCATGGTAGCGACCAATGCATTTGGTATGGGCATAAACAAACCCGATGTACGCACGGTATTACATCTGGATTTGCCCCAAACATTGGAGGCCTATTATCAAGAGGCAGGAAGAGCGGGTCGAGATGGCTTGAAGGCTTATGCAGCACTTCTTTTCCATGACCAAGATATCGTGGAGACCGAGCAGCGCATCTCTCGGGCAGCAGTAGATATTAAATTTGTCAAGCGTGTCTATCAAGCCCTATCAAATAGGTATAAGATGGCGATTGGTAGTGGGGCGGGCTTGAGTTTTGATTTTGTTTTTATTGATTTCATCAATGATTTTGATTTACCTGCTTACCCAACGGTATTTGCCCTCAAGAAGCTAGAAAACGCGGGACTCATTCAGCTGACAGAAAATATTTTTCAAAAGTCCAAGATTTCCATGCTGATGCAACGAGAGGTGCTT
>Ga0206130_10009541_pt1 | contig 10129 bp, 9 predicted proteins | sample Helgoland_Spring_9_FD_148637 | JGI IMG/M metagenome (GOLD analysis project Ga0206130, IMG submission 148637) | Pelagic subsurface seawater microbial communities from Kabeltonne, Helgoland, North Sea - Helgoland_Spring_Bloom_20160512_1 | ecosystem: Environmental > Aquatic > Marine > Epipelagic ...
CCTTTATCTTAATAATTGGCTTCATGGAGATATGCGTCAATATGATATTTCAGATCCACACAATCCAAAGCTTACTGGCCAAGTTTGGATGGGTGGATTGCTTGGTAAAGCACCAATTGTGAATGGAGTGAAAATGGCTGGTGGCCCACAAATGTTCCAACTTTCCCTAGATGGGAAAAGACTATATGTGTCAACATCTTTATTCTCCACCTGGGACAATCAGTTTTATCCTGAAATACGTGAACAAGGTGGTGTAATGGTTATGATCGATTGTAATCCAATAAATGGTGGAATGTCATTAAATAAAGATTTTATTGTTGATTTTGGGAATGAGCCCAATGGTCCAAGTCGATGCCATGAGGCTCGTTACCCTGGCGGTGATTGTACAAGTGATATCTGGTTATGACAGCAATAACTATAGCAAACCAAGATGGAAAAACTTTTGAGGTAAACTCTAAACGTCCAATTTTAGAAAGTTTGCGTGACCAAGGTGTGGATCTACCATTTGGCTGTAAATATGGAGGGTGTATTACTTGTGCTGCAAAATTAATTTCAGGTAAAGTTGACCAAAACAGACAAGTAGCATTAAACAACCGGCAAATTAGTAATGGCTATATTATTTTGTGCGTTGCAAGACCATTAACTGATATTACTATTGAAGTCGGCGTAGAAAGTCATGATCAGTTATATAGAAACCCGTTTTTAGACCCATTAAAACCGCATGAACTAAAAGCAGACATAGCTACATTAAAGGAAGAATAGTAATGCCTGATGCAGACGTTAATCATATTTATGAATATGATCCAAAATACCTTGCTGATATATTAAGTTCTGTAAAAACTATCGCTCTTGTTGGTGCAAGTGCTGATAAAACTAAATTCAGCTACGGCGTATTACGTGTCTTGCATGAAACTGGGTACACAATGTTTCCAGTTAATCCAAATCCAAAACTTAAAGAAATACGTGGTATAAAAGTATATCATTCACTTGAAGAAATTGAACATAAAGTAGATATGGTGGAAGTCTTTCGACCAAAGGAAGAATTTTACAGTTTTGCAGAAAAAGCTATCTCAATTGGCGCAAAAGTTCTATGGGGGCAGATAAACGTTTATGATGATAAAGCTGCAAAATTAGCTGAAGATGCTGGCCTGAAAGTTGTAATGAACCGATGCCCAAAAATTGAATTATTCCGACCGTTTTGGAAACCTAGATTAGACTTAAAGATTTAAATTCAGATTACACGTAATAAAAATTTAAAATGTATAATTTTATAATAAATAATCTCAGATGGCTTTCCGCTGGTATATTGCTTACTTTTATATCAAGTTTTGGCCAAACATATTTTATTTCAATATTTTCAGGTGAGATCAGAAATACATTTGATTTATCCCATGGTGATTGGGGTTTAATATATGGATTTGGAACCTTTGCATCTGCCATTGTTATGATTTGGGCCGGCGGACTTACAGATATTATGCGTGTTAGAAAGCTTGGGCTAATAGTTCTATGTGCACTTTCTGCTTCATGTCTCTTTATGGCATTCAATCCCCTAGTTGCTTTGCTTCCAGTGGTAATTTTCTGCCTTAGATTAACTGGACAGGGCATGTCTACTCATATAGCTGCAGTTGCAATGTCACGTTGGTTTGTTAGCAATCGTGGAAAAGCACTCTCAATTTCAAATCTTGGATTTTCCTTTGGTGAAGCTCTTATTCCTTTATTTCTTGTATCTGCTTTAATATATTTTTCTTGGCAGAAAATTTGGATACTTGCTGCTCTAGTTACTTTTTTCTCAATTCCAATTTTAATATGGCTATTACGCCAAGAACGTAGCCCACAATCCATTGATGCCGATGATCAATCATTGGGTATGAATAAACTTCATTGGACACGCAAACAAACTATATCGCACCCTTTATTCTGGTTTATGATGCCTGCTGTAATTGGCCAATCTGCATTTAACACAGCCTTCTTTTTTCAACAGGTGCATTTCTCGGAAATTAAGGGCTGGGAACATTTAGATTTAGTTTCAATGTTCCCAGTTTATACTGGAGTTGCAATTTGCATGATGTTTTTATCAGGTATTTTATTAGATAAGTTAGGAACTGCTAAATTAATTCCATATTTTCAATTACCAATGATTATTGCCTTTATATTATTTGCCTTTGGTGAGACATTATACTCTGCATTATTAGGCTTCATATTTTTAGGAATAACATCTGGAGCTAATACTACCTTACCAAACGCATTTTGGGCTGAATTTTTTGGCACTAAACACCTTGGATCAATTAAAGCAGCGGCAGCGGCAGGAATGGTGCTTGGTTCTGCCATAGGTCCAGCACTTACAGGTATATTGCTTGATTTTGATATTTCATTAAATTTGCAATACATCGGTATATCAATATTTTTTGTTTTTTCATCACTACTAATGTCGATTGGTGTTTCTCGTACAAAAATACACTTATAGTTAAATTTCATGCTCTCTTGCATCATTTAATACATATAAAATATCTTTTAATTTCTCTGGCTCACTCCCCAAACCAGCCTTTAGGATTTCAGGCAATGAATTAGCAATGCTTCCCAAGATATTTCTTTTTTCAGGATAAAGATTTCTTAATAGACATGAATTTAAGTTAGATTCATTTCCAATTAGATATTGTAACTTTACTCCATAAGCTAAGTTTTTCCAGGTTATGTTTTTGCAATTTGTTAAATTAGATATATTTTCTTTTGGCATTATACCATCAGCTTTGATTTGAATTCGAAATAAGTCTGTTATGCCTCGTATTGATCCTTCTTCAGCATAGTCAATCATCAAAATCATATTAAAATTATCAAATTCGTCTTTACCTATTTTCAAGCCTTCAAAATCTATTGAAACCGACTGAAAATTAAACCTACGTTTTTTTACTTTCACACTTAATTTTTTGAAAATTACTGGAAGCATCTCATAAGTTAATTCTTTTTTCATTTCATCAGAGCACTCATAAATCAAAAGCGAGGCTTCGTTACCTCGCTTATCAAGAAATTTATGCTTACCCATTATCCCAATATCAATTTTAGAATTTGTTTTCGACTTTGTATAATTATTACCAAGACTGACATATTGAACAGGCTTTGCAACTTCACCTTTCCCGACATAGGAAAGATAAGGTATTTTACCATGTATCCCTGTATCAGAAACACGAAGGTTAGCTTCTTCTTTTAAATAACTTTCGCTTCCTTTAGACGCTAGACCCACAAACCATTTATTATCTTTAAATTTGATCGCTCCATTTTTGATCTGTAATTTTCCAGCGGCTCGCTCGAATCCCTCATGATGAAGTATTTTAAAGGAGCAGAAATAATTTGCAGCATTATTTATTTTTATATTTGAGAAATCAAATTTTGTTTTTAAAAATTCTTCGGATATAATTTCTGTAATATCAATAGGGTACCTTTTAAATTGTCCTATCTCAAGCAATTGATGGTTTTGCTCATTTTCTAATATTTTACATATTTTCTGTGCATCATCTTTTTTAATTTTTTCCAAATTAAATTTTTCCGCCTGACTAAAAAGCTCATTAATGGCATTTTTTGTTTTTTTCCCCCAAAGTCCATCAGCAGGACCTGGATTAAAAACAGTTTTAGAAAGAAATTTTTGAATACAAAGTGTATTTGTGTCAGCATGCGTCAAAGGCGCAAAGGAAAAAAATAAAAATATTAAAAAAATAAATCTCATTTGCTTCACCCAAAGATATGATGGTAAGTGCGTTTAATATTTTTATCTTGAAATACTTTATCGATTATTAAACCATGATCTAAGCCAAAAGCTGCTTCAATACATGCAGCACACACTGATCTATAATCAATCGTTGCATAGAGGTCTCTTTTTTCAAATAATGCTTTATTTGATAACCCAGGCCAATTAGCAACAACACTTGATTTCTTGATCAATCCACCTGCTAATAAACCAACAGAACCATAACCGTGATCGGTCCCTTCAGATCCATTTTCTTGGACTGTTCTACCAAATTCAGTTGTAGTAAGAACAATTGAATCTTTCCACGTTTCTTTAAGGGACTCTTTTAATTGCCCAAAGACACTATCTAACAATGTGAATAAATCAGGATGATGGCCAGTTGTTGAACCAATACTGGAGTGATCATCAAACTCAGGAATTGTTAGAACCGCTACTCTGGGCCCATCATTATGCCTCATAGCTTCCCCTGCTTTTGCAGCTAGACTTAAAGGGTCTCTTGCTCTTAACTCATCTGATCCTTGCATTAAGGATTGATTTAACTTTTCAAAAGTTTTCATCATATCTTCATCATGTGAGTTTTTAATTAAATTTAATAAATCATTTTTTGGTTTGCTAGTATTACTGATTGATGCAGGATAAAAATTATCAAATTCCATTGCTCCTCTTATCAGCAAAGGCGCATCAAGAGACATTGCTTTACCAGTTATTTTAGCAACATCCATTGCCCTTCCTAACCAGCCAGTATCAACTGAAAATGGTTTTCTTAAACCAATTTGTGAAATATTTTGACCCTCAAAGTGTGAACGCCCAGTATAAGGAAATGAACTAGCATGAACTATTGAAGCCTCATTAATTTTTAATAACCTAGAAAAGTTTTTAAAGTTTGGATGAATACCAAATAAAGGATTTAATTTTAATGGATTTGCAGCTACTAAAGCTTTTCGTTGTTTGAATAAGTCATCGTCACCTATGGGTGGAACAGCTAATAGCCCATCCATCCCTCCTTGGAGCATTATAACTATAATTCTTCCATCAATTGCATCTTTAGTAAAACCGTGCACTGGATAACCAGACAAAGCCAATGCAGGGGGCATAGCCTTAAGAAAATGTCTTCGATTTATCATTTCAAACCTCCATTAATTCTGGGCTACAAAGTGCTACGATAAATTTATCTTTACTTGTCTTAGCTGTTGATATTGACATTTTTGTTCTGTCAGAAAACCCATAAATCTCAGCAATTTCTTCACCAGACATCGAAGGATTTGCTCCATAAATTCTAGATGCAATTCTTATTCTTCTGTCAAAGTGTTCTGTAGAGACCCAGTCTTGTTTTTTTTCCGAATAACCGTCAGGTTGCCTCGATGACCAGAAGTTGTGACCAATCTCGTCTAAAATGCCCAAAGGTTCATATTTTGGTAAACCGTTATTTTGAATTTCTCCAAACCCATTATTTCGATTTTTATCACTTATAAATTTAGCACCAGAAAGCCTCACACATTGAAACATCCATGTTGTTGGCCATAAGAACTTTTTAACATTTGTTTTTTGTGATACTTCAAGAGTAATTCTATGAACCTCGGCCAAGTCTCCATTGGAAGCTTTCCATGTTTGATATATTTCATTTATCTCTTGCTTACTCACATTTTCACCTATGAAATGTATAGCCAGTTTTCTTGATAAATGTTGTGCAGTATGATCATCTTCAGCCAACATCTTTATTAATTTATATATAGATCCAGGTCCTGAAGAAAACGACTTACCCAAAACATTTTTTTTTCCTGGTTCTGATCTATCTTTAAGGTATGGCTTCTTAATAAAATCTTCGAATCTTATATTTTTTTTAATATTCCCATTTGATTTTTCTTGATTAAATTCTCTGGTATAATTACTAACTATCAGCCCCCAACCTGCTAATATCTTTGCAACATTTTTAATATCTTTTTCTGAATACTCTTTAGCAGTAGATACTGTGTGCAGCTCCAGCAACTCTCTTGATAAATTATCATTTAAACCAGCTGTTTTTCCTTCTTCCCTCATAGTTTTAGTAAAATTTGAATTTTCACCAGAACTAAAAACATTATCAAGATAATCAAGCATACCTGGATGTAATGTCACTTTTTGCAACAAGTCTGTAAATGGCCCATCAAGGTTTTCTCCAATGGTATTATAAATCAAATCTCCAATGATGTAATTTCTAAAATTATTTGATCCGCCAACAGTAAAATGATTTGCCCAAAAATGTACTAATCTTTGATGGAAGGTGTTTCTCCCATATATTGCATTATTCCAATATTTATAAACGTCATACAAATGGACTCTATTTTCATCTCTTGCAATCCTAACTAATTTATTTTTTTCATCAGGAGCTATTTTATCACTCTCGTATTTTTCTTTTTTAGTCATAAATGTATGAAGTCTATTTAATCTTTCTTCTAATGAAAAATTATAACTTTCAGGCCATACACCTTCACCGTTTAGGCCTATATCTTGATTATCACTATTTAATTGCTCTTTATTCCACTGATCAATATTTTCTGGAATAATATCTTTAGGCCTAAACCCAAAACCAATTTTTCTTGCCCACTGAAATTTATTCTCATACATTTAAAAGCCTTTATAATTTATAAATTATTTTTATAGCATAGTTAAAATAAATTGTATCATTATGTTATTATTAGCAATTTTCACATTTATTGCAAGAGAACTAAATACTTCAGATTACTTGCTGTTATAAGTCAGGCCTTGACTCTCGGGAGATTCAATACACTTTTAAAATACGATATCGGGGATAAATTATGAAATTTAATTATACTACTATTTGTTTAACTCTAACTGCTTTAACCCTTTCTGGCACCGTGTTTGCACAGGAAAATTTTCAATCAATAAATTTAGCAGGAACAGTCATTGCAGAAAATGAATCTGGTTTATCATATGAAGCCCAAGGTTGTATTACTGAAGTATCTCAGGACGCTGTAAATTCTGGTTTAGCAAAAAAAGATCAAGTTTTAGTCAAATTAGATGACAGAACAAGTCAACTTGCACTCAAGTCTGCTCAAGCACGTGCAGGCGATTTAAAAGCCGCTGTTGAAGAAAGTGAATTTTCAATCACAGTTGCAAAAGCAGATTTATCACGTTCAAAAGAAGAATTTGATTTTGTACTACGTGAATTCGATCGTACAAATGTTTTATTTAAACGTGGCTTGGTCAATGAAACAATGCTTGAAACTGCCGAACGCAAAAAATTAGATGCCAGTTTTTCTGTAGATCGTGCTGAGGAGGCATTAATACGTGCGAATTCAAAAAAATCACGTGCAGATATTGCCTATGAAATTGGACAACTTGAGGTTCAATCAAGAGAACTTGATCTTGATGATCTAACAATGCGAGCTCCATTTGACGGGGTTTTACTGAACTTCGAACCAAATGTGGGTGATTGTGTATCTCGTGGATCATTAGCTGCGCAAATATACGCACCAGAAGCTAAAATTGTAGAAACCTTTGTTTTCGTTGATCAACTTGTAGTTGCGGATACCGTTGGTGTGGTTGTCAACAATCCTGTAAATGTTATTCGTGTAAACGGCCAAATATGTCCAGGGGTTTTTTCAGGCGTAGAGACTGAAGCTAATCTTGAAAATCAAAATGTAAAAACAACAATTGATCTGGATAAGAATTGTGCGCGATCAATGTTCTTAAACGAGGCTGTTGAAATTGAAACTTTGCCTAGAGAGAAATAATTTTTTATTAAGATAGATATTTTTTGGGTGGCTGAGGATTATTTGCAGGGTTTGAGTCTATAAGACTTATTTCCAATAACTCTTTGTCTTTTATGTTCTTAAGCTGATTTTGAATAGAACTCGCTAGATCCTTCGAGTAAATTTGATCTTCGCCGAAATAAAACGCAAATGATTTTAAATGCTTCGCTTTCTTTACAGGGTCTTCAATTGTAGATTTGGTCCAATGATACAATCCGTATCCGTCGATGCCATTTTGTTCAGCTTCAACACAATACGCCTCAAAGGCATCATAAGTACAAATAAGTGTCATGTGATGTATTTCTGCTATCTGCTTTAAACTGCGAGCTAGATTTTGTTTCTGTGAATTTCTTAGATCTTCAGAGATATTTTCCGTCACTTTTATACGGATTTGATATAACCATTCTGACATTGATTTTGCTCCACAATTAAAACATATTAGAATATATAGCTTTGTGTGAATCCAAAGCAAAATAATTTCATCCGAAAACATCGGGCAACCAACTAGAGTATTATACAAAATGTTTGAATCTTTTTTTCCAAAACCAAAACTTTTCTTTGGCTCGTTAATATTATGGATAATATTTCTAATTACTGTTTGGTATACTGTTGGTGAAACACTAGGTAATTCTTTGGGCTTTAGCTTAAATACAGAAGAGCAAGTGATTGGTTTAGGCCATTTTATAACATCAGAGTTTTTATGGTTTGATTTATTTTATCTTTTTGGAACTTTAATTTTTTACTATTCATGGCGTAGATATGATTCCCATTTTTGGCAAAATTGGTCAATTTTGGGATCAGCTTTATTGATTTATTTATCATATGCCTCAGTTCAAGTTTCTGTAATCATAAACGCCTGGTACGGACCATTTTATAACGACATTCAAACAGCTCTTGGAGGTAACGGTGAAGTTACAGTTTCACAGCTTTATGGACATTTTATAATTTTTTGTACAATCGCGTTTCCTTACATTGCGTTCATAATTGCCAATAGATTCTTCACTTCACATTTTATATTTCGTTGGCGTACAGCTATGAATGAATTTTACGTGTCTCGCTGGAAACAAGTTCGCCATATTGAAGGTGCATCCCAGCGTATTCAAGAAGACACAATGAGATTTGCTGCAATCATGGAAGGTTTAGGCGTTGCGTTTGTAGATTCAATTATGACGTTAATTGCTTTCCTACCAGTACTTGCAGCATTGTCAGTTCATGTAGAGTCATTACCAATACTTGGGGCGATACCATATCCATTGGTTACCCTTTCAATCGTGTGGTCAATTTTTGGCACATTAATACTATTATTTGCTGGCATAAAGTTACCCGGGTTAGAGTTTAGGAATCAACGTGTTGAAGCTGCATTTCGCAAAGAATTAGTACTAGGAGAGGATAACGAAGCGAATGCACAACCAATAGCTTTACGTGATTTATTTTCAAATGTGAGAAAAAACTATTTTAGGATATATCTTCACTACACATATTTTAATTTGTTTAGGTACATGTACATACAAGCGGATAATGTAATTGCTTATGTATTTTTAATTCCAACAATTGTATCAGGTCGAATTACACTTGGAATTATGAACCAAATATTAAGAGCTTTTGGCCAGGTTGCATCTTCATTTCAATTCTTAGTATCTTCTTGGACCACAATTATAGAGCTAATTTCAATTTACAAACGCCTTAAAGCTTTTGAAGCAGCTATTAATGATCAGCCATTACCAAAAATTGATCGTGATTTTGTCGAGGATGGATCCAGAGAAGTTTAATGCGTTTAAGCTTAACGACAAGAAACTCAGCTTTGAGCTTTTGTACAAAGCATGAAATCCATTACGGATGGGTGATGGTTGCTTTGGCGTTTTTTTCAGCTCTATTTGCTACAGCTTCTGTTGGAGTTCCAAGTGTTTTAATCGTTCCAATGTCAAAAGATCTTAGCTGGTCAATTGGAGAAATAGCAGCCCCTACAGGTTTAAGATTAGCACTCTTTGGTCTCTCAGCACCATTTGCGGGAGGTTTGATGCTAAAATATGGCCCAAGGCGTATGGTCGGGTTATCAGGACTTGTCTTAATTATTGGTCTAATTATCTCAATCCTTACAACTGAAAAATGGCATCTTTGGTTAGGTATGGGTATTTTACTTGGTATAGGCCCAGGTTTGACTGCTATGCAATTGTCTTCTGTAGTTGCTTCAAGATGGTTCTCCGAAAGGCAAGGCCTCGTTATTGGCTTGATGACAGGTGCTACAGCAACTGGAACTTTAATTTTCATGCCCCTTGCCGCTACAATAAGTGATTTATATGGCTGGAGAGCCGCTATGGCTATTCCAACCATTGGTTCTGTTATTAGTATAATATTATTTTATCTTTTTGCATGGGATAGGCCTGAAAACATCAACATTCCCCGTCTTGGTGAAACAGAAGTAGGCTTAGCACCTGAGCCTTACAAAGAAAATTTTGTTGTCTTATCTTTTAATGCACTTTTTATTGGCATGAGGACCAAGTTATTTTGGATTTTAGCTCTCACATTTATGATATGTGGCATATCTAGTTTTGGTTTAACACAAGCACATATAGTTCCCTTCTGTGGAGACCTAGGTGTGCCATTTGCAGCTGCAGCATGGCTTCTTGCCGTAATAGGG
>Ga0206130_10009547_pt1 | contig 10122 bp, 13 predicted proteins | sample Helgoland_Spring_9_FD_148637 | JGI IMG/M metagenome (GOLD analysis project Ga0206130, IMG submission 148637) | Pelagic subsurface seawater microbial communities from Kabeltonne, Helgoland, North Sea - Helgoland_Spring_Bloom_20160512_1 | ecosystem: Environmental > Aquatic > Marine > Epipelagic ...
ACTCAATCAATGACAACTCAAAGATAAATCTTCGGTAACAATATCGCAGGCGGTACCCTGATGTCACGCACCGTTTTTATCTGGTCGGTTATCTTTGGCAAAGAAAACGAGGCCTAAGGCACCCATGAAAATAAAGATGTCCGCGACATTATAAACGGTAGGGTTGGTCCAACCACAGCAAGACGTGTTTAGAAAATCCAGAACATACCCATAGTAAACGCGATCAAACACGTTTCCCAAGGCACCACCCACAAGAAGACCCACCGAGATTTGGACGATTTTGGGTTGCGCGTTACGTGCTACCCAGATCAACACAGTGAGGCAAATAACGAGTGCCACGACGATGAGCGTCCACCTTGTCGTTTCTGAATCGTTACCAAACAAGCCGAAATTTACGCCACGGTTTTCACCGTAGCGCAAGTTTAATACGGGCGGGAGAACATCCATGCCTTTGCTGGGTGAGATTCCCATCATGTGAATCACAACATACTTGCTGACCTGATCGGCCAAAAACGCAAGGAATCCAGCAAAAAACATCAATCGCATCGTAGAATCCTTAGTGACGGAAGTGGCGCATGCCGGTGAATACCATCGCAAGTCCAGCGTCATCAGCGGCGGCAATGACTTCGTCATCGCGCATTGAGCCACCCGGTTGAATAAGAGCGGTTGCACCAGCTTCCGCCGCGGTGATCAGTCCATCAGCGAAAGGGAAGAACGCATCAGAGGCTACAACAGATCCTTTGGTCAATGGCGCAGGTAGGCCCATTGCTTCGGCCATATCGACGGCTTTGCGCGCGGCAATTCGTGTACTGTCAACGCGGCTCATTTGCCCAGCACCAACACCAACAGTAGCACCGTCTTTTACGTAGATAATCGCGTTTGACTTAACGTGCTTGGCAACCGTCCATGCAAACATAAGATCTGACAGTTCCTGCTCAGTTGGCGCACGTTTAGTCACAACTTTCAAATCGCCCAGCGTAATGAACCCGTTGTCTTTGTCTTGGAACAGGTAACCACCAGCCACTTGACGGATTGTTTGACCAGCGGCCTTCGCATTAGCCAAACCATCTGTGGTCAGCAAACGCAGGTTCTTTTTCTTTGCGAACACTGCACGTGCCGCGTCATCAGCACCGGGAGCAATCACTACCTCAGTGAAAATCGCGCTGATCTCTTCTGCAGTTGGGCCATCAAGCGGTTGGTTAACCGCAATAATCCCGCCAAACGCGCTGGTGCGATCACAATCGAATGCGCGCGAATATGCTTGGGCCAATGTATCACCGCGCGCAACGCCGCACGGGTTTGCGTGTTTGATGATTGCGACAGCTGGACCTTCACTTGGATCGAATTCGCTGACCAGTTCAAACGCCGCATCTGTATCATTGATGTTATTGTAGGAAAGCTCTTTGCCTTGGTGCTGCTGCGCAGTCGCAACGCCAGGGCGCGAAGAGCCATCTGTATAAAAGGCTGCCGCTTGGTGCGGGTTTTCGCCATAACGCAATGTTTGCGCCAATGTTCCACCAACAGTGCGGCGACGTGGTGTTTCACCAATTTGCGATGCCATCCATGTACTCACGACCGTGTCATAGGCAGCCGTACGGGCATAAGCGGTCTGCGCCAAACGCTGACGCAATCGATATGAAGTATGGCCGTCGTTGGCTTCGAGCTCTGCAAGCACAACGTCATAGTCTTCGACATCCACAATAACATTCACAAAGCCGTGGTTTTTTGCGCCTGAACGGATCATCGCAGGGCCGCCGATATCGATATTTTCGATCATTTCAGCATATTCAGCGCCGCGTTTGAGAGTCTCCTCGAATGGGTAAAGATTTACAACGACCAAATCGATTGCGCCGATATCGTGTATGTCCATCGCGGCAACGTGTTCATCATTGTCGCGCAGCGCCAACAAGCCACCATGCACAACAGGGTGAAGCGTCTTAACGCGACCATCCATCATTTCCGGGAAACCTGTCACCTCAGAAACGTCTTTAACAGTCAGACCTGCATCACGCAGCGCTTTGGCGGTGCCGCCTGTGCTGAGCAATTCAACTCCACGCGTGGCTAATGCGGTACCAAAGGCAACCAATCCAGTTTTATCAGAAACAGAAAGCAGAGCGCGGCGAACAGGGTAAAGATCAGTCATTTGGAATTGGTCCTTCGAAATCAGTCAACTAGGTCAGGTTCATCACGGTTCAAGTCTCTGACCCCAATCGCAGTTTCCTGCGTCTTAGACAAAGACCACCGAATACGTGTGGCATACTCTACTGCGCGGCCAGATAGAACGACCTGTTGCGATGCACGTGGCTTTAATCTGCCAGTTTCCAGGTAAACGCTTGGCTCTAAGGCTAAATTAAATTTTCCGTCGTGACGAAAAACCCAAATTTCACCGCTTTTAAGTTCCATTGAGACGGCGGCACCACCTAAATCTAATGTCGCGTCGACTTCAGGGTGTAGATGAAATCGTACATCAAACGGCACTCCACTAATGCGCACATCGTCTTTGGAGCGATCGAACTGACGCTTCTGGCCGTCTTCCATCGCCAGTAACATGTCTTCACCAGCGAGACCGCGACCATCAAAGGTTAGCTCAAGTGTGCGCGCATGCGTTAGGCCATGGATATTACAAAACCCATCATGACGGCCCTGAAACCAAAGACCATCCGGGGCTTGGCTTACCTCAATTGGCACGTGTTTTGGGGCATCAATCAAAGTTTCCAAACTGCTAGCACAATTAGCATCGCCTAATCGCGAACTTGAATACCCATCCAAAACTACGGTCGAATGCGATGGTGTTGCACGCCCAGCGCGCCGCCATTCAGCACCGAAAGACGCGCCAGACCCACAGTTCACGACCAGAGGACGCCGACCCGATGTCAATTCGAATGCCAGAGTTGAAGCATGTCCACTGCGCGAAGCGCTTCCGCGCGGCGGAACCGCTGCGTCGACAATCACGCTGGTCCGCCCAGTAGATAACCGCGCAAAGCCCATGGATAAACCATCCGGTTGGCTAGTCTTAATACCGGCCGCTGCCAGTGCATGATCCAACCAACCTTCTTGCCCACGACCACCACCGTGGAAGCGGGCCAGTCCACCATCAGAATGGCGCAAAGTTCGCAGCGTTGGGGTAATGCGCTCAATCGCACCCCGATGCTCATCTGGCACCTCAAGGCCAGCTTCTTCCAGAGCTGCGGCCACCCATGTCAGCAACGCATATACCGCAAGTAACTCTTCAGGATTGCGTGTTGGCAACCCACCCTCATTATCGACTTGAACAAAGCATTCTCTAGCCAACGCTTTTATTGCAGGTCTGGCCAAGTTCTCCATGCCTTGCAAGGAAAGGCCCGCATAAATCAGACCTGTCAGCGCCTCAAAGCGCGGCAAACCAGGGCTCGCGCTGTGCCATCGTTTGGACAAAAAAGCCGTCTGCTGGGCCAGCGATAAGTAGAATGCGTCTGAACGATCACTCTCTTGGCCGCGCAAGACGAATAAGGCATGGTTGATCCAACGAATAAGGCGGCGACCCGTCAGATCAGGCGTCCAACCTGCACCTGAACCACGACCAAATTGGTAGATCCACTCCCAAAGCCAAGATTGCATGCATGCTCGTGAAGGCGTGTCACCAACGGCGGCCAAATCGTCCATCCACGCAAAGCCATGCAAATCACCCTCGAAAGCTGCATTAGGGGCTTTGAGGGCCCAAATTGATGCAGCAGGGGCTTCGATCAAATATCCAGCAAACAGAAAATTCCCAGCAACCAATTGGCGGCCTTTTGCAAAACTACCGATCGTTCGGGGCTCTGGTGAGGACACAAATCCTGTTGCAGCCCTTTTTCGGGTCGCAAGTCGTGCATAAACACGATTTAGGATACGCGCTTTGCGCGCAGTGAACCCTTTTGGATTTGACATAGTGCTCTGCCTTCTTACGCTCTAGGGGCGTTTGACGGATTGGTACCCTATGAAGGTCAGAAAGTCACTAATTTTGCCTAAATTAAGATGCTTTGGTCAGCACTGCGATATAGAAACCATCCATACCACCCAAATCTGGCCAATAGTCTGGACGCAAACGCAAACCGCCCTCGATCGTTGTCCAAGACGGATCGACGCCTTCAATGCCCAACGCATCACGATTCACACTCATATCTGGATGTCGTTTTAGCGCTTCTTCAACTTGAACTTCGCCTTCATCAGGCAAAAGCGAACAGGTGCAAAACACCAAACGTCCACCTGGTTTCAGCAACGTCCACGCGTGATCAAGAATTCGCGCCTGGAGATCTATCAGCTCACCAAACTCTGAGCCATCTTTTGCATGTGGAAGATCAGGATGCCGGCGGATCGTACCCGTTGCAGAGCATGGGGCATCAAGCAAGATCGCATCAAATTCACCCTCAAGGGTAAGTGCATCGGCAACTTGAACATCTGCTTTCAATCCCACGCGCGATAGGTTTTCTTGAACACGCGCCATGCGGGATTTAGAAACATCCACGGCCGTAACATTCGCCCCCATTGCCGACAATTGCATCGTCTTACCGCCTGGTGCCGCACATAGATCCAGGACGGTTTCGGCATCCGCGGGCGCAAGAATTTGCGCAGGAATTGCCGCAGCTGCATCCTGAACCCACCAAGCACCTTCGCTATAGCCATCCATTGTCGACACCTGACCAGCATCCGCCAGACGAACAGACCCTGTCGGCAAAACCGATCCACCCACCCGCGCGGCCAGCGCTGCGGCATTACCATCACGTGGTGTCAAATCCAAAGGCGCACCGGCAAAATGCGCGATTTCCATAATCGCCATCGCTTCGTTGCCCCATGCCTGGGACAGCGGACTGCGCAACCATTTCGGCATACGTGGCGGGCGCAAAGCGTGCCAAGCCTCTGGCCCAGTGGCCGCAACCTTGCGCAAGACTGCGTTGGTTAGACCTTTTAGTTTACCGTATCGCTTATGCCCAGAAATCAACTGAACCATCGCATTGACCACACCATGTGCAGCTGCGCCTTGGCAAAGCTCAACGGTTCCAACCCGCAACACATTCCGCACCATAAGCGGTGGGTTTTTCTGAAGATGTTTATGAAGCACTCGGTCGGCGCGCTCCAGGCCACGCAAAGTTTCAGTTGCAAGGCGTTGGGCCCGCGCGCGATCTGCGGGTTCCAATTTATCAAGCGCACCAGCGGCTAGGACTTCAGACATCAATTTGCCCTCACCCAAAACCTGATCCAACACATAAACTGCGCTTCGCCGCGCCTGGACGCCTGTATCGGTCCGCTTGTCTGTCATCGAGTTGATCCTCCGCCATTCGCATCGCAATTTTGGTACAGGGCTTGTCCCTGACAAGGCACGGCGTATATCAACGTCATGGCCGCAAAGGAACCCAATCGATGACCGATATCTCAAACGATTTACCCGAAGCCGCAAAACGTGCGCTGGCAGAAGCCGAAACGCGCCGTAAAAAACAAGGTGAATTCACCTTACCAACTGAATTGGGCGGTCGAAAAGGACCAGAACCAGTGCGTTTTGGAGATTGGGAAAGAAAAGGGATCGCTGTCGATTTCTAGGCGTTCACAAAAACTAATTTAGTTTAAAATCAGCATAATCGCCTGTGCCACGATCTGATGTAAACCGAACGCGCCCTTCGTGAGCGCGAACCTCTTGGCAGTTATAGCCCAGCCCCAATCCACCCCAATATAGGCTTCGACAAAAGAACCCGTCGCGCCACATCCAATCACCTGTGACAGCCCAACGTGCCCCTTTGCCCAAAATGCGGCCATCTTCCGAAACTTCAATTTTTACCAGCGGGCGTGACAGGGTTTTACCAGCAATCAAACGAACAAAATCAGATTGGCTGCTGACAATCGCCAATTCAGCCGAAGCGGACCCTGCGGTCAGAGTCGCGGCAATTCCAAAGGCAAGTGATAGTTTCCACATCACGACTGGTCCTTAAGCACATGTTATCAACAATACGTAGTTTAACCGGCAACGGATTACTTTTTAGGCAAGATCGTGGCCAAACCTTAAATGTTTCTGAGAATTGGAACAAATCAGTCGCTCAGTCCTAGCACATCCAGCATGTCATATTCACCAGGTGTTTGCTTCACTCCCCACAATGCCGCCGTCAACGCACCGCGTGCGAACACGGCGCGATCCGTCGCCATGTGACGCAAAACGATACGTTCACCCGCAGCCACAAACATAACTTCATGTTCACCCACAATGTCGCCACCACGGATTGCGCTAAAACCAATATCGCCACGTTTACGTGCACCAGTGATCCCGTGACGGCCACTGTCCATTGCATCGGTTAGCGCTTTGCCACGCCCCTCCGCGGCGGCTTCACCCAACATCAATGCAGTGCCTGACGGCGCATCCACTTTGTGGTGATGGTGCGCTTCGATGACTTCGATATCAAAATCTTCATCCAGGGCAGCCGCGACTTTCTTCGTCAATTGGGTCAGCAAATTCACACCCAAGCTCATGTTACCTGCACGCACGATGACAGCACGGTCAGCGAATGGCGCGAGCAGTGCGATTTCATCCCCAGTCATGCCTGTGGTACCAATCACATGAACAACGCCTGCATTCGCGGCCATTTCGGCAAACGCGACTGTGGCAGACGGCGCTGTGAAATCGATGACGACTTGTGCGGTAGAAATACCCACTTGCGCATTATCCGTTACAACAACGCCTTGCTCAGAACCGCCCATCGCCTCGCCCACGTCACGACCAACCCAGTCATGCCCAGAACGTTCGATTGCACCAACAAGCGTTGCGCGATCGCTGTCGTTGATCACTTTGATCAGCATTTGGCCCATCCGGCCGGAAGCTCCTGTCACAACAATTCCTGGCAATGTGGTCATTTCGCTTATCCTTATCCGCGCATATTCGCTTGAACACCTATCCTGCCACGTGACGCTTGGCAAAGGGCACGAGTCGCCTTACACGGACTTTTATGGCTAAGAACAAATCATCTGAGGGGCGCGGACCATCCCAGCGCCAATTGCGCGTCGGCGAATTAATTCGTCGTGCATTATCTGAAATCCTTTCACGCGGCGATGTTCATGACATCGAACTCAGCCGCATGTCGATTACTGTGGGCGAGGTACGGGTATCCGCCGATCTAAAGATCGCAACCTGTTACATCCTACCCTTAGGCGGCGAAGGCAAAGATGGCATTCTAAAGCTGTTAGCCAAGAACATGTATGACATCCGCAGAACGATCACTAAAAAGCTAGCGCTCAAACACTCACCAGAGTTGCGCTTTCAGTTGGATGACACCTATGATCAGATGGATGCGACACGTAAAATGTTGGCTCAAGAACATGTCGCACGCGACATCTCAAAAGTTGACGTTGAAGAGGTAGATACACCTGAATGATTTTGCGGGCCGCGTTGGCATGGATGGTTATGTTTGGAGTGGCACAAGCAGCCACTTGTGAGAATGTGACCTACGCCGACAACGCCTACTCAATCTGCACTGTCGATATGCACACTGAAACCCTGCGCCTGTTTTTGAACGATGACGCGGGCCTACCCTATGGTCACTTTGGGATTCTAAATAATGCGCTCCGAGGCACTGGCAAAAAGCTAGAATTTGCGATGAACGCAGGAATGTATCACGAAGACCGATCCCCTGTTGGTCACCACATCGAAGTTGGCGTGGAAATCATGCGCGTTATACCCAATGCAGGTCCGGGTAATTTTGGCCTGCTGCCAAACGGTGTTTTGTGTCTGCAAGATAAGCAGGCCAACGTGATCGAAACATTGCGCTACCTTGATGAAAAACCAGCCTGCACATATGCGACCCAATCCGGTCCGATGCTAGTTATTGACGGCGAATTGCACCCGCGATTTTTAGCTACTGGCAAATCGCGCTACATCCGTAATGCTGTAGGAACAACGGCTAACGGGGCCACGGCCGTTTTCGCTATTTCAAACGATACAGTCACCTTCCACGAGTTCGGCAGCTTCTTTCGCGATCACCTGAAACTACCGCAAGCGTTGTTCATGGATGGCAACGTCAGCCGACTGTACGCACCACAGCTAGGGCGTAATGATATTGGCCGCCGCCTTGGACCAATCATTGGCACAGTCGTTCCTGCGAATTGACAGCACTCCGCACGCGCGATACTCGGCCATTCTGCATTGATGACATTCTCGATAGGACAAACACATGGGCCGTACACGTAAGGGACGCGATATTTCTGGATGGTTAGTTGTAGACAAACCAGCAGGCGTAACGTCGACTGCTGTAGTGAACAAAGTGAAGTGGGCATTTGATGCGAAAAAGGCGGGCCACGCGGGCACCCTTGATCCTGATGCCACTGGTGTCCTAGCTGTTGCTTTGGGTGAGGCCACAAAGACCGTACCCTACATTACAGACGCCCTGAAAGCTTACACCTTTACAGTGCGTCTTGGTCAGTCGACCAACACTGATGATGCAGAAGGCGAGATTCTGAAAACATCTGACGCACGTCCAGAAGACGCACAAATCAAAGACGCACTGGGCCAATTCATTGGCGACATCACGCAAGTTCCGCCACAGTTTTCAGCGGTAAAAATCGACGGCCAACGCGCTTATAAGCTGGCACGTGACGGTGAAGACCTTGAATTGGCAGCACGCCCTTTATGGGTCGACGAATTAATTATGACAGATCGCCCAGACGCCGATCATGTCACACTTGAAATGACATGTGGCAAAGGCGGTTATGTTCGCTCAATCGCACGTGATTTGGGCGAAGCATTGGGTTGTTTCGGGCACGTGCGCGAGTTACGCCGCATCTGGTCTGGCCCTTTCGATGCTACTGATGGTATCTCTCTTGAGCAGATCAACGAACTGGCAAAGCAGCCAGACTTAGATACGTATTTACGCCCCCTTGAAGAAGGATTGCAGGACCTACCGCAGGTCAGCGCCACACCTGAAGGAGCCGTGCGTATGCGCAATGGCAACCCCGGCATGGTGATGGCATCTGATGTCGAATACGGCGATGAATGTTGGGCCTCTTTGGATGGAAAAGCCGTTGCGGTTGGTCGCTATAAGGCTGGCGAACTTCACCCTAGCCGCGTGTTCAACACCTAAGCGGTCGTGATCACGCGCACCCACACCAAGGGCGATGCGCCCTCAACAGCTGTCTACTCGGACTGCGAACGCTACCGCTATAGTTTGACGCGTGTGTGGAATGATCAGACTGACAAAGTGCTGTTTGTGATGCTCAACCCATCAACTGCCACTGAGGTGCAAAATGACCCAACCGTTGAGCGTTGTGAACGCCGCGCTCGCACCCTTGGGTTTGGTGGTTTACGGGTTACCAACATCTTTGCGTGGCGCGATACAGATCCGCGCAATATGAAGGCTGCCACTGATCCCATTGGCCCCCACAATGATGCCACTTTGGTTGAAAGCGCAGCATGGGCCGATACCGTTGTTGCAGCTTGGGGGACGCACGGCATTCATTTGAACCGCGGTTCGCAAGTGGCTGTCTTGCTTAGAGCAACGCAGCGGCCATTATTCCACTTGGGCCTTTCAAAGCAAGGGCATCCCAAGCACCCGCTTTATCTGCCATACACCCAACAACCGGAACGCTGGCCAAGCGGTCCATCAACCCGCGCCACGTTAACCAAGTAGTTCTGATCCCTTTGTAAGGGTCGAAAGAACGTGGTTCTACGAAACTGTTGAAATGGCTTGCTTTAGGATTCGATATGCTTTGGTTGGCTAGCTTAATGGGATGATGGTCGTAGGCGCAGTGACATTTTTCGAAACTCAGAGCAGCGACGATGCCACCGACATGAGCCCAGAATCTGTCGGGACACCCCCAAGACGACATTCTTTCCGGCAACAATGGAAACGATAATTTATTGGGTGGCCAAGGTGACGACCAAATAGGTGGGTATGATGGTGAGGATACCATTGACGGAGGTGATGGTGATGATGACCTTCACGGTGCCAGTGGGAACGATCAATTGCTGGATGCAAATGGTGCAGATACCTTGCGCGGTGAAGCCGGAAATGATTCACTCTATGGCGGCGATGACGACGACACATTGTATGGTAACAATTTTAATGACACGATTCATGGCAGCGCTGGAAACGATGCACTTCAAGGATCTGTTGAATAGGGTCGAGAACGATA
>Ga0206130_10009556_pt1 | contig 10117 bp, 10 predicted proteins | sample Helgoland_Spring_9_FD_148637 | JGI IMG/M metagenome (GOLD analysis project Ga0206130, IMG submission 148637) | Pelagic subsurface seawater microbial communities from Kabeltonne, Helgoland, North Sea - Helgoland_Spring_Bloom_20160512_1 | ecosystem: Environmental > Aquatic > Marine > Epipelagic ...
ATTTTAAAGTGATTGATGAAATATTGTCTCTAAACATTAATGACAAAGATGGGTATTTAGAAATAACAGCTACTAGTAAACTTCCCCAACTAGCGGCGCAATTGGTGAAGAATGGAGAAAATATCTTGCAAAATCAAATCATCGCTATTAAAACCAAGTCTAGTTCTGAGTTATTAGCTTATCTAGAAGAACAATATACCATCAAGAACAAGTTATTAATTGAAGCACAAGATAATTTGGCTAATTTTAAAGATCGGAATTTAAACATCTCTAGAAGTAGCTTTTCGAATGCGCAAACTCGTTTAGAGGCAGAACTTCAAGTAGCCACTTCCGTTTTTCAAAATGTGGTGACTCAGTTAGAGCAAGTAAAATTACAGGTAGCAAAAGACACCCCAGTGTTTTCTTTTTTGAAGCCAGTGGTGGTACCAACAGAAAAATCTGCACCAAAACGTAGTCTTATTGTCATTATTTGGTTGTTTTTGGGAGTGATTGTAAGTATTGGGTATTTGTTAGCTAGAGAACCCCTGTTAGATATGATGAAACAAATTAAAAACAATCCATCATAAATGACAACCCTAGATTCTAAAAAATGGTTTGTGGTCTATACTAAACCCAGAACTGAACTCAAAGTCTCGCAAAGACTGTCAGTTTTAGGGATAGAAAATTACACGCCCACTAGAATGGAGGTCAGACAATGGTCTGATAGAAAGAAAAAAATTGTGGTGCCTTTGTTATCTTCCATGGTGTTGGTGAATGTTCATGAAAAGGATGTAAACAAGGTATTTGAAGTAGCCGGTGTAGTTCGATATTTATTTGAGAACCAAAAACGAGCTGAGGTTTCTAATGAAGAAGTGTTGGCAATGAAGTATTATTTAGAGAACACCTATTACTCAAATAAAAAAGAACTAGCAGTAGGTAAAACTTTAAAGGTTCCTTTGTTAGAAGAGGAAGCAACTGTAATCTCTGTGAAAGGAAAAAAATGTTTGGCTCAGTTAAAAAAACTAGGGGCCATTGTATCATTTCAACTGAATTAATCAGTTGTTTTTTTTGTGTACTAAATTTCCATTACTGTGAGTAGTGATGGCGAAGCCATGTCATAGAGCAACATAAATAGCTTTTTTAAAAGCTAAAAAAACTAAATTGACTACCGGTGGTAGTATAGAAAATATAAGTTATGAAAGTAGGAATTACCTTTTCAACCTTTGATCTTTTTCATGCCGGGCATGTAAAGATGCTGGAAGAAGCAAAACGTCAGTGCGATTATTTAATTGTTGGATTGCAGTTAGACCCATCGATTGATCGCCCTGAGAAAAACGGACCTTCACAGTCGATTATAGAGCGGTATATTCAGCTAAAAGGATCTAAGCATGTAGATGAGATTGTACCCTACGTATCGGAACAAGATTTAGAAGATATTTTACGTTCTTTTAAATTGGATGTTAGAATTATAGGCGATGAGTACAAGGAAAAGAACTTTACGGGTAGATCTTATTGTGAAGAAAAGGGAATAGAGCTCTATTACAACTCTAGAGATCACCGATTCTCTTCGAGTGGACTTAGAAAGCAAGTGAAACAAGTAGAAGATAATAAATAAGAAATGAATAAGTTAACTAAAATATACGTTGCTGGTCACAGAGGTATGGTTGGTTCCGCGGTATGGAGAGCATTAGAATCTAAAGGGTATTCTAATTTGATTGGAAAAACTAGTGCTGAACTTGATCTCAGAAATCAACAGGCAGTTACTGATTTTTATAAAAAAGAACAACCTGAAGTTGTCATCGATGCTGCAGCAAAAGTTGGAGGTATTCTTGCAAATAATGATTTTCCATATCAATTTTTAATGGAAAATCTGCAAATTCAAAATAATTTAATAGATGGTGCTAATAAAGCAGGAATTGAAAAGTTCATCTTCTTAGGAAGTTCTTGCATCTACCCAAAGTTTGCTCCACAACCTTTAAAAGAAGAATACCTACTAACAGATTCTTTAGAGCCAACTAATGAGTGGTATGCCATTGCAAAAATTACAGGTGTAAAAGCATGCCAATCGATACGCAAACAATTTAATAAAGACTATGTAAGTTTAATGCCTACTAACTTATACGGTTCTTTTGATAATTTTGACTTACAATCCTCGCATGTATTGCCAGCGATGCTTCGTAAATTTCATGAGGCTAAAATAAATAACCATTCAGACGTAACACTTTGGGGAAGTGGAACTCCAATGAGAGAGTTTTTGTTTGTAGATGATATGGCAGAGGCAGTGGTATATGCCTCAGAAAATAATTTACCAGAATACTTATATAACATAGGTACAGGAAAAGATATTACGATTAAAGAACTGGCAGAAACCATTCAAAATATAATAGGGCACCAAGGGAAGATTATTTGGGATGCCAGTAAACCAGATGGTACTCCAAGAAAACTCATGGATGTTTCTAAAATGGCAGCAATTGGGTGGAAATACTCAACAGAGTTAGAAAACGGTATACAAAAAACCTACCAATGGTTTTTAAATAATATAGATAAGATTAAAGAAATAAAATTATAAATATGAAAGTTGCATTAATAACTGGAATTACAGGTCAGGACGGATCATACCTGGCAGAACTCTTATTAGAAAAAGGGTATGAGGTGCATGGTATTAAAAGAAGAGCTTCTTCATTAAATACGGATCGAATTGATCATTTATACCAAGATCCTCACCACCCGAATCAACGGTTAATATTACATTATGGAGATCTAACAGATGCAATGAATTTGACACGTATTATAGAAGAATGTCAGCCTGATGAAATTTATAACTTAGGAGCTATGTCACATGTAAAGGTCTCATTTGATACTCCTGAATATGTAGGTAATGTAGATGGTTTGGGTACTTTACGTATTTTAGAGGCGGTTCGTTTATTAGGCTTAGAAAAGAAAACTAGAATTTACCAAGCCTCTACTTCAGAGTTATATGGAGGAATGCCAGAGAATAAAAATGACAAAGGGTTTTATGATGAAAATTCAGCATTTTATCCAAGATCTCCTTATGGCGTTGCAAAAATATATGGTTTTTGGATTACAAAAAACTATAGAGAAGCTTATAATATGTTTGCATGTAACGGTATTTTGTTTAACCACGAATCACCTAGAAGAGGGGAGACTTTTGTAACTAGAAAAATTACCCGAGCAGTATCAAAAATTGCTTTAGGATTACAAGATAAATTCTTCTTAGGTAATTTAGAAGCTAAACGTGATTGGGGCCATGCAAAAGATTATGTTAGAATGATGTGGATGATTCTTCAGGCAAAAGAACCAGAAGATTGGGTAATTGCAACAGGAAAGACCACTACAGTAAGAGATTTTGTAAGAATGAGTTTTGCAGAAGTTGGTATTGAATTAGAATTTACAGGAGCTGGTGTCAATGAAAAAGCGAAAGTTATAAGGTGTAATAATCCTGAATTTCAAATTGAATTAGGAAAAGAGATTTTGAGTATTGATCCTGTTTATTTTAGACCAACAGAAGTAGATTTATTAATTGGAGACCCTACAAAAGCAAAAGAAAAATTAGGATGGATTCCAGAACACGATTTAGCGTCGTTAGTTAAAGATATGATGCAATCCGATGTAAAACTGATGCAAAAAGATCAATACTTGAAGGCAGGAGGTTATAATTACTCAAATTACATTGACTAAAAAATAAAAACATGAAAATAAAAAATATATGTTGTATAGGTGCAGGTTACGTAGGTGGCCCAACTATGTCAGTTATAGCTCAGAAAAATCCAAACATAAAAGTAACTGTTGTTGATTTAAATACTGAGCGTATAGCGGCGTGGAATGATACGAATCTTGATAATTTACCAATTTTTGAACCAGGTCTTAGTGAGGTTGTGGCGGAAGCACGAGGGCGTAATTTATTTTTTTCAACAGAAGTTGATAAAGCTATTGATGATGCAGAAATGATTTTTATTTCCGTGAATACTCCAACCAAAACCTATGGAATTGGAAAGGGGATGTCAGCGGATTTAAAATATGTAGAATTATGCGCCAGACAAATAGCGCGTGTAGCAACTTCTGATAAAATTGTAGTTGAAAAATCAACTTTACCAGTGAAAACTGCTGAAGCAATTCAAAGCATTCTTGATAATACAGGTAATGGAGTAAATTTTGAAATCTTATCTAATCCAGAGTTTCTCGCTGAAGGAACTGCAATACAAGATTTAGCAGTCCCAGATCGAATTTTGATTGGAGGTAATTTAAATTCAGATAAAGGACTAAAAGCAGTTCAGTCTCTTGTTGATATATATTCTTCATGGGTGCCAAAAAAAAATATTTTGACAACTAACGTTTGGTCTTCAGAATTATCAAAACTTGCTGCTAATGCTTTTTTAGCTCAAAGAGTTTCGTCTATAAATGCTTTGTCTGAGCTATGTGAAGAGACTGGTGCAGATATTAGCGAGTTAGCTAATGCTATTGGAATGGACAGCCGTATTGGGCCAAAGTTCCTAAAAGCTTCTGTAGGCTTCGGAGGGTCATGTTTTCAAAAAGACATTTTAAATTTAGTTTATATATCAAGTTCATTAGGACTTCAGGAGGTTGCAGACTATTGGCATCAAGTAATTATTATGAATAATCACCAGCGTTCACGTTTTGCTAGAAATATTGTCAAATCTTTATATAATACAATTTCAGGTAAGTCTATTGGATTTTTAGGTTGGGCATTTAAAAAAGACACTAATGATACCAGAGAATCTGCAGCTATTTATGTAGCAGATTTGCTCATTAATGAACACGCGAAAATAAAAGTATATGACCCAAAAGTTACAGTAATACAAATGCAATCTGACTTAAACTATTTGAATACCCGCTCTGAAGTTGCAAATAGTGAATTATTGAAAACTGAAAAAGATCCTTATAAAGCCCTTGAAAATACTCATGCGATAGCTATTCTTACTGAATGGGATGAATTTAAAGGCTATGATTGGCAAAGAATATTTGATTCCATGCATAAACCAGCTTTTATTTTTGATGGGCGTAATATTTTAGATACTGAAAAATTGGAAGAAATTGGTTTTATTGTAAACACTATCGGTAGTTAAAAATAAATATTTGCTAATGAATGGGTCATCAATTATAAAAAAATCTTCTTCCCTTATTACAAGTCAATTAATTAAAATGATTTTGCAATTGGTAAGTATACCTATTCTAGCAAGATATGTTTCTGTTCAAGATTTTGGAGTTTTTGCAATAATTTCTTCTTATATAGGTTTTTTTCAAAAGATAAAGGATGGAGGTCTTAGTTTGGCTGCTTTACAAGCTCCGTCTATTAGTTTAAACCAAGAGAAAGCGTTAAACACTTTAAATGTTTTATTGGGAGTGGTTTTTTTTTTAATCTCAGTTGTTTTATGTGATTATTTTATAAGTTTTTATAAATTGACTATTGATAAGTATTTAATATTTATCATACTATTATCTATTCTTATATCAAGCTTATCAATACAAGGTGATGCTAAACTTAGAAGAAATTTAAATTTTATTTACTTAGCCAAAGCAGATATATTTATTTATGTAATAAGTATTTCCATAAGTATTATAATGGCAATTTTAGATTACGGTATTTTAGCATTATTGTCAGTTACATTTATCCAACCAATTTTAAAATTTATTACAGTAATTTCAAAGTTTCGAATAGGTTTTAATTTTAAATTTAAAGAAATTTATGGCTTTGTAAAATTTGGATTTACTTTACTTGCTAAAGAAATTTTAGTTTATATAGACAATTTTAGTTATTCTTTAATTTTAGGAGTTGGTGCTGGTTCTAAAGATCTTATAGGAAAGTTAAATAGATCAAATTCACTTGGAAATATTTTCTTTGCAAATATCATACCAAGAATTATAGATGTGATGCGTCCCTATTATTCAATATCTAAAGAAAAAAAAAATGTTGTGAGTGACGATTTTTGGTTGTTAATAATCTCTTTAATATCGGTTTCTTTTGTATTTTTCTCAGAAATTTTGGCGAATATTATTTTAGGTCCAAATTGGAGTGAAGTAGGTGTATTTATAAAGTTTCTCGTAATTGGTTTTGCTTTTGATTCTCTTATTGAATTAAGTCAAGTACATGATTTCGTAGATAAAAATGGAAGAAAAATTTTTCTAATCAAATCATTTGATACTATTTTTATAACTTTTTCATTAATATTGAGCTATTATTTTACTAACATTTACATTTACTTATTTAGTTTTCCAATCTTAAAATTTATAAAGTTTTTTTTACAAATTTTTTGTTATGGTAAAAGATTAAAAACTTTTAAATACAGAACAATTTTAATAGTTATCCTTTTAGTGTTTACACCTTTTTTATCTTATTTAATCCATTCATTAATATTTTCGATTTTTATATCAATAGTTACTTACTTTTCAATTATAATACTTTTTAAAAATGAAATTAGGAACACTCTACAATCATTCAGGAGGTTTAGGTAATCAGTTACTAAAATTTATCTCAATAAAGCGCTTTAAAAATACAAATCCTTACCTCTACAACAGTAAAATACCACTAATTACTGGTGAAAAATTTTTTCCTATTTTTTTTTCAAGATGGAAGCCTCCTTTACTTGAAGCCTTGATAGGATTATCCTATTCTGATTTAGATAATTACTTATTATTGCCAAATGCAGCCAATGAGGGGTTATATATCCATTTTAGAGGATCAGACTTTGCTCAGTGGAAATCACATTCAGTAATGAATATGGATTGGTATGAAGAAGTTTTATCTCGTGCTGAATTTCAAAATATAGATTGTGTATACTTAATGTCAGATGATTATAATCATTCAACTGTCTGTAAACTTAAAAGTTATTTTAATCAAAAAGGAATAAAAGTTATTTCATATCAATATAGATCACATATTTTATCTGATTGGTGGTGTTTATATAATTCTAAATATATTATTGCTAGTCCAAGTACATTTAGCATAACAGCTGGCATATTTGGTAAATCTATTATTTATCTTTCCAGAGAATATGCGAAATCTGAAAGTAGCAATATTAATAATATTTGGAATCATTTGCTAAATAAACCTACTAGAAATACCGTACTTAAAAACATTAAACTGTTATGATATATTTAAAAACAATTTTCACTAATATTAAAGAATTAGACCTAGTATGTTGTCAAATTAGGGAGCTTAATTCTATTGTAGATAAAGTTATTTTGATTGAACCAAGCTTTACTCATAATGGAGCAGCTAGGAATTTAATTGGTCTTAATTCATTATCCAATAAATTATCTGATTCTCAATTAGATAAAATTATTTATTTAGTAGTTCCAAAACTTGACTACATTGTTGTAACTGAAAGTGAAGCTCTACATCACAAATATGAAACTGTAACTAGAGGTTATTTTCGCAAACAAATTAAGCTAAATTACTTTGATATTATAATTTCTACAGATGGAGACGAAATTTTATATAATGATGTTGTAACTAATGTTGTTAGTAAAATGAAAAAATCTTTTTTGCCATTTAAGAGATTTAAATTTAAACTTCATCAATTTTTTTATAAAGACGACTTATTAGCTAAAAATCATCCTTTTATAGCTCCTGGCATTTATCATTATGCTACCACTTATCTCGATAAATCATTTTATATTACTGGTTTTTCTAACTGGAGATATAAAGGAACTCTAGTTGATGATATAGGAGGTGTACACTTTAGTTGGTTTCTAGATAAGCAAGAGGTTTTGAATAAAGTGAAAACTTGGAGTCATTCTTCACAATTCACTGATTTATCTGATGAAGACATCCTAACTATTTTTGAGAAAGATCTTAATTTACCTCAATATTCTTTCAGACACGATCCAATAAAGTTAACAAAAATTAAAAACACTAAACAATTTTGGCCCAAAAGTTATGGAAAGTAAGAAAAATATAGATTTGCTGATTACAACATTTGGATATAGGTTTTATTTCTTAATAATTGTTTTAATTCCTTTTAGAAAATTCTCCAAGGATTATAATGGAAAACTATTTGTTACACTTGATTTTGATTTAAAAATAAATTGGTTTAAAAAGCTAATAATTTATATAATTAAATTTTTATTTAAGGTCGAGTTTATTTTCGGTGAAAACCTCGGGCCTCACACTAAATATTATCATTATTTAAAAACCTCAAAAGGTTTAAACTCATTTGTAATAGTTGATGACGATTCTATATATAGTTATTCAAAAATTAAATTTTTGATTAAGGAAGGGATCAAAAATGATGGTTGTTCTTACAATAGGTCATTACGAGCACAATTTGTAGAAGGGATACCAAATAATTATAACAAATGGTTGCCAATAGGTAAATATGAAAGTAGCAAATTTGTTTTTGGTACTAATGTTGGAGGTGTATATGTGTCAGAGAGATTTAGAAGAGTTCTTTTAGAAAATATAAATGGTTTTAAAGGGAGTTGTGATAAAGCTGATGATGTTTGGTTTTATTATTTAGCAATCAAATACAATCTTTTACCCACTAATCTAGGTAGATTTTACAACCCAAGAACAATTCCTTTTACCCAATTTAATGCTTTGTTTTATTTAAATCGTGAATCTGGAAATGATATTCAATTAAAAAATGTTTTCAAAAATATTTAAATTACACAACTTAAATTTTTTTTATTTTGTTGTTTTATCTATGGCCTCATCTAAAATTTATGGTTTTAGTGGAAATATATTGTCTGTATTATTATTTGTTTTTTTGTTGACTTTTCAACTTTTCTTTAATCCAAAAATCCAAAAATATTATTATTTAACGTTATTATACATTTGTGTTTTTTGTTCATTCAGAATATTGTTTGGATATTCTTCAATTATCTTTGAGACACTCTATTTTTCATTTTTTAGTATAGTGAGTTATTTCTACTCTAAATCTATTTCAGAATTTAAATTATTTAAATTTATTAATTTTATTTTATTTTTACATTTATTTATTAGTATATACTCATTATATGATGGGAATATTTTTGGATTGGTAACTCTTCCAGTTTTTGAATTGTATGATATTAAATTATTTTCAGGAACTTTTGGTAATCCCAATAACAATGGATTCCTGTTTATCCTAATTCAATTTCTACTTGTTATTAAATTTAAGTCTATTCATAAATTTCAAGAGCTTATTTGTCTCATTTGTATATTTATATCTGGTTCAAGGTATTTTTTAATAGTGTCTTTACTTTTATTTTGTTTTACTTTATCGAAAAGACATTTATTTTATTCTCTCCTTGCAGTAGTAGGTTTTACCCTTATACTTTATCAATACGTTATTGAATTTGTTCCAGTATATAGTTTGAAAAAGTTAAATAGTTTTACCTCCGATATGATTTCCAATTCTGGATCAAAACGAGTAGACTTTTTATTTAAATTTTTTAAATTAGAGTGGTTTCCTTTTGGAGTTTCAAATTCAAAATTGATAAGTTCGGCTTATAAAAACAGTCATTCATTATTAATAGATTTTTCTTTTATCTTTGGATTGTTTGGGTTTCTATTAATCATATATATATATATTAATATTTATAAATCTTCAGTTAAATTTAATCATCTATCTAAATTTAAAGCGGGTTTTATTACAATTTTATTATTTACTTGTGGTTTTATACCTTCTTCAATTATTTATAGCCCTTTTTATTTTATTCTTTTCGGTTTTCTGTCAAACCATGAAAATAAAGATTTAATTAATTAAAACAAGTTTATTAATTTAAATATTTATAGTTAGTATGAAACAAACTATCTGCCTAATTTATAATTACGCACAGCACTATAGAAAAGGAATCTTTTTGTTATTGGAGGATCAATTGGATTGTGATTTTTATTTTGGAGATAATATGGGGGATGTAAAAAAACTAGATTATTTATTATTGAAAAATTTTAAAAAAGAATTAAATAATATAAAAATATTTTCTTCAATTTATTGGCAACCAGAAGCAATTCAGTTAATTTTAAAAAAGCAATATTCTAAATATATTTTACTTGGTGAGTATTATTGTCTTAGTACCTGGATTATCTTAATTTTAAAATATTTTACGAGAAAGAAAGTTTATCTATGGTCACATGGTTGTTACGGTAATGAAAGTTTTTTAAAAAGATACATAA
>Ga0206130_10009567_pt1 | contig 10108 bp, 9 predicted proteins | sample Helgoland_Spring_9_FD_148637 | JGI IMG/M metagenome (GOLD analysis project Ga0206130, IMG submission 148637) | Pelagic subsurface seawater microbial communities from Kabeltonne, Helgoland, North Sea - Helgoland_Spring_Bloom_20160512_1 | ecosystem: Environmental > Aquatic > Marine > Epipelagic ...
CTCAAAAAGCCCAGGCCATGAAATACAATCCATACATTTTTGGTTGTATTGTTATAAGAGTTAAGAGTTTGGTATGTGTTGGTTGTTTTGTAAGAAACTTGTTTTTCTAATTTACTCATGTGTTATAACTACTTGATTTTAATGTATTTACGATAAACCCCTAGATGTTTTAGTCCACAATCAATCCCTTGTGCATGCTCAAATTTAATACTAAAATGTTGAAAAAATTGTTGGTAACAACCCTAAAAATACCACAAATATACCATTTACATATCGTATCTTAAGTATAGTGGAAAACCAAAACGAACATATCTTTTTAAAGAAACCTGAAGTAGCTGAACTGCTCAGATGTTCTATTGGAACTGTAGACAATCTCATCAAACAAGGAAAGATTCACACCTATGGATTTAATCGCAGAGTAATATTCAAAAAGCAGGAAATTATTGATTCGTTAATTAGGCGATAATCAATAATTGATTTGTATGTGAAATTAGCTATTTTTATTAATTACTAATTGAAAAATACAAAGTTCCTTCGACAATAAGAGCTGGAGGCTCAATACCGCTTCCACCTGACTCAACAAAGATTCCAATATAATCGCCAGCGGTTATTTGTATACCTGAGCTTGGTTCTAAGGATATATCAAGTGACCCAGCTTGCATCGGAAAAGCTACTCCTATCGGAACTACATTAAATGGAGAGACTGGTCCATAATTTGCCATATATATTGTTTGAAAACCAGAACTATTGTTTTGATAATTCACTGCACATGAAAGCAATTCTCCACTTAAGTTTGGGATATATTCGCCATAAGACTGCCCACGTGCAAATGATGGAAACCCATCAATATATCTTCCAGTAAGGTTATAATACAAGCCAGCGGCATGAGGTAAAACTGGCCATCCGAAGATTCCACCACCATAAATTAAATCAAAACTAGCCGGGACAGCCTGCACAATACCATTTTCAAATGTATCATTCAAATCAGTAAAGAACGATACTGATGCATTTGTTTTAGGGGTTGTACTAGCATCAACCATTAAAAGCCAACCACTACCATTGTAATAGTAAAAACCTGCTGTACCATCTGTTTGGTATATCATTAATCCAGTGGCAGCTGGGCTAATAGCATCACGCTGGGCTGCTGTCATTCTTGGCACAAGTAACCCCCCCGTAGTAGAAGTAATATCTAATGCCGCAGAAGCATCTGGGTTTTCATTATTAATACCTATTTGAGCATAGGTTGTTGCTGTTAGTAATACCGCTGCTAAAAGTGTAAATACGTTTTTCATAAAACAAATGTAATGAAATACTTTTATACATATTACCCATCTTTTGACCACCTTTTTGACCACCCTAAATCCTTGTTAACCCCCATAGATATTATAGTCTATAAAAAATTGTCCTTTTTGACCACCCTAGTCAATTCTTGTATTATCTCTGGTGAGTTTTCTAAAAAATGGAGGCAGGGTAGTCAATAATGCTTTAACTTATAATAATATATTATATAATACTACTATATATAGTACTTAACAGAGATTTTAGGAAATTTTACCCCTGGTCAAAATATGGACAAAAGATGGTCAAAACGTGGTCAAAAGTGGTCAACTTCAAAAAGTAAAAAGTTAAAGCAGATTACAGATATATAAACACTGATTTATCATTTATATGTGTATGTATTAACCTTTTAAAACAATCAATGATGTTCAACATGTTGATAAATAAGTAGAAACAAAAAAAGCCTTTTTTCGTTTATATAGTAGGGAGTACTAACAAACCATAAAAAAAGTAATAACAAAAACAGAGGTTTTTTGTTTTAATAATAGAGGGGTACTAATCAAATACAAAGGCATGAAAAAAGAAAAATTAAAAAGAGGTAATGAGATTTTAAAACAAATAGCAAGGCTTGAAATTGAACACGGGCAATTTCGTAGCGATATGGGTTTCGGCAAAATATTACCAGACTGTATTAAAATTTCTGCTAAAACGAATGTTTGGAGCCAAACAGAAATAATAGACGAAATTTTAATCGCTGTTATTTTAAAAGAGGTCGATAATCGATTTACTGAAAAGCTAGAAAACTTACAACAGGAATTTAAAAATCTATAACATGAAGTACATAAAAAAATACATCTATGAGATTATATTTTTAATAGTAGTATTCACGATAATAACGGCAAATAAATAAATATGAATAAAAAGAACACAAATATAGGAATGAGAGTGACAAACAGCTTTAAGGCTAGTTTAGAATTATCAGCAAAAAAGGCAGGCTTGAGCGTTGCACAATACACCAGAGCAAAGCTGTTAAAAAATGAGATTGAAACTATTAACGGTCTTGTATTTCATTACGAGGCAATCACTTTAATGAAGGATACTATCGTTTACCTCCTAGATTATAAAGGTCGCAAAGTAAAGCCAGCCGATGCCGATTACATTTTAACAGACGGCAAAGCAATATCAATACGTAACGGTGTAGTATCAAACCCAAACGTTAAAATGACTGATGCCGAGCTTAGCCAAAAAATACTCTTTACTGAAAACTTAAAATCTGTAAAGCATACGCTAGAGCAAGTATTTTTAAATCTAGGTATTGATAGCATAAATAACCGCTCAAAAGAGTTTAAGGCTACCGTAACAATGCAAAAAGCAAAAGCTAGCAAAGGGAGTACAATAGAGCAGGTTTTGGCGCTATCTAAAACGCTCGAATTAATGACCGATAAGCCAAACCGAAACGTTAACGATGTAATAAGAAAGTTGAAAAATGGCTAGGAGATACCACCAATTAAATAAACTAGCTAAAAGCAAACTAGAGAAGAATAAGACGTCCTATAATACAGACGTAAAGACTAATATACCAAAACCAAAAAATAAGTAAAAATGGCTTTTCAAAAAGGGAATTCACTAGGCGGTCGCAAACTTGGGAGCGTAGGCAAAAGCAATAAGCAAACAAAAGAGGCTTTTACTTTATTACTCAATAATAACCTCAGCAGATTACAAAGCGACCTAGACAATCTGGAGCCAAAAGACAGGCTAAAAATCATGCTAGAGCTAGCGAGTTATGTAATACCAAAATTACGTTCAGTTGAAAGTGCCATTGAGGTCAAGCAAGCAGTAATACCAACGATAAATTTTACAACGATAGAGGCGTAAAAATTTGAGGGGAGCAATATTGGATTTTAAATTTACTTTTTTCGGTGCAACCCTCAAATTAGCCTTATTTATAGACATAAACAAGACATTGTTGTTTTGTTATTTGTGTTTGTTTATTGTAAATCAATAAGATAGATTATTAATATCCAGTATATAGTCCGTAAAACGTCCAATTGTTGATAAAGTTGAACAAAACAAATTCAAAATAAAACTCTAAAACATTATCTTAAATAGAAAGGTAAAATTGTTAGTACCTAAATCTAACTATAATTTTAAATAATCTCTAAAATGCTAGGCTATCATCAGGCACAGGATATTATGTCTCAGGTAGGCTGTAATATTATCAACTTAAACAATAATAAGCAAGCTAAAAGAAGCTGGAAGCAGTATCAAACTGAACCTGTAACTAGTTTAGAAAAATCAGAAGCTTATGGATTGGTTTGTGGCTATAGTGACATTGAAGCTATAGATGTTGACCTAAAAATTCTTTGTAAGGATGTTAAAATTCCAACACATGAAGAGCTTGTTAGTGTAGATGTAAAATGGAAGCAAATACTAACCCAACTCAAACAGTCTGTATATAAGTTTGATGATAAGGTTATGATTGTAAAAACTAAGAATTTGGGTTTTCATATAATCTACCAAGCAAAGAATATTGAAGGTAATCTAAAACTAGCAAAAGATAAGAACAACAAAGCATTAATAGAGACCAGAGGTAAAGGAGGTTATGTAGCTATGTATGATGACTATGTAGTTAGAGATTACACAGAGTTAAGGTATTTGTCAGAAGATGATAGAAACGCCTTAATAGATGCCTGCAGGAGCTTTAATGAGGTTGTAGATGCTCCTGTAAACGAGAATAAGTATAAGAAAAATAAAAAAGAAGTAATTAAAGGAGAAATTCTTCCTATTGATGATTTTAAGGCTAGGGTAAGTACGTTAGATTTATTAGCTCGTAAGAATTGGCAAATACTTAATGAAGATGCTGAAGGGAGAACAAGGGTATTGAGACCAAACAACCCTACCTCAGATACAAGCGGTGTTGTATTCAAAGATGGAAATCTGTATGTATTCTCCAGTTCAACAGAATTTGAAGTAGAGACACCTTACAATGTTTTTGATGTCTATCGAATACTCTATCATAATGGAGACCAAAAACGCGCAATCAAAAGTATCTCTTCACAGGGTTATGGTACTAAGCCAACAATAGTTGAATCTGAGAGAATAACCAACTCGTTTCCTATTGATGTTTTACCACAAATACCTCGTGAATACTTTGAGTCACTTAATAAGGCTCAGGGCATGAATATTGATTTTATGGCAACCACGTTCTTAACTGAGGTTGCAGGCTTGTTAGGTAATTCTAAAAGGCTTGAGATTGAATATGGTAGAACTGTTCAAATGAATATGTATAGCGCTAATGTAGGTAACTCAGGAGATGGAAAGACACCTGCGAGTAACTACGCATCAAAACCTTTCAAGTCTAGAGATAATGTTGAAGTTGAAACATATAAGAATGCAATTAAGAAACATGACTATAAATCTGATTTGCCTAAGCCTTTAAATAAATCATACATGATTAATGATGTTACTCCAGAAATGAGGCTTATTAAATTACAAGCTATACATAGGGGTATACACCAAAGTGTTGACGAGTTAGCTACTATATTCGAACAAGGTAAAAAAGAAGATACATCATCAGTTCTGTTATCTGCTTGGAGTAACGAGAACTTAAAGCAGGAGAGAGCCTCTGAAAATATTCAAGACAGATTTGTTGTAAAAGCTGGGTTTAGTATATCTGGAGGCATACAACCTGAAGTTTTGTATAAAAACTATGATGATGGTAAAGCTAATGGTTTAATGGCTAGATTCTTATTTGCATTTCCAGAGCCTAAAATTGTATTAAGAACAATATCTAGAGAGGCTAGGAGAGTAGCAATGGTAAATGGTGACCTATACGATGATTATGTTGGTAAGCTGTTTGATGACAAAAGCATTAAGCATTTTAATTGGAAGTATGATAGCGATGGAAGGTTGATAAATAAACCTACTCACGTTTATACAGAAGAGGCTGAGGAGTACTTTATGGAGCTTACAAACAAGTTTAAGCGATATGGCAGTAAACCCAGTACTAATTCTTCAATGATTGCTGTATTGTCCAAGATGGAAGATTATAGAGCAAAATTCTCCTTATTGCTACATATATTACATGGAGAGAATGACATAGAGGTGGGTGTTAAGTATGTAAAGATGGCTCAAAGGCTATGTGATTACTATTTGCATTGTCACAATAAATTGTTTTCAGATAAAAGCGCAAAGGCAAACCTCAAGGATATTACTAATGATAAAAGATTGAATAGAACTGAGAAAGTCTTAAAGGCTCAAGAATTAGGTTTTTCAATTAAGGAGACTTCTGAGGCTTTGGGGATATCTCGTAGTACTGTTAAAAGCGAGCGTAAAAAAAGTAGTTGAGGTCTACTTGTGGACTATAAATAGGGTATTTAGATGCTAAGGATTTGTTTATTAAAGCTTTATGTTGATTATTTAAACAATGTTTAGTTGTTTAACGACTTTAGAATTACCTATTTTTAGTGTTAAACACATATTATTTAAATTTCCATTTAAAACCATATGCTGTTTTCTTTCTACCATTAATACAGGCAGATATATTTGATTGAGAGCCAGATACCGCTCTTGCAGCTTCTCCAACACTTTTATACTCTTCGATTATAGCTTCCGATATTTTATCTAGTTTTAGAACTATTTTTGAAATATTGTTTGATGTTTTAACAGTTGTTTTTGAAGGTATTTTACCATCGATAATGTATGCGTATTGATATTTATTGGAATAATTACGTACACCTCTAGCCACGGCACTTATGTTTGGTTGAGAATCATTTACTGAGCGGGCAGCTTCACTAGCACTTTTAAAAACCTGTATAAATTTCCCACTCAAGTCATATTGTGCAATAGGCTTAGAATGAAGCTTCACCTTTGCTTTCTCAATTGAAATAACAGGTAAGTTATTTTTGTAATTAGAAAGGTATTTCCACATATAACCATAAGCTGTTTTTCTTTTTCCTTTACACGCTGATGAAATTCCTCCAGTATTTTTATTTAAATATTTTGCAGCCTCAGTCACACTTTGGAATTTATTAATAAAATATCTCCCGTCAGCACTTATTTGAACTATAGGAATCGAAAAGGCATGTATTGGATTAGTATACGGATTAACAAACTTAGGAATTTCTTGATGTTTGTTGAATTGTATAAAAAAAAATGAGGTGCCTCTAATCTTTGTACCTCTATTCATTGCGGCTCGAATACTTCCTTCAGAGTGTCCAGTTTTTCTCTCAGTCTCTAGTAAACTTTCATAAGAGGAGATTAATCTTCCGTTAAGGTCATATTGACCAATCGGTAAGCCGTTATTATCAATAACGTATGGCTCAATTTTATTCTGTTGTTTTTTTGTTTTAAAGCACCACTGAAAACCACCTGCAGATTTAGTGAAACTATTTAAATTTTGACCAATTGCATTTGGCACTATTCCAATGGAGTCACTCGCAGCGTTTAAACTCTTATATTCTCTTAAAAAATTACCCTCAAGGTCATATTGTAAAATAGCGGTTTTTCTTGCATTATTTGCTGCAACTCTTGCTTCAGCTACGGCTCTTGATGATGGTATGTATCTTTTTTGTTCAGAATTTGTCATGCCAGCCATAGCCCAGAAAGCAAGTCCTAATTTTTTGTTTTTTGGGAATGCTCTATGAAGAAGCCAATGACAAATAAAATGTTCTCGGGCAGTGAGATAAACTAAATTAGAATCTTCATTAACATTAACTAGATTACCTTCATTCAATAATTTTTCACCAAAAATACATTTTGGAACTACATGATGTAATTCTAAATATCCATTCCGTTTTTTACTTTTCGAATTATTTACAATATTAAAATATACATTAAGGTAGTTCAAAATACAATTGTGTTATATATCCTCAAATATAATAAATAAAAAACCCTCACATTTCTGCTAGGGCTTCACACTATTGGGAGTTATTAAAATCTTAAGGAGTACAGTTAGTAAAGTTAGGTTGAGGTAGTGTCCAAGAGGTAGCACCATCGCTAAAAGTTGTACATACAGTAACATTATCAACACTCCAAGAACTTAAATCTTGGTTAAAATCATAAGCAGAATTAAACATCTCCTCCATTTTAGTTACATTACTTACATTCCAAGAACTTATATCTTGGTTAAAACTATAAGCAAACATTTTACTCATATCAGTCACATTACTCACATCCCAATCACTAATATCTTGATTAAAAGAAGGAGCTGCAAACATTAAATACATATCTGTTACATTACTCACATCCCAATTACCAATAGGCTGGTTAAATGCATCAGCAGAATTGAACATCCATTGCATATCAGTTACATTACTAACATCCCAATCTCCTATTGGCTGATTAAATGACGGGCAATTACTAAACATTCCACCTAAATCAGTTACACTACTTACATCCCAATCTCCTATTGGTTGATTAAATGCGTCAGAGGTAGCAAACATACCATCCATATCAACTACATTACTCACATCCCAATTACCAATAGGCTGGTTAAATGCGTCAGCACCATAAAACATTCTATTCATATTAGTCACACTACTCACATCCCAGTCCCCAATTGCTTGATTAAAATCAGATGTACGACGAAACATTTTGTACATAGTTGTGACATTACTTACATCCCAAGTTTTAATATCTTGGTTAAAATTATTAAATATAAGTTCTTCATTGTCAAGATTAAACAACTCGCTCATATCAGTAACCCTTGTTGTAACTACTTTAGTCACATCTTCTTCATTAACTAACATTTGTCTTAACACAACCTCATCTACAACTATATAGGTAATCCCATTGACAACACCCGTATCTCCTATTGAAGCAGAACTACAAGCCTTTATTGTAACGCCATTATCTGCTAAATAAACCACATTACAATCAGATGGCTCGTTAACATCATTACTGTTTCCATCATCCTCACCATTACACCCAACGATAAGCACAGTTAAAAAAATATATAGTAGTTTTTTCATAATAGTTGGTGTTTAGTTATGGATTACATATTAGTAGAAATAATAAGACCAGCAAGGAGTGGTATTATAATTAAACCAATTATTATAGCTGTGTTTTTTTTAATCGACTTTAATTTTGAATTAGCATTTATTTGAACAAATAACAATTCCTTTTGAATTTCACTATCGGTAAAATCTTTATATTTTTCATCAAATAATTCTCTATGTCTTGTCATAATATGTTTAGTTTTTAGTTGTACCCAAATATAATATATTAAATATGGTAAACTACGGTATGCCTTAAATTTCCTTCATTGCATCTAAGAATGCTTTATTGATTGCAGCTGCATCTATTTTTCTTTCCTTGTTAATGTACTTGAGAAAGCTAGTCTCAGTCTTGTGACCTGTTACACTTTGAATGAGCTGTTGGTTTATCTTACCATAGAAGTTAGTGGCGAATGACCTACGACCTATATGAGAAGTTATAAGCTCCCATTTGGGTTTAGTTACAACCTTAGACATACGTCCCCCGATATTCTTATTTCTTCCTTTACATAGTTCATTGATACCCGCTAATTTACATACTTCTTTGATGAGGTCATTATAGCGGTTGTAGTTATGATGTTGTTTAGTACTAAAGAGAGGAGGGAAGCTACCTTTGTGCTTATCTAATATAGCTTGAACTTGAGGCAATATAGGTATCACGACATTAGCCCCAGTCTTTACTTGCTTGAGTTTTATTGTATTACTCTTTATATGAATATTGTCTTTGGTTAGTTTAAACAAAGAAGCTGACCTTTGACCTATATAGCAGGATACTACCAACCAATCTCTTGCTATATCCAAAGCACTATCTTTTATATTTAGAGCGATGATATCATCTATCTCAGAAGAAGTCAGAAAGACGCTTAAAGTGGGTTGTACACGAATTTTCTTGGTTAGATTCTTAACTTGATTGTGAATAATCTCTCCTCTCTGCTCTGCATACAAGCAAACCGCCTTTAATCTACCTAGTTGACCTTTCAAAGTTGATTCGGGATATCCTTGCTCTCTACAGTATTTTATGAAGGCGTCTTTAAAATTTCCATCAATGTCAATTACTTGTAATTCCCTTCCAATATGCTTCTGATATTTACTCATAAAAGAGGCATTTACTCTATAAGCTTTTTTTGTGTTTTTAGCTAAAGTACTATCACTTTTAAGAAGCGCATCATAGTATTCTAAAAGGTTTAGTTTTACAACCTCCTCGGGAGGTCTTAACGCCTGTTTAAGCCACTTAGAATCAACTTGAGCTTCATCAGTTATTAGAGACCTTATCCGAAGCTCAAGAAGTTGCATTTCATTCTGCACCTTATCGAGTGCTTTATTCTTTTCTTTAATGAGAAGTTTCTGCTCTTGATTGTCTTTGGCAGACATTTTATGCTTGATGACCTTTGAGCTTTTTAGCCTATCTTTGTCTATGTAAAGATTAGTTCTTGCTTTTGCATCAACAGATAGCTCCCTATATCTAATCCAGATTGGTGCTATTTGTTTGATTGATTGAGTAAAGAAAGTAATTGCCATATTTGGAATATTGATGTTATCCAAATATACAATCTATTTTTAAACTAGTCCGAGATTAGTCCACAGATATTACATGTTATTATATGAAATTAGATATTAATGCGCGTAATTGTAGAAGAGGTAAAATCCTTTTAGGCACTATGAATGCTAGTATAAATTAAAATATATACGTAAAACACCTTTATTATTGAGATTGTTGAAAACTTGTAAGAAACTTGTTTTTCTAATCCCATTATGTAAAGTCTGTTTTGTAACTTTACAAATGTAAGACAAGCATATGAAACTATCTAAAGACGAAATTTTAGCAAGCTGTGCAC
>Ga0206130_10009568_pt1 | contig 10107 bp, 8 predicted proteins | sample Helgoland_Spring_9_FD_148637 | JGI IMG/M metagenome (GOLD analysis project Ga0206130, IMG submission 148637) | Pelagic subsurface seawater microbial communities from Kabeltonne, Helgoland, North Sea - Helgoland_Spring_Bloom_20160512_1 | ecosystem: Environmental > Aquatic > Marine > Epipelagic ...
ATCCTTGAGTTCGGGATACGTATTAGACTGATAGTCAGCGTGAAAACGATGCAAGAGCCCAAACAGTTCCGCCACCACAATGTCTCGCGAGACAGGCCGGATAGTGCCGGTCTGGCCCTCAGTGATTGCATCCAGCGCTGCTTGCGCCGCGGCGCCCGCGTGGAGAAGCGAGACACGTCCCTCTGGGTTGATCTCCGGGGTTTCCCCCGCGATCACGGCCTCGATGAAGGTCGCCGTGACATTGTTGTAGCGCGGGCGGGCGCCTTCACCGAAAATATGTGGCAGCACTAAGTCGCAATAGCGACCACCGATCCCCGACAAGATCTCGCCTGCGATCCGCTTAGACCGCCCGTAGGGTGTATCACTGGCCGAGTGAGTGGAGTTGGCATAGACAATGTGCGGACGGCTTTCGGTTGCGTTGCAAGCCTCGGCAAGACGTCGCGCGATAGCCGGGTTCGCGGCCTCGACCACGTCGTCGGGCGCCCGGTTCACGCCCGCAAAATGAAGCACCGCGTCGGCGCCGTTGATCGCTGCCTGTAACTCGGCATCGTCATCGAAACCGGCGTGGTCTAGCGCCACGAGATCATAGGGTTCGGCCGTTCCCCGGAACTTGGCCGCACAGTTGGCAGCATGTGCTCTGGCAGCGGCGTGCCAGCCGATCAGACCCCTGGCCCCGGTTATGACGATCTTCATACCTTATCCTTCCACGCCGTCAGCTCTGCCTGGACTTCAGGCAATGACAGCAGCAGAGCCTTCACGCCTTCAACATCAAGCTGCTCGGTGTTGTGCGAATGGTAGTCCTCGTGCTGGATGGTCTCGTGTTCGCCTTCGCTGAAATAGGATTTGTAATTGAGATCCCGATCGTCCATCCGGATGCGGTAATAGTCGCCCATGTCCTCGGACTGGGTTAGCTCCTGCGCAGTAGCGAGGGTTTCGTAAAGTTTCTCAGCATGGCGCCAGCCGATTTCCTCGACCGGATGGTCGGGCACGTCGAACAGCTCCAGGAGCGCAGTGACCAAGTCCTTAATCGTAGAGGCCGCGGCCTTGCGGATGAACAAATCACCCTGGCGCGCATGATCAAAAGCGTGATGCACCAGGGCGACCGAATCCCTCAATGGCATCAGGAAACGCGTCATCTGAGGCTCAGTTACAGTAATCGGAGCGCCCGCCTTGATCTGACGTATAAAGAGAGGGATAACAGAACCGCGCGAATACATCACGTTGCCATACCTAACCATTGACACTGTCGTTACCGAGTCTGGCCCAAGCGACCGCGCGAGCGCCTGGGCCAGCTTTTCCATCATCGCCTTGGACATACCCATGGCGTTGACCGGCAGTACCGCTTTGTCGGTCGACAGACAAACCACCGAGCGCACGTTGTGGGCCGCGGCCGACCGAATAACGTTCTCCGAGCCGAGGATATTGGTCCGGACGGCTTCTATCGGGAAAAACTCACAAGACGGGACCTGCTTGAGGGCCGCAGCGTGAAACACGCTGTCCACCCCGGCCATTGCCCGGTCGACACTGTCGCGATCGCGGATATCGCCTATGTAGTAACGCACGTTGGCGCTGCGCAGCGTGGTGCGCAGCATGTCCTGTTTTTCTTCGTCACGGCTGAGGATCCTGATTTCCCGGCAACCTTTGTCGAGAAGATCCTGCAACATGGTCTTCCCGAAGGAGCCGGTGCCTCCAGTTATAAGCGCCGACTTGAGATTCATGGGCTTCATCTAATTCCCCTCTTCGATTCGCTGCCCGCCGCGGGGCAGAAGATTTGGTTAATCGCATCCTCAAACCGAGCGTCGAAGCCTGACATAATCTCGGGCAAGTTAGCGAAGTTTTTCGATGCCGCTTGGAGACGATCAGATTTTTCATAGAGATCGCTGAGGAGATCGGCCAGAGCACCTGGTTCTCCATACGGAACAGTAAATGCTACGCCAGCATCGACAAAGTTGCGTGCAGTCTCAACCTCACAATTAACAATAAAAGGCACACTAAAGCATAGCGCATCGCCCCACTTGTTGGGCTCCGCATAGCGATTGATTTCGACGGCTGGGTCATAGAGAGTAAGCAAAACGTCGCTGACCCGGTAGAGCGCCAAGGCTTCGCACTGCGGTAACTCGCCCAGGTAGATTACGTGCTCTAGTCTGGCGGTAGTTTCGCGTATCTCATCTGGCATAAAGCCGGCGATAAGCAAAGCCACATCAGACTTCCCTTCTGCAAATCGTCTAAACGCCTCGGCAATGAGGAGACCACCGCGCGTTTCTGGAAGCCAACCATTAGCGTATACGACGAATTGCGCCGGTTTTTCGGGGGTTGCTATTGCCGCCGACTCGAGATCTTTTGCCGTTGGCGTATTAGGAAGCACAAAATCGTTTGCGAGCCGTTTAGGATGGCGAGAGCGACTTGGAATGATATGCAACAAAGCCCTAGCCGCCGTCCAGTCCTCAAGCACCATGACCATCGCTCTCAATGGTCCAGTTAGCCCAAGGATCATAGAAAATCGGTCAGCATCGTCAAATATGATCTGATGACGACGGCCAAAAGCAGCTAGCATCGCTGGGAATGCAGTTTCCCAGCCAAGACAATGAAATTTCTGCTGACCAGAGGCAAAGAACACGTATACAAAAACCCTCATCATCCAAAGTGGATACATCACCCGAGCAAGTCGCGTATTGTGCCCCCCACCGGTCAGAATCGCGGCCTCGTCAATGGGTTCGCCTATCCACTTCCAATGTACCGCCTCTCCGCGCACTCTCTCCCATCCTCGAAATCGAACGCTGACACCCAGCGCTTGATATTTAGGAATCATCTTCGCTAAGCGTTGACGACGGGCTGGCGCTGGAAGTGGAGCTAGTATTGTGACGCCTTTAATGGCTGATACCCCGGTCCAAAACCTCATGTCAGTTCACAACTTTTTTTACTGCACTGACATTTGGCGAAAAAGAAACGGCTCTTAAGAATGGTCGATCAAAATCTTTTACCAGAGCCCCAAAAAAGAAAATAAAACCGATGGTTAACAACTGCATTGACAAAAAAGATAATAAAAAAGGAGTGGCGGTAAAAGGAGTGAATGCCATCCTGACGAATAGATAGACAAAAAGAAACTTAAATTCCAACCCCCTCGTCCGACGGAATTTTTTCTCAAGCCACATCGCAATAAAAATATTCAACATTAGCCAGACTGGCATCAAAAAAATGCCTAGAGCGACATATCCATAGCTCGTAGAGAATACCAACCACCCTGTATCGAATTCATTATTATATAGGGAAAGGTTCATGGTTTGCGAAGTCAACAGGCCATTTTTATCTACAAAAAAGTTTAATCCAAAAAGTGAACGTAAAAAGTCGAAAAGAATATTTTCAAGTCCTACATTGGCGCCTGATAGAAGGGAATTTTCGGCGGCAATATGGTAGGGGCCCCCAAAATATGACTGAAACGCTGTAGCAATGATAGGCATTAACGAATCTTGCGAAACTAAGGCTGTAGACATGTCGAGACCATGCCGCGTAAACATCCTCCAAATAGAAATAGTGACGACGACACTGACCATAGTTGTCAGGATTGCGGCAACTGTCATTTTCTTTCGATTTGGGAATGCGATGAAAAATGTACTGATAATCGCCACGCCGGTGTAAACCTGGACACTGCGACGATCACCAAAAATCAGCATCAACAGAAGCATTCCAACAACCAAGGAAATCAAAAAAGATCTTAAGGAGGCTCTTCGCCGTAAATGGCTTGCTTGACGCACCGTCACTAACAAGAACGTTAGCCAAGCCGCAGCCATCATAAGTTGGATGAGTATCATGTCGAACGGAGTTCGCTCGGTCAAAATACCTGAACTCGCGATACCCCCAAAATTAATGAGCCCACGAGGAATCCCAATCCCGATGAGTAGCGCGAGCCCAAGCAGAACTATAAAGCAATAGAAAATTTTAGAACCCAACAGTCGAATTTGCGGGACATAGCGGGGTGTTCTCGAGCTTTCCATTCGGTCGCGCGACGTCAAGATTATAAACAAAAAGATCGCTGCGGCGAGGGACTCCCAAGCTATTAGGAGAGTCGCTCTAAAAATCTCTTCTGATGTGACAACAAAATATGCAACCGCAGTGTAGTAAGGCCCAGCCAAGTGTATAGATAACGGCGACACAACAAGTCTTACGAAAAACAAAAAGAAGAAAAACGTTACTGTGTAGGTATAATTTTCCGACAGAGGCCGGACTGCACTCAATAATATGCCAATAGGAACGAAGGCAAGAGGTAAAACCCATACTTCCCTATAAATTTCGCTTGTATTCTGAGCATTTACAAACATCAAAAGAAACGCGAAAAATGCAAAGCCCACACAAGTCCGGATTAGTGAAGTAACGCTCATATCAGCCTTAACTCGTAACCTTTTGACGACGTTCAATCCGATTTCTCATCACAACGTCAGAGATGGCGGTACGGGCCAGCCAGTTTATTCCTCCAGCTATAGCAACCAAATAGAGAATATCTACAGCGTGCCGAAACACGTATACAAAGGCAGCAAGACAGAGCAACAACATCACTTGCGCCACTATTAGTGTATCGTGATCATGTGGCGTCGCAAATATGCCGTTGTAAGCGCTTGAGAACGTATAATAGATACGCAAGCTCGCCGAAAAGAAGAATGAAAAAATTAAAAAAACATTAACTTCAGAAACAGCCGGTTTAATAATCTGCCAACCTAGCAATCCGACGACTTGAATAATAGCCACCACCCCGAGAGTGAGCAAGAACAAACTGTAACGATATTTCACTACCGCCGATTCGAAGCTATCAGGATGGTCGCGTAACCAGGGGCCAATTCGGAAACCGAGATATGCAGAGACGACAGTAACGGGCAATAGAAAGTAAGTCATGTGTGTGAAAAATATAGAGGCCTGCAGATTTGAGCCGAGACCATTGACTAATAACTGCTCTCCGAACAGCGCGGCCTGCAGAACTAAGTTAGTACAAAAAAATCGAAACGAAATAGAGTAATGATTGACTAGACCCGAATATTCGTTGTCACCATTTCTTTGATGAACTATTACAAAACACCAGCCCAAAAGTGAACAAATAAAAACGGCAAGTGCGACTATTAAGTCCAAAGATAACAAAACCTCACTTTTGTGAAAAGCGAGATAAATTAGGGTAGCAAGAGTTGCGAGCCGCCACCCTTGTTGAGCTAGTTGTGAAACTACAAAAGCACCTTGACTCCGAAAATATTGGCCTTGAGCCGTTATAAATGCAGCTCCGGCCCCGAAGAGAGTAGCGGCCCAAGGGCTATTCATATACCCTAGGTGATGAACTGCGAATCCTAATGGCAGTCCTAGGATCAGTGTCTGCACGATAATCAATCGCAACAAGATTCGGGCCGATTTTGGCGACCGGATTAAAACCATCTCTAAGCCCAGTGTGAGTAAAACCGCTAGTACGCCGAACAGCGCGCGCATCTCAGCCCAGAGAGCCATATCGGAATCGTCCAGAAACTTGGTCGACAATATGTCCGCTGCCAGCAAGGAGACAGTTCCAATCAGGAATATTAAAAAAGACCCCATCAGAGGCGCCGAGTGTATTCGCGACAACGCAGTGCTTTTGCTGGATTACCCACAACAATTGCTCCCGCTGGCACGTCTTTAGTAACAACACTCCCAGCGGCGATTACAGCGCCATCTCCGATTTTACCAACAGATTCGAGAATAATTGCATTTGCCGCAATCCAAACATCATCCCCAATCGTTAACGGCGAGTACTGTATCGGCTCTGGCCTCCAGTCCTGCTCATCTCCAGACAGTGGGTGGGTATGGGTAAAAATGATTGCGCCATCCGAGATAGTGAGACGGTTGCCCACGTCTATAGAACCGGTGTAATCGATCAAGGTCTGACACCCGATATGAGGACTGCTACCAAACCGAATGTACTGGCCCACGACACGATGCGAAGCCTGAATCCGACAACGATGGTCAACATTGATTCCGCTGACTGAGAACAGCTGCGCGTAGACACGATTGCGGTACTTCCGCAATACTGGGAGATTAAAGACCCATGCATCCCTGACTAATAGGTAGCGAATACGTTGCATTAGATCAACCACTTTCATGAACCTTTCCTCAACAGGACATTATTTCCCATGGGTTGTTCAACTGAACTTTGGCGGACAACACTCGGAGACCGCCAACCGGCGAGAAAATCTCGTTCATCATTTCTCCCACATCCCTCTCAGGTCAATGAGCACACCTGAAGGTTTAGGCTCTTTTTTGAACACAGTATGGTCCACTAAAAGAAGGTGGACATCTGCATCCGAAGCACCTGCAACATTGGTAAGAGTACATTCGCTCAAACCATCCGGGAGTACTGCTATGTTGGGCTCAACAATCCTGATACCTCTTTCCAAACGGTTAGCCAGCTCTAATGCGATCGTCACGGCGGGACTTTCCCTTAAGTCATCAATATCCGGCTTAAAGGTCAGGCCATAAATAGCAAGAGAAACGTCTGAGAACCTCTTATCTGGCTTCTCGATTACGCAGGCACCAATCGTATCAATCACCTTTTGCACCACCCAGCCGGGTTTATGGTCGTTCACCTCACGAGCGGTTCGGATAAGACGCGCCTCTTCAGGCGAAGCTGAAACGATAAACCACGGGTCTACCGCAATGCAGTGACCACCCACGCCGGGGCCAGGCTGCAATATGTTGACGCGCGGATGACGGTTAGCAAGCGAAATCAGCTCCCACACTTCTATATCGTGCCTATCACAAATCAGCGAAAGCTCGTTGGCAAAGGCAATATTGACGTCGCGGAAGCTGTTCTCGGTCAGCTTCGCCATTTCCGCGGCGCGCGGCCCGCTTGCGACTACGCATTCACCGAGGACAAAAGTCTTATACAGCGTAACCGCGAGTTCTGAGCATAATGGTGTCATCCCGCCGATTACTCGATCGTTATTTATCAGCTCTTGCATAACGCTACCGGGCAACACCCGCTCAGGGCAATGGGCGATCCGAATGTCAGAACTTTCCTCGGCCGTTTGGGGAAAGCTCAGATCGGGGCGCTCCTCAGCAAGCCAGTCTGCCATGGCCTCTGTTGCGCCAACTGGGGAAGTGCTTTCGAGGATCACAAGATTACCAGCTTCAAGGACTGGCGCGATGGCGCGTGCTGCAGATTCAATAAAGCGCAAATCGGGCTCATGATTGGCGCCCTTGAACGGGGTCGGCACGGCAATCAGGAAGGCATCGGCTGGTTCAGCTATGGCGACTGCTCGGAGATACCCATCTCTCACGGCGTTATGCACAACTATATCAAGGTCAGGCTCGACAATATGGATCTCGCCACGATTGATTGTATCGATGACATGCTGACTAACATCAACGCCTATGACCTTGACTTTTCGCGACGCAAACATCGCTGCTGTTGGTAGACCGATATAGCCGAGACCTATCACTGAGATGGTATTAAAAGACATTTATCTCCCTCACACTAAAAACTTTAAAATGCGGCTACAGGCCAAGCCGTCACCGTAAGGGTTATGGGCCCTGCTCATTTTTTGATATTCATTAGGGTTACTTAATAGGAGCTCCACTTGACCAACTATTAGGCTGACCTCTGTTCCAACAAGCCTTACGGTTCCCGCATCAACTGCCTCTGGACGTTCTGTTGTTTCGCGCATAACAAGAACGGGCTTACCTAAAGACGGGGCCTCTTCTTGTATACCACCCGAGTCGGTCAAAATGACGGATGCTCTATCCATGAGATAACAGAATGGAAGGTACTGTTGAGGCTCGATCAAGAACACATTATCCAAGCCCTTCAAGAGCCTATTTACAGGTTCTTGTACATTTGGATTAAGGTGGACGGGATATAACACTTGAGCATCTGGGTTATTAGTTGCGATCTGCCGCAAAGCCTCACAAATCCTCTCAAAACCGCCACCAAAACTTTCACGGCGATGGCCTGTGACCAAGATTAGTTTTTTATTTGGATCTAAGTAATCGAATCTTGATGCAAGCTCATTAGAAAGTGAGCTGTCTTTATTTAACTTCGCTCTGACCCAAAATAGTGCATCAATCACTGTGTTACCCGTTACAGTAATTTCATCCTCTGACACGCCCTCATTTAGCAGATTATCTTTAGAGCCTGCAGTTGGCGCAAAATGATAGTTAGTAATCGCGCTGGTGAGCTTTCTATTGGCCTCTTCAGGCCAGGGAGAGTAGATATTCCCTGTCCTAAGACCCGCCTCAATATGACCCACCTTAATTTGGTGATAGTAGGCCGCCAAGGAAGCTGCAAATGTAGTTGCCGTATCCCCGTGGACCAACACCACATCAGGTCTAAAGTCTTCCAAAACTTGCTTTAACCCGACAAGAACAGATGTGGTTACATCATGCAGCGTTTGGCCCGCCTTCATAATATTGAGATCAAAGTCAGGCTCTATTTCAAATAACTCGAGAACCTGATCAAGCATCTCCCGGTGCTGGGCAGTGACGCAGACCTTTGTATTGAAACGATCATCAGCTTCAAGGGCATGAACGAGTGGCGCCATCTTTATTGCCTCTGGGCGCGTACCAAACACTGTCAATATTTTTTTCATAGTTGCGAATAAACCTTATCTATTTATTTTTTCAAATTTACTTTTGCGGCAACTAAGAATGGGAGAATTTACTTTTTTATAGACTCCAGAAACTCTGAAAACTGCCCTTTAAAATGCGATACGAGCCTTTATCGCTGCTCAGCCCGCTCACTCAGCTCTACCTCCCGCCTCAGGTCGCCTATTTCCGTCATAAGCAACTCGTACTCCTCAAGCTTACGGCTCAAAAGCGCCGAAGCCAGAGACGCCTTCTCAGCAATCCCCGAAGGCGTTAAAACATACAAGTAAGAAGCCTTATGATCTGAACGACTGAAGTTTTTCATTTTCACCAACCCTCGCTCAACGAGGGCCTTCACCGCATAGTTCACACCGCCCAAGGACACACCGAGCTCTGCGGCCAGCTGGCGCTGGCTAAGTTCGGGGTTGGACTCAAGAGCACGAAGGACCCTAAGTTTCAACTCATCTCGGGCTCCGGTGCTTAGAGCGGTGTCGCTATTCTGGGGCACATCGTTCATGCATTGAATCCTACCAGAAAGGATCGTTCAGTCCGTGAACGTTTCGTTATATTTTAGGAAAAGCGCCAATCGTGACCGTTTTTTTGACTTAGTGTCACCTTAGTAACACCGCTTCATGGATTACTGACTCTGCCCCATAACCACAGGTCACTGACCACGTATCGGGGATCGCAGATCAGTCGGCGGCCTGTGATCGCGCGTAGTGACGAATGAGCACGATGACCACTCCCAACATCCCACCCACAAGCGTGCCCAGGACGCAAATCAATGCCCGGCTGGGTTTACTTTTTTCTTCAGGGACCATGCTTGGGCTAACCGCAACAAACGCATAATCAGGGCTAGCCTCGGCTACCATTTTGTTTTTGGTCTGCTCTTCAATGATGGTGTAGAACACCTCACGCATCTCAGCAATCGCCGTTTTTGCTATCTGGGCTTCTAAGTAGCTGATGTTACTGGAAACCTTAACCACCTGCCTATCCTGCATATGTTCATTAATCGCAGCGATGTAGAGATCCAACCACTCTTTTGCAAGAACAGGCGAGTAATACTCGATTGACACAGACACAAGACCAGACTGTTTATCCTGTGACACTGATAACATTTCGCCAAAACGCTCAAACAACTCCCAACTGGTGGGTGGGCGCAATTCGTTGGTGTCATCGTCTTCCAATAGCCAAGACTGGGTGTCGATGTCATAAACATCATCGTCAACCTTTAACTCGCCAGAGCTCTTGCTCCAGCCCTCAGCCGCATAGACTTCGACCTCAAGACTGTTATCTGAGATGAACCCCTCGACAAAACTCCAGGACTTCATGATTTCCTGTGCAATCTGGGACTCACTGCTGCTTCCCTCACCGATTGACACCCCGGCCAACGACGCAAGGCCTCCTAACTGCCCTAGCGCTGACGAGAGCCCGCCGCCATCTGCTTGCGCAGGCGCCAATAGTGCGGTCGCCTTGTATTGATTCGGTATTGAAAGAGCAACCAAAACAGAACCAATAGCA
>Ga0206130_10009576_pt1 | contig 10099 bp, 8 predicted proteins | sample Helgoland_Spring_9_FD_148637 | JGI IMG/M metagenome (GOLD analysis project Ga0206130, IMG submission 148637) | Pelagic subsurface seawater microbial communities from Kabeltonne, Helgoland, North Sea - Helgoland_Spring_Bloom_20160512_1 | ecosystem: Environmental > Aquatic > Marine > Epipelagic ...
TTTACATACGACGACCGGTATACGCTCCGGGTGTTTTTTTAATATTCTACCACATTCAGAGTTTCTCTTTTCAAAAGAGTGTAGATTCTTAAATATATCCATTGTATTATTAAACTATATAAAAAAAAGAATATTATAATTTATAATATGAAAACCGTCCAAATTAAAGCAGATGGTGCTATGACTGAAGTATATGGGGAGTTTACCAAAAAGAATATCCGTAAATTAATGAGGGAAATAACGAATGTTAAAAAATATGAATGTTTATATGAGTGGACATACGGTGATGCAGTCGTTCAATGCTACGGATGTTTAGTAGGTAAAGCGGGAAAAGAAAATAAACATGACTTACCACCGTCAGGTGTTAAAAAAATAGAAACGTTAGATAATTCGGATACTCAATTATTATTTAATGATATATTTATGGTGAAAATACAGAGTAATAAATACTGTGATTTTCTTGTAGATGACTATGGATTGTTTTACACCCTGTGTTTTGAAGGCTTCGATGATTGTTATAGCGACGATGAAAGTGATATTAGTGATGATGATACGGGGTCATTAGATAAATTTATTTTAAATGATGGTGATGATGATGCTGATGATGGTATTGATGATGGTATTGATGATGGTGTTGATGATGGCGATAGTATAAATAGCGATGATAGTTGTACCACCGAAAGTGCCCCGTATTCTGATGATGAATTAGACGAAGATATTAATAATTATTAATAATTAAAAATTAATAAAAATTTGATTTAAAAATATAATTGATTATTCATAGTATAAATGTACGATTCAACCAAAGATGAAATTAGAAATAAACACGTATTTATTCTAGACAAAGAACTTGAAAACGTAAGACTGAGTAGAAATATAGAGAAAGAACTTTATAATTCAACTATATTACAAGCAAAAGATAAATGTATGGTGCGTAAGTGGGAAAACCCAATATTTAAAGAACTATATATCTCTAAAATACGGTCATTTTATGGTAATGTAAACAAATCGAGTTATATTCAAAATCCTGATTTTAAAGATAAAATACTTAGTGGTGAAATTAAAGTAACAAATATTAATAAATTATCTGTTTATGATATTTATCCAGATAATTGGTCTTCTCTTCTGGATAAGAAAATCAAAAGAGATAAACTTAAATATGAAATGAAACCACAGGCTATGACGGATCAATTTAAGTGTCGCAAATGTAGTTCTAGGTCATGTTCTTATTATGAAGTTCAAACTAGATCAGCAGACGAACCCATGACCCAATTTGTTAGTTGTTTGGATTGTGGAAATAGATGGAAACAATAATTTATTGTTGATACGTGTTAGCTCTATCTACTCCTAAACCATTTTGATCATTTAGTTGTGTCGTGCACATCCCTTGATTACAGTTCATAACGTTCTGTGTGGGTAACACAGTATCATATGTGCAACTAGTGCATTTGACCGCTTGTTCTAACTGGTCTAAACTCTGTTTTTCTACAGCATTACCGTTATTAGTTAAAAAATAACGGTATTCGTATGAATCCTTCCCTTGAGATATTGCGCTATTCATAACACAATTTGGTCTGTAATCAGTAAAAATACGTCCATCTGCCATTCTAGATGGAAAATCTAGGTTAACATTATCACTCGTCTTTGACATTTATACTTAGTTATATATTTTATTTTTCATTTATAACAATTCTTTGTATTAATTTTGTTTTATTCCCAGAAGTAGGTAAATTCATATTACTTAAAATATCTTTTAATTCTTTAATAGTCATATTATCATAACCAGATAATTGACTGTCAATAATAAAATCCATTGATTTATCTTTATCTTCAACTTCACCAACATCAACATCTTCTGTAACAACATCTTCTACAACAACGTCTACAACATCAACAATATCTTCAACATCAACAACAACATCTTCTACGACAACATCTTCAACAACGTCAACAACGTCTTCTACATCTTCTACAACAACATCTTCAACAACATCAACAACGTCTTCTACATCTTCAACAACATCAACAACGTCTTCTACAACGTCTTCTACAACGTCTTCTACAACGTCTTCTACAACATTAGCAACATCAGCAACATCTACGATAACATCGGTTACTTTAGTGTCGTCCCCACGCTCCACTTCGGTCAATAATGGTGTAATATCATTGGTTATAACTTCTTCTTCCGTAGGTTCCATAATAGATTGATCTACCGCTGGATTTATAACACTGAATCCTTGGTCAGGGGATAATTGAGCCTCTTTAACAGCGACTAATTGTGTTTCTTTATCGGTAAATATTTTTTTTACTGAAACTTCTAAATTACTTATTCTATTATCGATTCTACGTAATTCTATGAAGAAATATATCACTGCTACTATTAATACCAGAGCTATCAATAGAGTTTGAAATTGAGTAGTTGAAGCTATGAATGAGTCTGTTGTCATTTATTAGTTTATGAAATAGATTATTGATAAAATTTAAACTTAATTTTTAAAATATATTTTATTACATAAGATTATGGATAAACCGTTATTTGAAATAGATGTTGATATAAGTGATTACAATTTAATGGCATTAAATGATACAGTCCGTATGTTACTAATACAGGTGGTGGTTCAAGTGTTGTTCGTGCTAAGGAATCCACAAGTAGAATTATTAAGTAGTATATTTATAGAAAACACGTTATTTATCATCTTAGGCATAATGGTATACTGGTTAATATTCAATCATGTAATTACTTTTAAAAATAAAAATAATACTGATATATTTTATCAGAAAATATATACCAAATAATTTAAAGAATATAATACCTTTATCTAAATATGAAAAAATCAAAAAAAAAAGAGCATGAATTACCAAAAACACAATTAGTTTCACAAGTTGTTATAAATGTAAAACCACAAGTCGCTGATGGTATTAATATATTACCTGGTTATGAAAAAGAAGAATGTGAATTTACTTTAAATAATACGAATTCTGTTTGTTGGAACTGTTGTCATAAAATAGATGGCGAAATTTTATCACAACCACTTAAGTATGATAACGGGGTTTTCCCCACGGTGGGGAATTTTTGTAGCTATGCATGTATAATGAGATTTATAATAGAAAGTAATGAATCAACGGAAATAATATTTTCAAAATTAGCGACGTTAAATCTTTATAATAATATTAAAAATAAAACGCGTGGACTCGTTATCAATCCCGCACCGTCCAAGTTTGTGCTACAGATGTTTGGTGGTGATATGGATATAGCTGAATATAGAAATAAAAATAAAGATTACTTGATTACAACTAACATCGATCCAATCACAAAATGCGTAGATCTTTCAGTAAAAGAATTAAACATAAAGAAAAAAAACGTTAACGATACGATTAAAGAATTTAAATTATATCGTAAAAATAAAAAAGTTAATACAAATGATATTTATGCTTCTATGAAATTAGTTTCTGAAGAATAAGTTATTCTTCAATATGAGGAACAATATTTAAATCTATAAATTGTATGGTTGAGTCAACACATAGTTGCCAGAACCCTTCATCATGTAAATAATTGATTTGATTAGATGTATCGTTATAGTGTTCAGTTAATACTGATTTATTATAACCAGTCAAGAACATATATGCCTCAAGTTGTACACGTTCATAATCTCTTAATTCCATAAATAATCTGTTTTGTCTGTTCTTAGCTTCTACCACGGTATCATCTGAAATACCATCGACTTTGCCTTTTAGTACAATACAATATTTATCAGTCCTTACAAGTTCTTTTGTATACATCTTAGAATTCCGTTGTTCTACTTTGATATGTTTCTTTTCTTGTAAAATATCAATATTCCTAGATTCTTTGATAGTTCCTCGTCTCATCCTTAGATCTTTCTGAATATATTGGTTCAGTGCCTCTAAACATGGTTTATCTTTTAGAATATCATTTAACATGCTTTTAGATTTTTCTTCGGTTAAAGCGCCATTTTGCGTTGGATAGACGATATGTCTTTTAATAGCTTCTTCTAATTTATCTACAGAAATGCTTGAATTTGTCAAAGTAGATAATTCTTTAGAAATAGTAACTTTATCTTCATTGGATAATAAGTTAATTCCTTCTTCTATGTTAGATTTAGGGACATATACACTTTTAATACCGAATTTATTTAACAAAGTATTTACTGTTTTAGAAACCGGTTCGTAACCATTGTGACCAGTAAGTTTTGCTAATTCGGAACAAGTTATATAAAAGTATTTCATTATTATCGTTTAATAAAGTTATCTTTATATTGAATCAAATTTTTGTAAAGAAATTAGTTGTAAATTTGATTTTTATTTAAAATATAGTTTGTTATTATATATACTATGTCCCACGAATTACCAGATATTAAAAATGTGAAAGGTGTTCAATTTAGTATATCTTCACCTGAAGATATACGCGGACAATCAGTCGTCAATGTAACTAAATACGAAACGTATGATAAAGACATACCTGTCGTAAAAGGGTTGTTCGATACTCGTATGGGAGTAACGGACAGAGATATTATTTGTGCTACGTGTAATCAAAAAAATACATGCTGTCCTGGTCATTTTGGTCACATTGAATTAGCAAAACCAGTATTTAATTATCACTTCATCCAGACAACATTGAAGCTACTAAAATGTGTATGCTTCAAGTGTAGTAAATTACTCATAGATAAAGAATCCGAAATATGTAAACTAATATCTAAGAAATCAAGTGGGTCCAGATGGAGTCATGTTTATAATCTATGCAGCAAAATTAAAACCTGTGGTCAAGAAACAGTTGACGGGTGCGGGGCAAAACAACCGACTAATTATAAGATAGAGGGTGTAGTGGGTATTAACCTCCATTGGAAAGAAGAATCTGTACCCGAAATAAAAGAATTAATGGATGTTGATATCATTAAACAGATTTTGGAAAGGATATCAAACGATGATAGTTATTTTATGGGATTTGATCCAGCATGGTGTCGTCCCGAGTGGTTAATATGCTCCGTGTTACCCGTACCACCACCATCGGTTAGACCTTCGGTCAAACAAGATAATTCACAAAGAATGGACGATGATTTAACGCACAAATTATCTGATATTCTAAAAGCGAATAGTACTTTACAAAAGAAAATAAACACAAACGCTAAAAATGAAATTATTCAAGATTGGATTAATGTCCTCCAATATCACGTAGCAACGTTGATTGATAACGAACTACCTGGAATTTCACAAGCTACACATCGCTCAGGAAGGCCATTGAAAGCCGTTAGACAGCGTCTAAAAGGGAAGGAAGGGCGTATTCGTAATAACCTTATGGGGAAACGCGTTGATTTCTCAGCGCGTAGTGTGATTACGCCCGATCCTAATATAGAATTAGATGAATTAGGTGTTCCTATTAAGATTGCTAGCAACCTTACTATACCCGAAACGGTTAATACATTTAATATTGAAAGACTTAAACAATTAGTTGAAAATGGACCCATGAAATGGCCTGGAGCAAAAACGATAATTAAGAATAACGGTGAATTAAAGATATCTATTCAACATTCAAATAAAGAAAATCTTGAATTATCTATCGGTGATATTGTTAATAGACATCTCTTAGACGGTGATTATGTATTATTTAATAGGCAACCGTCACTTCATAAAATGAGTATGATGGGTCATAGGGTAAGAGTTATGAAGGGTAATACTTTTAGATTAAATGTATCGGTTACTCCTCCTTATAACGCCGATTTTGATGGTGATGAAATGAATATGCATGTTCCCCAAAGTCCCGCAGCTATGATAGAACTAGTTAATATAGCGGGCGTGGTTCATCAACTTATTAGTCCGAGGGAAAATAAACCTATCATTACTATTGTTCAAGATACCTTGTTGGGTATCTATAAGTTAACATCTAGTGAATTATTAACACATAAAAAGGGAGATAAACTCACGTATGCCAGTAATACTAATTTATATAACACTAGCGGTGATCATTCTAGTTTATATGTACCGACGGCTGTATTCACAAAGAAACAGGTAATGAATTTAGTTTGTAACTTATCTGTATTCAAAGGCGTCATTCCTGAACCCGAAATAATGATAGATGATAGATTACCGCTGTGGACAGGGAAACAAATTCTCTCTTTCATTATACCAAAGAATGTTAACCTTAAACAAGAAAACGAATCATATGATAATGAACCCATAGATGTTAAAAATATGGTCGAAATCATCGAAGGCGTGGTAAAACAAGGCGCATTTGATAAGGGTTTGTTCACAAAAACATCTAAAGGACTTATTCATACTATTAATAATGATTTAGGATCAGATAGGGCGAAGTCATTCATTGATGATTTACAAAAAATAGTATCATACTTCTTACTTATAGAAGGGTTTAGTGTTGGTATTAGTGATATGATTGCGCCACAAGAAACGAACGATCAAATTGATGAAGTCATTGAATCTAAAAAGAAAGTAATTGAAGGCATTATGCAGGATATTCATCTAGATATCTTTGAAAATTTAACAGGACAAACAAATAAAGCATATTTTGAAAGCAAAGTTAATTCCGTGCTAAATGAAACTCTAAAAGATACCGGGAAGATTGGTCTATCTACACTGGAAGAAAAGAACCGTATTACGGCGATGGTAAATTCTGGATCCAAGGGTAAGGCCACCAATATCGCACAGATCGTAGCATGCTTGGGACAACAAAACGTTGATGGGGGTAGAATACCCTATGGGTTTACCGATAGAACGCTCCCCCATTATTACAAATACGATGATTCATCCGAAGCCCGAGGATTTGTGGAAAATTCGTTCATTTCGGGTCAAACACCACAAGAATATTTCTTCCATGCTATGGGGGGTAGGGAAGGTCTAATCGACACCGCTGTAAAAACTTCGCAAACAGGATACATCCAGCGTAAATTAGTTAAAGCCATGGAAGATCTTAAAGTTCATTATGATAGTTCAGTGCGAAGTAGTAGTGGAGATATCGTACAATTTGTCTATGCTGATGATGGTATGGATGCTATTTATATTGAATCTCAACCATTATTCTTAACAAAGATGTCCATAGATGAAATAAAACAAACATTTATGCTAGATCCCGATGAAAAATGGTCAACATATTTAACTAAAGACGCACATAAATTCAAAATTAAACAAAAGAAAATTTATAAGGATCTATTTGCGGATAACCTTAAACGGTTGTTAGAACATAGGGAATATTTAATACAAAAGGTATTTGGTGGTTCTCCGCAAAATAATTTGAATTATGCCGTTCATATTCAAAGAATAACTAAAAATATCTGTGGCGAACCCAAATTAAATCACGGCAACCTTTCAAATATATCACCTGTAGAAATAATTAAGGGAAACGAAGATCTTAAGAAGAAACTGAAATTACCCAATAATTTCAACAATTCAAAATTATTTCATATCTTGATAGATATTCATTTATCACCGAATCTACTGATTAAAGAATACTCAATTACAAAAGAGAAATATCTAATGATATCAATGTTAGTAGAACAACAGTACTATAAGTCTCGTATAATTCCAGGTGAAATGGTGGGACCTATCGCAGCACAGAGTATCGGCGAACCGGCTACACAAATGACGCTAAATACATTCCACTATGCGGGTGTAAGTTCTAAATCCAACGTGACTAGAGGTATTCCTAGACTGAGGGAACTCTTACATATTTCAAAAGATATTAAGTCGCCGTCAGTAATGGTGTTCTTAAACAAGGATATTGAGGATGATAAAAACAAAGCACAACACATTAAAAATAGTTTAGAATATACACTCTTAAAAGATCTAGTAACTAATTGTAAGATATATTATGATCCAATTTCATCTACCAGAGAATCTGTAATTGAAGAGGATAGAGGACTTCTAGATGTTTATAAGATATTCAATGAAACATTAGAGGATGATGATGATAATCCATGGTTAATCAGATTCACCTTTGACAAAGAATTAATGATGGATAAAGGAATTGTTATGGAAGATATAAATATGTCACTACTTAATTGGGCAAATAAAGGAGGTGATATTGACAAAGTTGAATACATTTATTCTGATGATAATTCTAAAGAATTAATAGGAAGATTGACAGTTAATAACATAATTGATGCGGGTGTAGGCATAGAAGAGCAGAGTGATATCATATCTACCTTAAAAAAGGTATCGGATGAACTGCTAAATAAACTTGAGATTAAAGGTATCAAGAATATTCATAATATTGTAATGAATAATGTTAAATATACATCATATGAAGCGGGGGATATTGTCAATAAGAAAAGATGGATTTTAGAAACGGATGGATCAAATCTGATTGATATTATCAATCAACCGTATATTGATTATACACAAACATTAACTAACGATATCATAGAAATATACAAACTACTAGGTATCGAAGCAGCACGTTCCTTATTAATTAACGAGATCGTAGATGTTATCACAGAAGGTGCTGGATACATTAATACAAGGCATGTAGATTTACTATGTGATACGATGACAAGTAAAGGGTTCTTAACAGCTATCAATAAGCAGGGTATTACTAAAGGTGATATTGGTCCATTGGCCAAATGTTCGTTTGAAGATACGGCCGGTCAATTAATTAGAGCGGGAATATTTGGTGAAAAAGATAACCTTACCGGTGTATCTAGTAACATTATGCTGGGTCAAACTATTCCATCTGGTACAGGGTTTACCGAAATTCTTCTAGATGAAGAAGCGCTAATTAATAATTTAGTATCGTTGAATACAATTGAAGAAGAACAGATTAATCCGGGTGATTATGATGTAGACGATCTTTTAATGGTTGAAGAAGAAGAAAAAGACGCCTGCACCAATGATGAATTTAAATTTTCATTTGAATAACTAAATATTCATATAATTTTCATTTGAATAACTAAATATTCATATAATTAAACACTCATATAACCATTTAGATATTGATGTATATTGGGTTCGCATTGTAATGATAGCGGTGTAGATGCGGTAATTAAATTATTTTTAAGATCATCTAAAGCTAGTTCACAACCATAGTATGATACTCTTTTATATTCTCCTTCTAGTTTATTTAATGTAGCTTTATCTACATCTTCTACTAATTCTTTTTCTTCTGTCAGAGTATTTGGTATATCTAATTCACTTCCATCTAATATAATTGATGGATCACCAAATACCACATTTGTAATATTATGTATTTTAGAGTAATCATTTTCTCCTATTTTATATTTATTTTTAAATTCCATAATTATTTCATTTGATTTTTTTGTACCTTCCAGTCCGTCCATTATTAAAAATTGTATTATTACTCTTTCTGTATTATTTTTAACTCTAGCGATACGTTCTAAATGTAGTCTATCTAGTTCTAAGTCATCAGTTTCTAAAATATCCCTAATGGAATTAATCATACTTTCTTCAAATTTAATACGGTCGGATTCGGTAACAGGGTAAACACCCGGTATTTCTAACATTACTCTTTTATATTGGGCAGGGGATGATTGTAATTCAGGATATTTGGATATACCATCAAAATAAATATCTTTAATTATATCCAACTGTGCTACGAATATTTTTTCACGAATCGTACCATCGACGATTACTTGAACCAAGTTACGTTTTATATCACTCTCAGTAAGCGTTTCACCACCAGTAATACTAATCCCCACTTCTACTGAGGTAGTTGTCGGACCAAAGCGGACACGGTAAACTGTTAAGGTTTCTTTAGCAGTAACACCGATTAGTTTGTCCATTTCATCTTTAACTTCTAATGCTATGGATTTACGCTGTTCGGTTAAGGAATCGGTGTCATTTTCAGCATAATCATTTGTTTTAGAATCATTGAATGTGATGTATATAATATCGCTTGACTGAAGGTTATTTTCTTTAATACCCACTACTTCATCTCCTGTAGAAACTGTAACTGCATCAGGTGCAGCATCAGGCGCAGCAACAGGTGCAGCATCAGGCGCAGCATCAGGCGCAGCATCAGGAGCAGCAACAGGCGCAGCATCAGGCGCAGCAACAGGCGCAGCATCAGGCACAGCATCAGGAGCAGCATCAGGCGCAGCATCAGGCGCAGCATCAGGCG
>Ga0206130_10009582_pt1 | contig 10097 bp, 7 predicted proteins | sample Helgoland_Spring_9_FD_148637 | JGI IMG/M metagenome (GOLD analysis project Ga0206130, IMG submission 148637) | Pelagic subsurface seawater microbial communities from Kabeltonne, Helgoland, North Sea - Helgoland_Spring_Bloom_20160512_1 | ecosystem: Environmental > Aquatic > Marine > Epipelagic ...
CTTTGAATATACCGCCCTAATGATGCATCGTAGTCACGAAAATAGTTATACCAATAGCTACTTTCACGATCATAAAGCTGACCTGGAAAACCCAGTTCTTGGTCGTCTGTAGCATTTAAAATGACGCGCATCGATCCAAACGGTAAATACTGCCCACGCCAAATCAGCTGCGCACTGGCGTCGGTTAATGCAAGCGGTCTACCCAGATGGTCGTTGTGAAAATATTCGATGCTGGCAGAGTCCCGGTCAGTCACCACCCTCGCAAGCCTGTGTTTATTGGCATGAATAAATTCATTACTATGCTCCGCACCGGGGACATTCATTGCCAGCAGTCGACCGGACTCGTCATAATGAAAATGCTGCACCGAACCACTCACTGATTTTGATACCCGCTGGCCAAGCGCATTATATTGATAGACCGCCGTCGGCTCACCATTTTTGCTTAGCTGCACGAGGCGATTGTGATCGTTATACAATAACTCATATAACTCTCCTGAAAATCGAGTATCACTTTTTACATTACCCGCCTCATCATAAAGCAATGAGCGTGTTCTTTCATCGCTACCCTCTCTCGCAGTTACATCGATCAGACGGTTACTCAGCGGTTCATAGCGGTAGTTTTCAGTGAGGGGTGTCTCGGTCCCAAGATGCTGACGACTCAAACGATTACTGACTTTGTCGTACTCATAGCTAATGCTGCCGTAAGCACCGTGAGCCGTTTTAACCCGCTCAACCTCATCAAAGCTAAAGCGCTGATTGTTGTTCACATCATTGACGTCAGATAACTCACTAATATTACTATTTTCATCAAAGACATAACGTAAATTAAGTAGCTCAGCGGAGCCCCGATCAATAATATTAGTTAATCGATAATCTTGATCATAGACAATAGTTCGGCCAATTCCGTTAGCAAAAGTAACAGCGCTCAATGGCCCATATGGCTTGTAGCGTAAACTATTAACAACGGGGCTGTCGTTATTAAAGACTTCAGTAATTTGCCCTGCGGAATCATAAGCATACGAAACACGACGCCCACTTGGATAACTCATACTGGCAACCTGATCGGCCAGGGTGTAGCGATAACTCGTTTGATATTCAACGCCATCAATCGTCGACTTTTTCTTTATGACGTTTCCACGGTGGTCATACCAATACCGCGTTATTCCGCTTTGATCATAAATATAAGCCAATCGCCCCACACCAAAATTTCCGGGGCTCCTATCATCATAAATATAGGTGATATTCTGCTCTGGATTGCTGGGGGCAATTACATGAGTCAACCGATTAAGTGGATCGTAGCGATAATAAATCTCAGTTCCACCAGCATTCAAACGACTGGTTCGATTACCCGCATTATCATAGGTATAACGCGTTGCACCGGTATCGGGGCTGCTTAGGCCATCTAGTTCGCCAAAAGCATTGTATTCATAAACTGTTTGCAAACCTCGCGGGTCGGTAACCGACTGCACTCGCTCAATCTGATCGTAGCTGTAAAACGTTGTTGGGTTGTCCAATAGGTCTGCCGGTGTTTGATCGGGCTCGACCTTTTCGACTAATTGGTCAAAAGCATCAAACGCCTGATAGGTCGCATGCCCTTTTCGATTAATCAGCTGGTTGGGGTTATTATTTTTATCATAATCAATGCGCCGAGCCTGCCCTGAACTATTAAGCGATTTTCGCAGGCGTTTAAGCCCATCAAAAACTCGTGTTTGAACTCTTTGAATTTCACAACCGGCTGCTTGATTGGAAAGATTGCCCGAGCAAATAGTTTCCGTGACCTGACCACCTGCAGCGTTTAAGGAATATTCTATACGCTCGCCTAAGGCATTATAAATTGCAACAAGCCTCTTGCTCACATCATATTCATAGCCAATAAAACTATCATCCGGCATAGTAACTTTAACCAGCTGACCAATTGCATCGTACTCAAATGCTGTGGTTGCATTAAAGCCTTCGAACACTGGATGCTTTACGGTGTAACTAAGCAGCCAGCCTCGAGGGTCGTACTGTAACTGGGTAGTAACATTATTCGCATCCACAATTTTACCAACCTGACCTCGCCCATTGTAATCACTCATCACAATGGTGTGACCCAGAGCGTTACTCACTCGGGTAACGTTGCCTGCTCGGTCATAATCAGTCGTAGTAATATCGTCCACAGCTAAATCGTCACGTGGACCATTAATTTGGCGCTGCGCAACACCGGTACTGCCCGGCTCATCAAAATATTGATAGTCGTAGGTTGATGAACTAGACGTGCTTCGAGGTCGCAACGTGTATTGCCCATGATGCAGTGAGCGAATACCCCCTAGGGCCTGTCCTATAAAGAGCAAATCGGCTGTATCGACTCGACCGTCGCCAGTACCGGCAGGTGCTACGTCGGCAGCCAATAAAGCCACTGCATCAAGCCGCTCTATACCCAACACATGTCGCTGAACGCGTACGTAATCTTCCAATGCTAATACGCCATCGGTACCTTGTTGCGGCGCTACATCCCCAGCTACGATATGCATGCTTGCCGCCACTTGAGCAGCGCCCAAAATTACACTGGAAAAGAGCAAACCATTTGCAATCAATTTTCGGTAACTATTTTTTAAAGGCATAATCTGAGATCCTTCTCATGGATTAATTTTTTCTAGTTATTGGCTTACCCTCATTTCTTATTGCATTTCTTATCGCATTTCCTATTGAATTGCTAGACAACACCAAACAATCAAATGTCACAAAGCAACGTCTTTTACTTTAAATTTGTCTAACAATCACTGCACTCAACCCACTCACTTTATTACCCTCAATATCGATATATTCGGGTGGCTGTAACCATTCGAACGGATTAGCACCGGCATCTATTCTTTGCCAGCGAGGCCAACCAATCGCCACCGAAGACAAATCTAAGAATTCAGATTTACCATCAGCATTTAACGGCGCAGCATCAGCCCTAAAAAAGCCATGAGGATTACTTAAAGTAATGATCAAAAGAGAATAATCTTCTACAGGCTTGTGCTCATAGTGCCAGGCAAGCTGGACATTAGGATCGCCCGTGAGCTTAGTGACGCCAAATGGAATTTTTAAATAATTACTAATCATATCGGCATGATTCACTTTTATCCGAAATGTCACCCCTGCCACTTCGGTGGTAGGCTCAAAGCCTGCGTCTACCTTGGTTTGTATAACAACATGCGGTAACGGACCAGCCCCATTCAACCACGCGTTTTGGTAAATATAGCGCGGCTCCAGCGAGGTCACTATTCGCTGCAAATTTGCTGGTTTGGTTGGCAGGCTATCTTGAGGAAGAATCGACAGGCTGTGCTCGCTATAAGCACCAATGTCAGGCATCGCCACGTTAAGCGCGCCCGGGCCCACCGCCATTGGCGGGCTAGCTGGAATTTCAAACGTCAACGGATCAACCATATCAACTATTGCAAGCTTTTGGCCGGCATAGAGTCCAGCTGTCGTTTTGCTAAAGCCCACCCCTAAACTACTCACTGGGTCTGGCTGTACTCGCAACAAGTGACGTATTTTAACTGGGTGTTCAACACCATCACTATCCGTAAATGTAGCGACAGCATTGTTGACGTTAGGCATTTTGTTACGGATCACATCGACCGCAACTAATACAGTGCCACCCGCTCTCACTTCATTTGAAATTGCGTCATAACCCATACACCCAATTAAAAAATTAGCCAAAAAAAACAATGTGCCAATACGTCTCCATGTGTATGGTAATTTTTTGGCAGCCCCTAAAACATTGTATTTATTGCGCGCTGGACGATTTTTTATTTTGTTACTGACCATAGTATGCTCCCTGCACTTTTTTCGTTATAGGTCGAGCTTTCGTGAAAATTTTTTTTCAATCTCTAATCGCATGTAAAAAAAATCGCAGAGTCCTTCTTGCAGCGGCCTGCCCTTGGTGCCGTATACGATAAATCAGGTACTAAAGGCTGATAAATACAGCTATAAACAGAACATTACGAACGGCGATCTTTTAAGAGAATCGACGATTTTTTATAACCGGCATAGCTAAAAGATGGCTAGAAGCCCTTTAATTACCGGTTTTTATTTAGAAAATAGCGTAATCGATTGAACCAATCGACAAGGATATAGCGAGCAGAGTAGCTCTATACATTGAAAAATAACGATGGGTGCCATATCAACCTCCTGTCAAACCGGCTAAGTCATGTGGTTTTTTATCCTACCAAAAAATAAACGCTTGAGGATAAAAATGATTAGCAAACTCCTGCTTGCAATCTGCGATCAGCATACATCTCTCAGCCAGCAAAAGTAAACACGTTTTTAAAATTATTTTCTTTCGCTTCGAGAAATAACACGGCAACTCTGCTACGCGCCTCGAGAGTAGTTATATTGCATTTTGTAATTTCAGAAAAAACTTTTTTCTTGTTTGCCATCGAGTTAAAGCACAGAAATAATAATTTAGTGCAGCCTATGCCAGGTCATCTCACACTCCCCCTTCTCGGTACTAATGTAAGCAGACCCTTCACTCAGAGAAATTGAAAAATCCATGGTTCGATCAACCAATAACGCAAATTGTTGAGCACTCTCAAACGGTACTTGAAAAAACTGTGCATCCAGCGCCTTAAATTTCTCACTGCTTTGGCCCCACCACACATTAGATTTTTCATTAAAACTATAAACCTTCACCTCATTGGCCGCATGCGTGGCTTTTTTTATACGGTCTGCTGCCGGCTCCCCAACATCCAGCCATAGCAGTAACCGGTCATCCAATGTATAAGCGCAAATGTCTGGCTCGTCCGGCTCACTCAACCCTTTAGTAAAATTAATGCCTTCTTGCCAATTAATGCAATAAGCCAGCACGCGCACCATCATTCGCTCTAACGTTTCTGAAGGGTGCTGCGCAATCGTCAAATTAAGCGCCTCATAAATATTTCGATCGAGGTCAGACAGCGCAATTTTTAATTTATAAATCGTGGGCTTCAGTGCCATATATCACTCATTGGTTAGTTAGGTCAGGTAACAGCGATCAATTACAGCCACCAAAATATTCTGAACAGCGCTTCCATTCGGCTTAAGCAATCGCCTTGGCTAATCAGCTTGGCTAATCGGCTTAGCTAGTTTACGCCCTACACCAACAGAAGCTTGGCAAAACTGCAGAAGCTCATGCGCACAATAGCAAGTTGACTAAGTGGTCACATTGGGTAGACTGCTTCACAACTATTTAGGCCTCCGAAGGACTGACCCCATGGATCAAGTAATTTCAGCACGCGAACAGCAGCGCTTACGAACGCGTGAAGCCATACTAAGCGCCGCCACCGAGCTTTTGGCTATAAAACCTATTGAAGCCATATCAATTAATGAGCTGGTGGCCTTGGCAGGAGTGGCCAAGGGCAGCTTTTACAACCACTTTCCTGAAAAGGATTCACTGGCCAATTTGGCGTCTACGCATATTCGTAAACAGTACCAGCGCAAAATTATGGCCCTTAACGCCGGCATCGAGAATCCCGCTAGCCAAATAGTGCGCGGCCTGTGCTCTTTCATTCAGACTTCAATTGAAAATCCCCGACTAGCTGCAGTACTCCTACGCGGAGACGATTGGGTAACAGCCGGCAACCACCCGCTTAATGAATACATTCAAGACTCAATAGAAGCGGGTATTAATCAAAGGATATTTTTAGAGCGCACAAGGCACCATGGCATTATTTTAATTCTTGGCACTTCTAGGATAAGCATAATGCGATTGCTGACCGACAAACCCAGCATTAATGATATTCGACTATTAGCCATTGAAACCAATGTGCTGATTTTGTGCGGCTTTGGGATGGCTTATGAAAGTGCACTTGAGCTATCACAGCAAGCATCTGCGGCAATTATAACGGGAGAAAAATCGCCATAAGCACCCGTCTTAGCTTAATAGGCGAGAAGGCTATTCTGACGCTGTATTTTTGTTTTCAGGAAACATAGAAAATACATCTTTTACTCGCTGCGTACGAAACAAATAAACAAAAATATAAAAATGGATGATTAAAACGATTAGTGTAGCTGTGTGCATATTGAATTCGTGACTGATGCTACCTACAGCAATGGCTGCCACTTGCAATACAGTTGCTGTCAACAATATCAGTCGGCCCCTATGCCAGCCGCGCCTAACCCAGTTAGCCGCATCCGCCTTGCGCTTAAACAGCATCAGCACCATAAATAACGCCGGGATACAGGCAAAAAACTCCCAATAAGTATTAATCGCCAGCCAAGAGACATCAATATTGGCGCCTGACCCGCCACGACCTTTTCGAGAGGCCAATAATGCCAAAGGCCCATAAAGGAACTGGCGTGATAAAAAAACCATTACCAGCAACAAAAAGAAACCCGGTTTAACCTGACCATTATCGTCTAAATCACTGATGTCATAATTCATACACAAACCTCGGACATTCACAAGATCGATAGTCTTAGCCACGGACTGCATCACTAGACCACATCAAGTGTGCTTTTCGCTTTATTAAAGCATGACCAATTTCATCTACATAATATTAATCAGCTTCTCTCTCTCGAGCTCTTTCAACAAACGATATTCAACACTCGGCAGATGCCCGCCTTGAGGCAGTTCAAGCTGCAACTCATCATCAAAATAATGGCTATTTCCACTACGATCCTTTAAATCAAAGCCAAAAAGAGCTGGCTTCACGCCCTCTTTAAGCAAGCAAGCGAGTAGCTTGATACCGTTGCGCGGATGATTTCGCAAAGAAAACTTAAGATCTAACAGACTTAACTTCGAAAAAATGATGGCATTCACATCATCAACCGTGGCCGTCATCACAGCCGGCCGTTTATTAAATTTTTTAACGTTTTTGGTATTGCCAGGGTAGCAAATAATTTTAGCGTCTCGGCACAGCGTGATAAAACGCATATGCTCATGCTTACTATACGGGTACTTGTGGGTAGAAATATTCAAACTAAAAAAACAGTAGTCAGCTTTACTACCCACATCCGTAGTATATTTTTCAGCAAGGTCGGCAAGATTAAATCGAATGACCGTGTCATAGCCATCAATTTCAGCACCTCGACCAGAACCAATCAAAGTATCACTATTTCCAACCAAGGCCACCGAACCGTTTAAATCAATCGGTTTTTTGTTTCGCTCACCGACAATATGTGTGATAGCAACCATAAACCCTTATTCTCAATAAATTTTTATTATTTTAGATTAACCCAGTAACGGCGTCCAACGTGCAACCCAGGCAATAAGGCCTTCCGGCCCACCCTACGAGTAAGCCTCTAAGACAATCAGCCACCACCCATGGTGTCAGTCGAGCTAAACCCCAAGTAGCCATTACACTAAAAAATGCTGATTACTCTGGTATTCAATAGCATATAAGGCCTAGCTTTATGCGGACGGCTGAGGTTGAAGAACAGGTGGGCATGGTTGAAGAACAGGTGGACATGGCTAAAGCACACTAGTAGGAGGAGACTTTTAAACTGCTACTGCACTTTAACCTTGTGAATACAGTTGAAGAGCATATCGGCATTCCCATGGCCTGGAAAATTACATAGAACTGTTGAAATATTTCGGGCAAGCGATGTAGCATTTACACCACTGAGTTTGAAGCTATTCATCGCAGTTTTGTTAGCCGACGGCGGCATGCGCTGGTGGGTATTCAGTTATTTTATTTAAACAAGAGCTGAAAAAGCCGGTCGTGCGACTGCCAAGCACTGAGACAGATAGTTCCTTAATGTTATTCGGTAGGAATCGTAAACCCATTTACGGCTTTCGATGGCGTACCTCTCGTAGCCCGATTATTTGTATGGTGGTAATACAAGAACCGCTCTCGATGTGGGCACCCGATTTAACCATTGGTATGCCTCGTAAGTGGAAAGCCACCAAGCGCAAGCTTCATTCAAACCCTTTTCTAACGGCTAATGCCCGCTGGAAACTGGTAACGGCTTGTGTCCCTTGAAACCTTCTAGAGTGCGCGCGTTCCATTGTATCTATTGATCCCTCATTATTCGCACCTTCTATCAGAGTTGATATGGCTACTACACGGCTGGTAGTTTTCCCATCCATTATTTTCGAGAGCTATAAACGAAAAGCGCAATCCTACCCAGGGAAGCTCTATCCAAAGGCTGCGAGAATAACTATACTTCAGGCATTAGAGACCTTTGAAACGTCTGCTGGGATGTATATGCAAAAAGATGAAATGAACGAATCCGCTCTTAAAAAAAAATTTCGCGTGGTAGCCAGCAGCGCTGGGATGCTTCAATTTCTTCTGCTGACACTTGCAATCTATTTCGCGCTTGATCAACTCTATAAGTATTTGTTAGCAGATAGCGCCTTAATGAGCAATTATGTTGCGTTTTTGGCAAACAGTGCTTCTTCATTGCTTTCTCTGGTTGGCTTGGAACATGAAGTGGGTATTTTCGAAGCGCGCAGCTATCGAATAGGCACCAAATTTGGTGCCTATATCGACATCAAAATGTCATTTACAGAGCACACATTTTACACGGTGCTAATCGCGGCAATCGCTGCCTGGCCAGGCAGCTGGCTCAGAAAAACCGGCTTCATTGCGATAGGCCTGTTACTGCTAACAGCGTTGAATATATTTCGATGCGTTTGCATGCTACCATTGATATTCACGTACCACTTAGTTTCGACCTTTTCAACATATGGATATTACCGGGAGCTTTTACGCTTTTTCTGTTTTTCTATTTTCTGGTCTGGACAAAGTTCTCCAAGCGCCATCCACTTGACACAATACGATGAAAAGTGCTCTTAAGGGAGCATTAATTGGGCCAAATAAACCAACAACGACAAAAAACGATCAGCCCTGGGTAAATTTTGAGGAGCAGCGCTCAACTCGTTTGCTAGTATACCAGTCCCCATCCTCTATCTGATCACGGTAGCGCATTTGGCTTTCATCGATAGATTCAATAATGTAAGCTCGAGAGTCGAACTCGGGTGTTAGCACTGCTTCCGCGTCGACTGGCGAAGAAATGTCGGTCGTCACATTCTCAGAACCTTGGCTATAATTAACAACACTATCACTCAACACCGTCGTGAACAGTCTTGGCCCAGGCTCCATATCCCATCTTCCATAGTATTCCATGACAGGTGTATCAACGACGGTCCGCTGCACCGCTACTCCGACCGGCAAAACTACTTTTACCTTAATATGCAACGCATGGCTCTCGCCGTAATTAACACACCAAGAATGGCCTTTAGAACTACCCTCCCAAAGACCAGGCAGCACGTCCTCGGCCTGCTCCTGACTCAAACATCCACCCAAAAGAAGCCCCGCACTCAACATCAACGATAATTTTAGGAGCAGACTAAGAATCAAAAACATATGCATACCCTATATAGCTTAAAAAAAACCGCATCGATCGCGCCAGCCTACTTTCATTATAAGGTCCTCGCAGCACCTACATCAAGCGACTAGTTTAAACAACCAGCTATTTGAGCCGACTGGCTTCAACTGATTCCCATAAAAAAACCTGCCTAAAAGGCAGGTTTTTTTATGGCTACAGTGCCACCCTAATTAGCAAGCATTACTTAATCTTGCGACGGTGACCAGTCAAGAGCGTTATACCTACTAATCCGAGACCCAAGATAGCTGCCGCAAAAGCAGGAACCGGTACCGATTTGACAAGTTGAAAGTCTACCGATGGGTATGTCAAGTAATCGAATTGCGACTCTGAAGACGGCCCAGTACCAGCCGAGGCACTAGCCCAGCAAGTGAGGTAATCTGCATTTGGATCCACTACACAGTCTCGATCAGCCACAGTTGGGAAGCCGGCTGGAGCTGCTCCACGATACGTGCGAAAGACTAACTCAGGGAAGATGAAAACACCCGCGGTGGCCGCACCAGACCCGAAGTTAGAGTCAGCAATCAAAAAACCATCGGTGATCATTCCGTTTGCCGCGGTATTGAAGTTCCATGAGTAGAAAGTGGAAGTCAGCGAAAACTCACGGAAACATGCTCCGGCTGCGGCCGCTTCCGGACAGTCTGGCAGAAACACACTGCCATATTGTACGGTTGGCGTAGGACCAACGGCAGCTTCAAAAGCACCGCCCGAGTAATTGTCAGTCACGTTCGCACTGACTGCTCCAATCCCTGCACCAACGTTAC
>Ga0206130_10009588_pt1 | contig 10095 bp, 8 predicted proteins | sample Helgoland_Spring_9_FD_148637 | JGI IMG/M metagenome (GOLD analysis project Ga0206130, IMG submission 148637) | Pelagic subsurface seawater microbial communities from Kabeltonne, Helgoland, North Sea - Helgoland_Spring_Bloom_20160512_1 | ecosystem: Environmental > Aquatic > Marine > Epipelagic ...
GCCCATTTCACGGAGCATTTCGCGGGTTTGTAGGCGCAAATCTTCGCGGTCTTCGACCAAAAGGACCATGCCGGGATCGGTGGTCTTGGTGCCAAAACGCAGAGGGAGTTGGATGGTGACGACGGCGCCGCCGCTGGGTTGGTTTTTGATGCGTACGCGGCCGCCAGACATTTGTGCAAAGTCGTAAACCATCGTGAGGCCGAGGCCTGAGCCCTCGGACGCTTTGGTAGTGAAGAACGGGTCGAGTGCGCTTTGCAGGGCCTTTTCGGTGAAGCCTGTGCCTGTGTCGGTCACGATAAATTCGATCCAAACCGTGCCGCGCAAACGGGCCGACAGATGGATGTGACCCGTGTCGCCGATGGCGTCGCGCGCGTTGAGGATGAGGTTCAGCAAGCCGTCTTGCACAAAGCCATGATCGAGCATCACCGCGTTGGTGATGTCGTTGTTTTTGGTTTCTATCGTGATGCCGTCGGGCAGGGCGGCGGTTGCAAGATTAGTTAAATTGCTGAACAATTCGTCGATGGAGACGGCGGAAATTGACAGATCACGGCGACCAGACACATCTGATAATTTGTCGAGCAATTCGCCGCCGCGCAGGGCTGCGGCCTTGGTGGTTGTGATTGCATCCCGCGCCACATCGGGGAGGTTTTCAATGCGTTCGAGTTTGCCCTGGAGGCCGAGGATCACGGTGAGCAAGTTGGCGAAATCATGGGCAAGGCCGCTGGTCAGTTGCGCGGCAAGTTCGCGTTTGCGCGTTTGGGTGAGCGCGGCGCGGGCCTGTGCCTCGGCGGTGATGTCCATCGACAAAACATAGGCGCCGTTGATCGCGCCGTTGGGTGCGGTGTCTGGCGTGAGGGCGACACGGATACGGCGTGTGGCGTCTTGGAGATCAATTTCGATGACGGAGGGTTCGCCAAGTAGTGCCTTGTCGAACATCGGGCCGACTTGGGCGTAGGCCTCGGGGCCAAGGGCCTCGCTGGCGTGCAGGCCGATGATTGAACGTGGCGGGGAACCGATAACTTCGGACAGTTTGCGGTTGGAATAGGTGTAGCGTTGATTGCGGTCGATATGTGCGATGTGCGCGGGGGTCATTTCGGAGGTCATTCGCGCACGGGCCTCGGACTCGGTGAGGTCGCGTTTGGTTTCTTCGAGCGTGGCGATTGTGGCGGCAAGGGAGCGGTTGGTTTCGGCGAGTTCTTCGGAGCGAGTAAAAAGATCTGCTTCGAGTTTTGCGCCCTCTGATCGCAGCAAGGATTCTTGTTGTTTGATTTGGGTGATGTCGGTGTAAACGGTGACCCAACCGCCTGTGCGTAACGGGCTGCCTTCGACGGAAATCCATTGGCCGTTGTCGCGTTGGCGTTCCATGTAATGGGGTTCAAAGGCGCGGGCTTGGTCGGTGCGGCTTTGGACGAATTCTTCTAGGTCGCCAACTTCGCCGTAATCGCCGCGCGATGCGAGGTAACGAATGGCATCGGCAAAGTCGGAGCCGATTTCAACGATGTGATCGGGCAGATCAAACATTTCTTGATACCGCCGATTGGCCACAGACAGGCGCAAATCTTGGTCAAAGATCGTCAGGGCTTGGCCGATAAGGTTCAGCCCTGCGCGCATCATCTGGGTTGTGGTTTGGTCCGACATGGGGAGTTGGGTAGCAGAGGTTGCGGTCTTAATGCTAGGGGAATGTTGGTGTCGCCTGCCTCTCGTCCTTTGCTTTGCAAAGCCCTGCCGGCGCCGCATTGTTTCACAATGCGGCCTGTAACAATTTGATACATTTCCGAAAAATTTCAGAATGGTTTTGACGTCACTTCTTTCTCAATCAATGATGTTGCGTGGAGAATCATCGCTCTGCGCGACGCTGGACGGCCACAAAAGTTGGGCGCTGGCAACTGGGAGGAAATATTCGTGACAACTGGTCAATCCCCTGTCGGGGACCTCGTTACTATTCCGCGTTTGTTGGCGCGTAATGCGTCGAAATTCGGTGACAAGCCTGCCTATCGCGAAAAAGAATTCGGTATTTGGCAAAGCTGGACTTGGGCGCAAGTGAGCGACGAGATCAATGCTTTGGCGCTGGGTCTGTTGGAATTGGGCCTGAATGAGGGTGATCACGTCGCGATTATCGGTAAGAACCGCCCGTATTTTTACTGGGCGATGGTTGCTATTCAATCGTGTGGCGCGGTTCCTGTACCGTTGTATCCCGATGCTGTGGCCGACGAGATGGCCTTTGTGTTGGATCATTGTTCTGCGCGGTTCGTGATCGTCGAAGACCAAGAACAGGTCGACAAGTGTTTGGATGTGAACGACCAATTGCCGGGCATGGAAGAGATTCTCTATCTCGATGCACGGGGTTTGCGCAAATACGACCACACCCATTTGCACGATTATCGCGAAATCCAAAAGCGCGGACTTGCGGGCACGAAAAAGGCCGAGCTGGATGCGCGGTTGGCCAAGCAAGATATCAATACGACCTGCGTGATGCTGTATACATCTGGCACGACGGGCCGCCCGAAGGGTGTTGTTTTGTCGAACCAAAACATCATCATGTCGGGCAAGGCCGCTGCTGAATTTGACGGGCTGCACGCGGACGACAGTGTGTTGGCGTATTTGCCAATGGCATGGGTTGGCGATTTCATCTTTACGGTTGGTGAAGGATACTGGACCGGTTTTTGTGTGGCCTGCCCTGAAAGCCCAGAAACCATGCAGCATGACCTGCGCGAAATCGGGCCAAGCTATTTCTTTGCGCCGCCACGGTATTTTGAGGGTGTGCTGACATCGGTGATGATCCGCATGGAAGACGCAAGCCCGCGCAAACGCAAGATGTTCAAGAAATACATGGATTTTGCCAAAGAAGTGGGCCCGAAAATTCTGGACGGGAAGCCTGTGAGTTTTGGCGAACGGCTGAAATACGCGATGGGTAATTTATTGGTTTATGGTCCGTTGAAAAACACGCTCGGGTTAAGCCGTGTGCGTGTTGGGTACACGGCGGGCGAGGCAATTGGGCCTGAGATCTTCGATTTTTACCGCTCGCTTGGGATTAACCTAAAGCAGTTGTACGGCCAGACAGAAGCGTCGGTTTTTGTGACTGTGCAGCCAGACGGCGAAGTGCGCGCGGATACGGTTGGGGTGCCTGCCCCCGGGGTGGAATTGCGGATCGCGGACAACGGCGAGGTGTTTTACAAATCACCTGGCGCATTTGTTGAATATTACAAAAACCCTGAAAGCACGGCTGAAACCAAAGATGCCGAAGGCTGGGTTGCGACGGGTGATGCGGGTTTCATTGAGGAAGACACTGGGCATTTGCGGATCATTGACCGCGCCAAAGATGTTGGCAAAATGTCCGATGGCCAGATGTTTGCGCCAAAGTATGTTGAGAATAAGTTGAAGTTTTTCCCGAACATTTTGGAAGCAGTTGTTTTTGGCAATGGCAAAGACCGCTGTGTTGCGTTTTTGAACATTGATCTAACGGCTGTGGGCAACTGGGCGGAGCGTAACAATATTGCGTATTCGTCGTATCAGGAGCTGGCCGGGCATCCGCAGGTTTTGGACACGTTGCAAGAGCATGTGGAGACGGTGAACGCATCTGTGGCAGAGGATCCGATGTTGTCGGGCTGTCAAATCCATCGGTTCTGTGTGCTGCACAAACAGTTGGATGCGGATGATGGAGAATTGACGCGGACGCAGAAAGTACGCCGTCGCATCATCGAAGAGAAATTCGCGGATTTAATCGCAGGATTGTATGACGGTTCTGAGCATATCTCGACTGAGACAGAAGTGATGTACGAAGATGGGCGCAAGGGTTCCATCAGTGCGACGCTGGAAATGCGCGATGCGAAGGTTTTCGCAACTGCCGCTGATAAGGTGGCTGCACAGTGATGTTGAACCGCAAAGCGCTGATCTTGGCGCTCGCTTGGGCGTTTATCTTGTTCGTTTTGGCGGGATTTCTGCGCGGCACAGTAATGCAAATTTTGATGTTCGGTCTGGTGGCTGTTTTGGCATTCGCCGTGATCGAGGAAAATGCAGGACGCGGATTGGAAAAAGGGAAGTTCTTTTACAAGAACTATTTCGGATCAGCGCGCTCTGTGAACGATGCTTGGATATTTGGGTTGGGTGTAGTGTTCGGGGCCATTGTGGTTCTGCGCCCTACACTAGAATGGTGAGAAAATGACCGCAACTGACAGTTACGTAACCCCAGACGGGCGCACCATTGGTGGCGTCATGATGGAGATGAAGAATATCACACTGCGTTTTGGCGGTGTTGTGGCGATCAAGGATATTTCGTTTGATATCCGCGAGGGTGAAATTCGGGCGATTATCGGGCCGAACGGCGCTGGTAAATCGTCGATGTTGAACGTGATCAACGGGTTTTATCATCCGCAAGAGGGCGAAGTTTGGTTCCGTGGCGAAAAACGCCCGTCCATGAAGCCGTATCAGATTGCAGCGCAGGGTATTGCGCGGACGTTCCAGAATATCGCGTTGTTTCACGGCATGACGACCGTGGAAAACGTGATGACGGGTCGTCAGTTGATGATGAAGAAGAATTTCTTGTGGCAAATGCTGCGGGTTGGCCCTGCGATGGCCGAAGAAGTTGTGCATCGTCGTCGTTGCGAAGAAATTATTGATTTCCTAGAGATTCAGCACATCCGCAAAGAGCCTGTGGGCAATCTGCCTTACGGTTTGCAAAAGCGGGTCGAGCTGGCGCGCGCCTTGGCGATGGAGCCAAAGCTGTTGTTGCTGGATGAGCCGATGGCGGGGATGAACGTTGAGGAAAAAGAGGACATGAGCCGCTTTATTCTGGATGTGAACGATCAATACGGCACCACGATCGCGCTGATCGAACACGACATGAGCGTTGTGATGGATTTGGCGGACCGCGTCGTGGTTCTTGATTACGGTAAAATGTTGGCTGATGGCACGCCAGATGAAGTGCAGAAAAACCAAGCGGTGATTGACGCTTATTTGGGGGTTGAACACTGATGTTAGATTTTCTGTATAGCATTTTCGTTGGTCCGTTCGTGGACATGTGGTCGTTGCCCGATTTCCTGATCCAAGTTTTGTGGGAAGGCTTTGTTTCGGGCGTTCTGTATGCGCTGATCGCGCTCGGGTTTGTGCTTATCTTTAAGGCGTCTGGTGTTTTCAACTTTGCCCAAGGCATCATGGTTGTGTTCTCGGCACTGACGCTGGTGGGGCTAACGGAACTGGGTGTTCCCGCGTTTTTGGCGCTGATTATTACGCTTGGTGTGATGTACATGCTGGCGTTTTCGGTGGAGCGATTTGTGCTGCGAAAACTGGTGAATCAACCTGATATTATTCTGTTTATGGCGACGATTGGTTTGACGAATATCCTGATTGGTTTGGGCCAATGGATTTTTGGCGGCGAGACAAAGACGATGATCACCGAGCAGTTATGGCTGCCAACAGGCTCCAGCGTTTGGGAGCCGGGTGGCGGGTTGGTGATTTTCCAGCATATCGACATTGCAGCGACTGTGATTGCTGTATTGATGATCGTCGGCTTGGGTTTCTTTTTCAGCTATACCAAGGTTGGTCGTGCGTTGCGCGCGGTGGCCGATGATCATCAGGCATCGCTGTCTGTTGGGATTTCGCTGAACCAAATTTGGGTGATCGTTTGGTTTGCAGCAGGTATCGTGGCGCTGGTCACGGGTATCATGTGGGGCGCGCGTTCTGATGTGTCTTTCAGTCTGCAAATCATCGCGCTTAAGGCGCTGCCTGTTCTGGTTTTGGGTGGGTTTACATCCATCCCTGGGGCCATCGTCGGTGGTTTGATCATCGGGATTGGTGAGAAAATATTTGAGATTTATTGGGGGCCGTTGTTCGGCTCTGGTGTGGAGGGTTGGTTCGCTTACGTGATCGCGCTGATCTTCCTGCTGTTCCGTCCACAAGGCCTGTTTGGCGACAAAATTATCGAGAGGGTGTGATGTACATGGAAAGAACAATGTATAAAGTTCTACTGCTTTCCTTGGCATTGGTCCTTCTCGGAGAAGTGATGGGTTTTATCTCAATCATCCGGAACCTCTTGCAGATATATTCACGGGCAGACACTTGGCCTTTCATGCCAACTTGGATCGCAATGATGGTCCAAGTTGGTAGAATGCTGTTCGCACTTACGCTGCTGTATTGGGCCCCTAAATTCATCAAACAACAATTCCCGGAGGTTGCGTAATGTTTTACCGCGAAGCAGGGCAATATAACACGACCTACGAAAAAGACATGCAGGTCTTTCCGATCAAACAAGACAAGATCGGGATCGCGATTTGGCTGGTGCTGGCCTATCTGTTTGTGCCGTTCTTTGGCATTCCGGGATTGGAATATGGGTTCGCAATGAACGCCATTATGATCCCTGTGCTGATCTTTACGATCACCACAATTGGATTGAACATTCTGGTTGGGTTCACGGGGCAAATTAGCCTTGGGACAGGTGCGTTTATGGGGGTCGGGGCCTATGCCTGTTACAAGCTGACATCGTATTTCCCTGACGTGAATATCATCGTGCTTATTCTGGCCAGTGGATTTGTATCCGCGATTGTGGGGGCGCTGTTTGGGTTGCCGTCCCTGCGGATCAAAGGGTTCTATCTGGTTGTGGCCACGTTGGCGGCGCAGTTCTTTCTGGAATGGTGCTTTATCCGTGTGGGTTGGCTTTATAACTATAACGCGTCTGGCGCGATCGAAGTGCCCCAGCGCGAGGTGTTTGGCTGGATCGTGACGGGGCCAAGTGCGGAGCCTGTGACGCGGTATCTGGTGGTGCTGAGCATTCTGATTTTCCTTGCAATTATCGCGGGTAACCTGACGCGCGGACGTATTGGGCGCAGCTGGATGATGATCCGCGATATGGATATCGCAGCCGAGTTGATTGGTGTGCGACCACTCACGGCCAAGCTGTCGGCGTTTGCGGTTTCGAGCTATTTCATCGGCGTGTCTGGCGCGTTGATGGTGTTCATGTGGCTGGGCGCTGCCGAAGTTGAGAGCTTCGATGTGAACCACTCGTTCCTGTACCTGTTCATGGTGATCTTGGGGGGGCTTGGCTCCATCACAGGGTCGTTCATGGGCGCGGCGTTCATCTGGACCTTTCCGATTGTTCTGAAAGAGCTGGGTAAGAGCTGGTTCGGGATCAATGCGACAGTGATGGAAAACGTCAGCTTGGTTGCGATTGGTGTGATGATTGTTGTGATCCTGATTGCAGAGCCCCACGGGATGGCCCGTTTGTGGCAGATCATAAAACAGAAGTTACGAATCTGGCCGTTCCCGCACTAGGGCACGCCGTGATGCGCCAGCAGCCAAACGAGGCCGCGCTGTTGGCACAAGGAGAGGTCTCGATCACGGGTTGCCATTGCGGTGGCCCACACTAGGGAGAGTGCAAAATGCTTAAGAAGCTTATTGCAGGTGTTCTTGGGGCCGCAGTGGTCACAGGTGCAACATATGAAACAGCACAGGCGGAGGACACGCTTTACGTTCCTTCACTGTCATACCGGACGGGCCCATTTGCGGGCGCTGGCGTTCAGATCGCCAACGGTTTTTCCGATTACTTTGCAATGTTGAATGCCCGTGATGGCGGCATCGGTGGTGCGAAGATCGTAAATGAAGAATGCGAAACAGCGTACAACGCGCAAAAAGGCGTTGAATGTTATGAAGCAACCAAAGGCAAAGGCGCCTTGGTTTATAACCCGTATTCAACAGGCATCACGCTTCAGTTGATCCCAAAAGCGCCAGTGGATGAAATTCCTATTCTGTCCATGGGCTATGGTTTGTCTGCTGCGGCGAAGGGTGAAACTTTCCCTTGGACGTTCACATATCCAGCGTCTTACTGGTCGCAAATGTCTTCGATCCTGAAATACATCGACGCAAACGGTGGCGTTAAAGGCAAAAAGATCGGCTTTATCTACCTCGACGTTGGTTACGGTAAAGAGCCTATTCCTTTGCTGGAAGAACTGTCCCCGAAAATGGGTTTCGAAGTGGCTTACTTTCCAGTTGGCGTGAAAGAAATGCAGGCGCAATCCGCACAGTGGTTGAACGTTCGCAAAGAGCGCCCTGACTGGATGGTTATGTGGGGCTTTGGTGCCATGAACGCATCTGCGATCAAAGAAGCGGCGAAAATCCGTTACCCAATGGACAAGTTCATTGGTAACTGGTGGGCAGCGGCAGACGTTGATCTGCGTCCAGTTGGCGAATCCGGTAAAGGTTACATCGGCGCAAACTTCTCTGGTATCGGTACGGATTTCCCAGCGGTTCAAGACATGATCAAACATGTTGTAGAAGCTGGCAATTCACAAGCTGACCCAGCAGATGTTGGCGGCGTTTTGTACAACCGTGGCATGTTCAACGCTGTGATCGTGGCCGAAGCAATTGCGGCTGCACAAAAAGCGACTGGCAAAAAATCCATCACGGGTGCGGATATGCGTATCGGTCTGGAAACGTTTGATCTGTCCGAAGCACGTTTGGCTGAATTGGGCCTTGCTGGTTTCACAGCACCGATCAAAGGTGATTGTGCAGACCACGAGGGTGCTGGTTCCGTATTCATGCAGCAGTGGAACGGTACAAGCTGGGACAAAATTTCTGACCCAATCGCACCAATGACAGACGTGGTTTCACCACTTCTGGATGCAGCTGCGGCGCAGTATGTTTCTGACAAGCCTGAGTGGAAAACACAGACTTGTAACTAAGACTTTTTGTCTGGCGCGGTGCGCTGCGCCAGACATTCCAATTTAGATGGATTTGACCCATGCTCGACGCTGCAAAAACCGAAGAAACCTTGTTAGAAGTGAATAATATCGAGGTGATTTATAATCACGTCATTTTGGTTCTAAAGGGTGTTTCATTGAGCGTTCCCAAAGGCGGTATCACCGCGTTGTTGGGGGGCAATGGTGCGGGGAAATCGACGACTTTGAAGGCGATTTCGAACCTGTTGTTATCTGAACGGGGCGATGTGACCAAAGGGACGATTGAATATCGCGGCCAGAAAGTTGCGGGCCTGTCGCCTGCGGAATTGGTGAAACGCGGTGTGATCCAAGTGATGGAAGGACGCCATTGTTTTGGCCACCTTACTGTTGAAGAGAATTTGCTGACGGGGGCATATACCCGCAAGATTTCACGGGCCGAGCTGAAAGACAGTCTTGATCTGGTGTACACATATTTCCCCCGTTTGAAGGAGCGCCGCAAATCACTGGCGGGTTATACCTCGGGTGGGGAACAACAGATGGTGGCGATTGGGCGGGCGTTGATGTCCATGCCAGAAACCGTGCTGTTGGACGAGCCGTCAATGGGGTTGGCGCCGCAATTGGTGGAAGAGATTTTCACGATTGTGAAAGATTTGAACGAAAAAGAAGGCGTATCGTTTTTGCTGGCCGAGCAGAACACAAACGTGGCGCTGCGGTTTGCGCATTACGGGTATATTCTGGAAAGCGGGCGTGTGGTGATGGATGGCCCTGCTGCTGATCTGCGCGAGAACCCGGATGTGAAGGAATTCTATCTGGGCATGTCGGATGAGGGGCGTAAATCGTTCCGTGATGTGCGGTCTTATCGTCGTCGTAAACGCTGGTTGTCTTGAGTTTTCACGTTTGGCGTAAAGATAATTAAGTGAACAGGGGGCGCTGCCCCCTTACCCCCGAGATACTTGTCCTCAAAAGAAACAGGGGGGCGGGATGCTAGATGGAGGCCGATGTGGGCAGATTTTACGATGATTTAGAAACGCGCAGTGCGGATCAACGTGGGGCGGATTTGGCCACGGCGCTGCCACGCCAAATTGCCAATGCTGTTCGAAATGCGGGCGGATATTGCGCCTCTTTGAATGACGTTAACCCAGCGGATGTTGTGGATATGGCGGCGCTTGCGAAACTTCCTGTTTTGCGTAAATCCGAATTGGGTGCAGCGCAAAAGAAAGTGTCGCCGCTCGGTGGCTATGGCGCGCGCCAAGTTGGCGAGTTCGATCATATTTTTCAATCGCCCGGTCCAATTTATGAACCCGGGATGCGCGGTGGCGATTGGTGGCGTATGGGGCGCGGATTGTTTGCGGCAGGAATTGGTAAAGGTGATGTGGTTCAGAACTGTTTTTCTTATCATCTGACGCCAGCGGGCATGATGTTTGAAAAT
>Ga0206130_10009591_pt1 | contig 10094 bp, 6 predicted proteins | sample Helgoland_Spring_9_FD_148637 | JGI IMG/M metagenome (GOLD analysis project Ga0206130, IMG submission 148637) | Pelagic subsurface seawater microbial communities from Kabeltonne, Helgoland, North Sea - Helgoland_Spring_Bloom_20160512_1 | ecosystem: Environmental > Aquatic > Marine > Epipelagic ...
ACACGTTGGAAATTGAAGGCAATGGCATTGACGACGATGAGAATGGCTACATCGATGATTACGATGGTTGGAATTCAGGGAGTAACGACGATAACATTGCGGCGGGTGGACACGGGACGTCTGTGAGCGGAATGATTGGAGCAACTGGAGACAACGGAATTGGCGGGGCAGGTGTGAATTGGGATGTGGAGATCATGCAGATTGATATGCCCAATGGTTTGTCCGAGGCCAACGTGATTGCTTCATATGAGTACCCGAAAGTGATGCGTGACTTTTACAATGAAACTCAGGGCTCAAAAGGGGCCTTTGTTGTCGCGACAAACGCATCGTGGGGAATCGACCAAGCGAATCCCGCAAACTATCCCGTTTGGTGCGCATACTACGATGAGTTGGGAGCATCGGGCATCCTAAATTGTGGAGCGACCACCAACCAAAACCTCAATGTAGATGCGGTCGGTGATATGCCTACCGCGTGTAGTTCAGATTACATGGTTTCTGTTACGGCGACGAATAGCAGTGATGTACGGACATTCAGTGGCTACGGCGTTACAACCATTGACTTGGCGGCTCCTGGCGATCAGGTTTATTTGCCAAGTGGCAGCAGTGGGTATGGCAACACCAGCGGGACTTCGTTTGCGAGTCCGTGCGTTGCTGGAGCCATCGCGTTGATTTACAGTGTTCCGTGTCCTGAATTGGCCGAATTGGCGGTAAGCAATCCGCAAGGAGCTGCTGATCTTGTGCTAGGTTATCTGTATGAAGGAACAGATCTGGTTTCCAACTTGGTCACGGAAGTGGTCACGGGTGGACGATTGAACGTTGCGAATTCTGTTGAACTGGCGCTGGCGAGTTGCGGCCCGATTGAATGTGAAATTCAGGCTTTTGAAGGAGAAGCATATTGTGTGTTTGATACCACAACGAATGCGGTGAATACCATGCTGGATCTGACGGCTACATTTTCCAACTTCCTCTGTGAAGGTCAGATCTTGTGCTATCGAGATACCGCTGATTCCGACTGGACCTGTGGTTTGACAGAAATGTTGGGATTGGAGTTGTCCAGTGGCAACACCGTCACGATGGGAGGATTGAATGCCAATTCTGCCTATGAAGTGTATTTTGCTTTGGACTCATTGGTTAGTGATACCCTTTTCATTGAAACACCTGACTGTCTTGCATTGATTCCGGGCTGCATGGATGAATTGGCGAACAACTACGCTGCTGAAGCAACGATTGACGATGGTTCATGTGAGTTTCCTTGCATGGATATTGTGCTCACAATTACAACAGATTGTTGGCCTGAAGAGGTGGGCTGGAGCATCATTGATTCCAATGGAGAGGAGCTTGTTGGCGTTGCACCGGATACATATGAAGAAGAAGAAACGGATGAGGTTTGGGAAGGCTGCGTCCCGCTTGGCTGCCATACATTATCCATCACCGACGCGTATGGAGATGGATTGAATGGGAGTGTTTGGGGGTCGTGTGAGGTTGATGGAAATTATGCGTTGACGACCGTTGAAGGAGCCGTTATCGTGTCCATGGGAGAACCGGACTTTGGTTCGGAAATCGAACATCCATTTTGTTTGCCAATCGTCGTGGGTTGCAATGAAGAGGGCGCCTGTAATTATGATGCCGAAGCGAACGCAAATGATGGGTCTTGCTTTGCTCCCGGAGATGCGTGTGATGACGGCGATGAGTTGACCATTTTGGATGTGATCGGGGAAGATTGTCTGTGCGTTGGAGTTGCTGAGGTTTTGGGCTGTTTGGATGATGAAGCGTGCAATTATTCTGAGGAAGCAAATTCAGATGATGGTTCGTGCACGTATGTGGGACAGGGTGTGATCTCGGGACCAACCGACCCAATGAGTGGAACAACACAGGCCTATAGTTATGATGGCCCCGCAGAACACGCATATGTTTGGACCGTAAGTCAAGGTGCATTTGTTGGCGCATTCGAAGGGACTGGCGTCACAGCAGTTGAGGTTCTTTGGAACGATTTGGCAGGCGGGCTGAATGGCTCAATTTCGGTTTCTGAGACCGACACAACGGGATGTGAAGGAACCGTCGATATGCAGATTAATCTATTGGTTAATGGTTTGCAAGAGTTGGAAGCTATCGGCATGTCAGCTTACCCCAATCCGGTGTCAGAAACCTTATGGATTGAGTGGGATGCAAACTTCGAGGAGCTTCGGACTGTGGTGATCTTCAACGTCCAAGGAAAAGAAGTCTACAATAGCGTCATTCAATCAGCGCGCACGCCAGTGGATTGCACAGGATGGGCTGAGGGAGTGTACACTGCGCAAGTGTTTGGGGCCGCGGGCTCCACAAGCGCTTCGTTCCAGATAGTCGTGGTGCGCTAATGACGTTGGCTCAGGCGTGCCCGTAAAGAGTTGCCTAGCTGATGGGGGAAGTACCCACTTCAAACCAAAAGGATCCGCCATGCGGTTCCACGCCGGTCGTGTTGGGGTGATTCCAAAGCGATTTCAAAGTCTGCTTAAACTCGGGGTGTTCGCTGACCCAAAATGCCGGAAAAAGGGGTTGATAGCGTTCTGGATTGCTCAATAGAGCCATGGCCAACATGTACTGCTCCGAATACGCACGGTCACACATTTCTTGCGGGTAGTCCCAAGGAATGTAGATATCGTGTATTTGAACAATGACGCCGGGCTTCAGAAGAGGGAACCACTCCAAGAAGACCACCGTTGCGTCTGAGTTGGGCAGTACTCGGTGGCTGTTGTCGATGAACAAAATATCGCCGGCTTCCAACGAAAGCGCAAGGCTCTGATCAACCGACTCGAATGGAGACCGGATGATGGTCTGAGAGATTTGGTCAATGTCAGCCCGCGGAAAGGGATCGATGCTGATGATTTCCGTCTGGGGGCTATGCTGCGCTATTGCAGCGGCAGCGACCAATGTGGAATTACCAGATCCAACTTCAAGGTACCGTTTCGGCTTTCTCGTTGCCACCATGCTGAAAAGTGCCGCCATGTCCAAGCCGGGCAAAAAACCGTTGTTCCAACCTGGTTTCAAGGCATTGGTTTCCTCGTCGCGTTTCCGAATGGCCTTTAGGTCATCTGCAAATTGCAGAATTTGATTGACCTCTGTTGAGATCACATCCGATCGTTGCGAAAGGATCTTCTCCAATGGACCATGTGCACGATCCAACTCAGCAAGAAAACGCGGTTTGAAGTCTACAGGATAGTCCAAGTGTACAGTTTGCCACTTGGGTGATAAGAACCGGTACCAATTTTTAATCCGAGAAAGACTTTGCGACATGGGGGCGAAGATACAATGGCAAAAAAACAGCCAAGAAAGTAAAGTATGAAACGAGTGGAGCTAGAGTGCAGCCTCAGAATCCCAAAGCGCTCTTAAGCGGATCACCTCTTTTTGAGTCCAAGCATGTGCCTCATTTAAAAGGACTTGTCCGTCGGTTCCGGAAATGGTCTCGCCGATAGAAACGCGAACGTCAATGTGTTTTTTTCCGAAGTGCTTCCAAGCATGTGGAATGAACATCTGTTTATTGACCCAGGCGAAATCAGGATCGCGGTATTCGATGGCGATAGGGGTGATCGGAAAACCACCTTCAGCACTGATGTAAAACATGGAAGGGCGGTATTCCAATAAATCGGGACCTTTGTGCGTCGTTCCCTCTGGGAAGATGACAATTCCAAATCCTTCTTGAAGTCGCAGCTTGACCTGCTCTCTCGTTTCCTTCCGGCTTTCTTTGCTTTTTCGCTGAACCCAAATGGTGTGCAGCGTACTGGCTGACCAGCCAATGATCGGCCACGACTTGCTTTCAATGCGGGCGACAAAGGCAACGGGTCTTTTGGCGGGGATTAAAATGGCATCCACATAGCTCCTATGGTTGCCCATGAGAATACTGGGTTGCTCGGGCAATTCACCTTCTTGAAAGACACGAATTCCCATGAGGCGATAAACACTTGCAATGAATTGAAGAAACAAGACATGCATGGCATTGCGGTCCTTTTGGGTCCTCCATTTCACCCAAACCATTCCCAAACCATAATAGGAACAGATCAAAAGAAATCCGGGAATTCGGTAAGTGGATCGAAGAAATCTAAAAATCATGGATTGCGCTTTTCATCAAGCGTCCTAAGGTAAGGGTTGAAGACCGACTGTCCCGAGCGCATGTTTGACCCACGCGAAGCGCTTGAATTTTCGGGGTGGAGAAGCCTCAACCTGGACCAATTGATGCGTTATGGGATGTGTAAATTCGAGGCGATAAGCGGTCAAGAGCAAGCCGTGTCCAGCATAATGCGGCCCATTCCCATACCGGTCATCTCCAACAATGCCGTGCTGAATCGCGTACAAGTGTTTTCGAATTTGGTGTGTTCGGCCGCTTCCGGTCGTCACGCAAATTAAGCTGCCTTCACCGCGCGTAGGGATGCCTCCTGTTGCCCAACATAGCGCGGCCGTGGAGGCGGATTTACTTTCCAATGAGAGATGGATTTTTAACGCTGCAGGAACTGTCCCATGGACGATGGCGAGGTAGTGTTTTTTGATGCGTTCATTCTTGAAAGCCGCATTCAGCTCTTGAAGCGCTTTGGCAGTGCGTCCAAAAATGACCCATCCACTTGTGGCAAAATCAAGACGATGAGCCGGTTCAGGGTGTCTCAAAGAATCCGCTAAAACTCCGCTTGTTGCCCAGGTTGCCACTTGCGCGCGAAGGGAAGTCTGGTGGTTTCCGCTGGTGTGGAGGCCAGCAGACTTCCACACGACAAGAATGGCTTCATCCTCAAATCCAATGTGCAACGGAACCGGAATCTTTACGGCTTGGATTTGTCTTGCCTGAAGCAATGTGACCCGGTCTCCATTGTGGACCCAGTCGCCTGTTTTCCCAACGACGTCATTCAGTAAGACCCTTCCACGCTCAATGGCTTTTTTACAGCCCTTCTTGCTCGAAATCCAATCTCCCGCCAATGATGGAAGTGCATCTTGCAACCTCACCTCTTCCGGAAGATTTGCCACGGTATAGTGAGCCAAAGGCGCTCCAAGGTTCATGGAGTTCCGAGTCCCATTGCGTCGAACATGAAGGCCCATTTGTCGGCCTGTTCGTCGATTATTTTTGAGGTTGGTTTGCCAGTCCCATGGCCGGCATTGCGATCGATCCGGATGAGTACCGGACGTTCACCAATGTGGCATGCTTGAAGCCGCGCTGCGAATTTGAAGGAATGGGCGGGTACGACACGGTCGTCGTGATCTGCAGTAGAAACCATGGTAGCAGGATAAGCTGTTCCCGGCTCCAAGTTGTGGTACGGCGAATACCCCGCCAAATTCAAGAAGTCAACTTTGGAGCTATCAGCGCAACCGTATTCCGGGATCCACCCCCAACCAATGGTGAATTTGTGGTAACGCAACATGTCCATAACGCCCACTGCGGGGAAGGCAACAGCGGCCAATTCAGGCCGCTGCGTCATGGTCGCGCCAACGAGCAGTCCACCGTTGGATCCTCCCGCAATAGCGAGTCGTTCATTTGAAGTGAACCCTTCTGATATGAGGTATTCACCAGCTGCAATGAAATCGTCAAAAACGTTTTGTTTTTGAAGTAACATGCCGGCCTCGTGCCAATCTTCTCCGAATTCTCCACCACCGCGCAAGTTGGGCATCGCATATACCCCGCCTCGCTCTAAAAGAAGCAATAAGGAGGGACTGAAGCTGGGGGTCAAACTGATATTAAACCCTCCATAAGCGTATAGGTAAGTTGGACGTTCGCCATCCTTTACCAGGTCTTTTTTGTGCACGATGAACATGGGGATGGAGGTGCCATCTGCCGAAGGGTACCACGCTTGGTATGCCGTGTAGTCTTCGGGATCGAAATCTACCGATGGAGCCGCAAACAACTGAGACTCCTCTGATGTCATATCATACCGATAAATGGATGTAGGTTGTGTAAAGGAGGTAAAGGCGTAAAAAGTCTCGGTAGCTTCGGCTTTTCCTCCAAAGCCTCCAATGGAACCGGCCAGTCCGGGAAGTTTTATTTCGCGAGCATTTGTTCCGTCTACATTGTACCGAACGACAGCGTTGCACGCATTGCGCAAATAGGTCGCGAACAATTGCCCGCCCGTGCTATTGACCGATTCAAGCAGGTGTTCTGATTCGGGGATGATTTCGGTCCAGCGATCAACTTTCTGAGAATCGATGCCAATCAATCGGTATTTCGGGGCGTCTTGGTCCGTTAAGACTAGAAATTGTCCGTTGGTGTGATCGATCAGTGAGCTGCGCGTATCGAAACCACCAATGACTTCAACCCACGGGGCATTCTCTATTTCAAGCGATCGCACATGAATGCTGTTGCCATCAGTTCCCGTCGATGTACTCAACACAAGGAACTTTTGATCCTCCGTTGCATAAGCAAAATGGTACCGGTTGGGCTCTTCGTCATTTCTAAAAATCAAACGGTCTGCAGATTGATCTGTTCCGATTTGATGATAGTAAACGCTGTGGTACGTGTTTTCGGCACTGTATTCACTTCCGTCAGGCTCAGGATATCGGCTGTAATAGAAACCGTTTCCTGCCCAGCTCGTGCCAGAAAATTTCACCCAGTTCAGAATTTCCCCTGTTGATTCTCCTGAATTCAAATCATACAAGTGGATTTCTTGCCAATCAGAGCCTGCGCTACTCTGAATCACCGTGACCCAGCGTTCGTCCTCTGAAGCACTTCCTAAGCTTGCTGTCACGGTGCCGTCGTTGCTCAGGAGATTTGGATCCAGAAACAAGGCATCAGTTCCATTCAATGTTTCGCGGACAAACCAAACACTTTGGTTTTGCAGGCCGTCATTTTTTGAAATGAAATACCGTCCACCCATTTTTCGCGGCACACCGATTTTCTCATAATTGAACAAGGCCTCAAATCTGCTGCGTAATTCGGCCCGCAAGGGGATGGAATCCAAGTGGCTGCGCGTCAACGCATTTTGGGCATCGACCCATTCTGAAGTCTCACTTGCTCGATCGTCTTCGAGCCAGCGATACGGATCAGCCACTTCAGTTTCCCAAAGGGTGTCAATAACGGGTTCTACGCGGGATGTCGGATACTTAAAATTCGAAGGCATATGGGTTGAATGAGAAGATTGACATCCTTGCCAAATAGCGGATGTTGCAGCAATGCACATAAATGTAGCGCCGACAAGTGAAGTGCGTAAATGCATGGGAGAGAGATTCTATTTCCTCCAAAAATACCGCGACATTTGACAAAAAAATGAGCGATATGGGAAGTCATGATATCGAGTATCAAATTTTCGGTGATGACATGCAAACGGTAGAAGTTGAATTGGATCCATCTGAAACGGTCGTAGCCGAGGCTGGCGCCATGAATTGGATGGAACCGGATATTTACTTTGACACGAAAATGGGGGATGGCTCATCGGCCTCGACCGGGTTTTTAAATGGCTTGCTACAAGTCGGAAAGCGTGTTTTAACGGGGGAGTCAATCTTCATGACTCATTTTACGAACCAGGGTCACGTCAAACGACGTGTCGCTTTTTCAGCGCCCTATCCAGGGAAAATAATGGCCATTCATTTGGGGGAGATGGGAGGGCAGATTACCTGTCAAAAGGACGCCTTTCTTTGCGCAGCGAAGGGGACAGAGCTCAGCATTGCATTGACAAGAAAATTGGGAGCTGGGTTTTTTGGTGGTGAAGGCTTTATTCTTCAGAAATTAAAAGGAGACGGTTTGGCGTTTCTTCATGCCGGCGGCACCGTCGTGAAAAAACAATTGAATGGGGAAACCATTCGGGTAGATAGCGGTTGCATCGTTGGTTTCTCAGGTGCGATCGAATACAGCGTTGCGCAGGCGGGCGGCTTAAAGTCTATGTTTTTTGGTGGTGAAGGCTTGTTTCTTGCTTCGTTAAGTGGAACGGGGACCATCTGGTTGCAATCACTGCCGTTTAGTCGTTTGGCGGATCGCGTGTTGGCACATGCTCCTTCGAACCGGGGGAAATCCAAAGGAGAAAACTCTCCCCTTGGTACGTTTGGAAGGATGCTTGATGGTCACAATTGATTCAGAACGAATTGGAATCCGTCAGGAATCCTTATCTTCGTGTTGGATCTAACCAATTTGAAGATTTACAATCAATCTTTCTTGAGTGAAAGTTTACTTGAGATTTATCTAACATTTTTCTATTAAAGGATGAAATTATTCGTCGCCAAACTGAATCGAGATGTTCAGGACGAGGACCTCGTTGAGTTGTTTTCCCAACATGGGGAAGTAGCATACGCTCGAGTTGTCACAGATCGAGATACCGGTCAATCTAAATGTTTTGGCTTTGTTCAAATGCGGGATGCTGATGGTGGCAAGAAGGCCATTGACGCATTGAACGGCAATGAATTTATGCGGTTTAACATGGTTGTGAAAGAAGCGGAAGAGCGTCCTCGCGGAGAGCGTCCAGCTTCAGGAGGGTTTGGAGGTTCAGGTGGTTCAGGTGCAGGACGACCTGCAACAGGACGACCGTCAACCCCTTCTACAGGAGGTGGCTTGCGTTCCGATCGAACCGCCAATCCGGGTGAGTTTAGCCGGCATGACCGCCCTGATAATGCGCCACCAAAAGCGTCTGTCGGTGCGGGAAAGAAAACAGATAAGAAGCCCAATAGGGATATTTATCAAGATGGCCCCCGCCAGCCAAAGATGAAACGGGACCGTCCTAAAAATGCAGATTGGCTGGACGGCTTGGATGACGAAGAATAGGCGAAAGCTGTATTTATATATATGAAAAAGGGAGTCTCTAGGGACTCCCTTTTTTGTGCCCAAAAAAGGGAGCGATGAGGAAGGTGTGGAGGGCTAAAGCATGAATGTTTCGCTAACATCTGTAATTAATTAGACGCTAAAAAGCGGCTATTTATCGATTATAATCTAGTTGGTGTCGAGTGGTATAGAGTTTTTCGCTATATTTACGATGCCATAAACCATCACGAAAATGAGTCGTTTTCTACTGCTTTGCGCCGGAATCATGTTTTCCGGACTCACTTTTGGTCAGTATTCATTGACTGTTTCGGAGTATTCAATAGACTATGAGTCTGATGAAACTACCTACCGAATACACGTTGATTTGATCAATACTGATGACTTCCTTAGTTCTGTCTACGGAAATGAATCTGATCCTTTTTCGCTTTCTACAGGCGGAGTAGGCTTTTTTAATAGCGAGTATGGTTCCACCACAGCAGGTGGAATCAACCCGGCCTTCCTGACGTTCTTCCCTGAACTCGCTGCGGATAGCTGGGTTTCGATTGGATTGGAATCGACTCCTTCGGGTGGCGAAGCTCCAATTAGCACCGTAGAGAGTAGTGAACAACCTTGGGTTGGTGCCTTCGCTTTTGGTTCTGCAATTGATGGCCAAGACATAGCCATGAGTGATCAGACTGGCGGTGCATGGTATGTACTCAATGGTTCCCCTAATGGTTTGCCGGATGATAACAGTCAGGTTTTGGTGATGCAAATCACGACTGCGGGAACCGTTTCCGGTACGTTCAACATGCAGATTTTTGAGAATGGAGATGGCACGACGGACATTCGTAAGCACATTTCTTTTGACGGAGTTGGAACCTTCTATGATCCTGCGGATGATACGGGTGGTCCAGATCCCGTTCTTGGATGTACGGATGCTTTGGCTTGCAACTATGATGTAGCAGCTACGGAAGACAACGGATCTTGCGCTGAATTTGACGCATGTGGCGTGTGCGGTGGCGACGGCATTGCTGAGGGCGACTGCGACTGTGATGGCAACGGACCAGCTGCTGGTTACGACTGCGATGGTGTTTGCTTGAATGACGCTGACGGCGACGGCACGTGTGATGAATTTGAAACGAGCGGATGTATGGATGCCGCGGCTTGTAACTACGACGCAACTGCGACAGACGATGACGGCTCTTGTGCTGTTTTAGACGAGTGCGGTGTTTGTGGCGGCGGCGGGATTGCTGAGGGCGACTGCGACTGCGACGGCAACGTATTGGACGAGTGCGGTGTATGTGGTGGCGGCGGGATTGCTGAGGGCGACTGCGACTGCGATGGCAACGTATTGGACGAGTGCGGTGTATGTGGTGGCGACGGCATTGCTGAAGGCGACTGCGACTGCGATGGCAACGTATTG
>Ga0206130_10009599_pt1 | contig 10089 bp, 7 predicted proteins | sample Helgoland_Spring_9_FD_148637 | JGI IMG/M metagenome (GOLD analysis project Ga0206130, IMG submission 148637) | Pelagic subsurface seawater microbial communities from Kabeltonne, Helgoland, North Sea - Helgoland_Spring_Bloom_20160512_1 | ecosystem: Environmental > Aquatic > Marine > Epipelagic ...
TCTCTAACCAACCGGTTCGACTTACCACTGCATCTAAACGGTCTTTTACCCAAAAACCCAGCCCGCTCGTTCTTCGACTACGGGGGTTAAAGCCATATTTAAAACGTAGCATTCCATTTGCCATGTTAATTCGATGCCTTTGTTTCGCTGCTTTAGTCCAATATTCGGTGGTAACCGAAACATTCACCCTATTGCCATTCACTACTCTATGCGGCGAATTAAGCGGCCAATTGAGTGCCTGTCCAGGCTTTAATGCAAACTTCATAGCATAGTCATCAAACCATTCTTGGTACTCTAAATCGACTTCCAATTCAAATATTGAAATTCGCTCTAGATCCTCTCCGCTCAAAAACGGGGGTTGTGGAGGGTAAACCCAAATGGTTTTTTCTCCTGCTATTTGCAGTAATGATTGGTTGGGCAAGTCACAATGATAATAAACTTGCGCATTAGGGGAAGAGATTAGTATACCCATAGACAATGGTGGAAAAACTCTACCGCCTAATGCGTCACCTAACTCACCGAAAAGCTCTGCTAACAATGCCCCGTACTCAGATCGAACTCGCCGCGTATTACGCAAATTTACCCATAAACGCCCCTGCTCAACGGCATTAAAAATTTCGACTCCACTCAACCCATTAGTCTCTCCCTCCTGCCACTTTTTCTCCTCATCATCGGCACCCATATGTATGATACTAAACTGGTCTCGAGGGTAGTTGTCGAGGAGTTCGACGAGCGCTTTTTTTTCAAATAATTCCGACTGATGCATATTGTGAGCAAACTGCAACGGTTGCTGATCCCACAATAAAGAATTTTTCTTTTCCCAATCAATAATAATATTACTCAACGGCCTGCATCTCCCAACAGCTGCTTTATTCGTAAGCGTTCAGAAACGAAAAAATCACGTCCAACCAGTCTAAATAATTTCAAGAAAATCCCTAGAACCGCTCTTAAATACCTTTGCAGCACAAAGATCAATTATTAAATATAACGCCAACTAACTTATCACTAGGCACGCTTTCAATTGCTGTTTTAACTTGTTCGCTAGTCACCATCCCATAAGGTACCACTATGGTCACGAAATCGCATAACTCTGCCAGAATACGCGCATCCGCTGTGCTTCCAATGGGAGGCGCATCGATGACCACATAGCGATCGGCGTAGCGCCCTTGGAGCTCCTCAACAAACTGCTGCATCCGATAAGATGTGTAGTACTCCGGCCCCAAATCAGTGGCGCTTCCTGCGGGCACTAACCTCAACCTTGGGATACCGGTCGCATAGATAATCTCTTCCATAGAAATTGATGGATCTTGCAGGTAATCAGAAAACCCAAGGTCGGCACCGTCAATGAGCTGATCGTTAGATGGTGCGTAAATGTTGCAATCAACCATCAATGCCGTTTTACCATGATCCAGAGCAAATGAGGCCGCTAAATTAGTACTCACGAACGTTGCACCGCCGCCCTGACTAATGGACGTGACCAGCAGAGTGAAATTCTTGCCGCCAACTTTTTGCATTAATTTGGTACGAATTTCTCGAAATACATTGAGGATTTTTTTGTCGCGCATTTTAGAATGAATAATTTTCTTTTCATCTAAATCTTCAACGGCAAGATGGTAGATATCGGCCATTTCACGAATCTGCTGGCGTGACAAGCGATCTTCTGCCTCATCTAAGCGAACAATATTTCGCGAGCCCTCTTTTGGATTTTGATCAAAGTCCATAGCACTACATCCAAATAAGATAAAAGGCGGCTGTCGATGCATAGAGCGCCACACAAACCAAACCCATAAAAACGAATAGCCTTACATCGACCTTGCGCATGCGCTTGATCGGGTTAGAAACCAAATGCGGTATTTCGCCCAGCAATGGCACATCAAACTGCTCTTCGATGGCATTACTAAAACGAATACGAGGATCCAAAAAGATATAAGAAATTATCAAGCCAATAGGCACAACTATAGCGGCCAAGATACCAGCCAAGGCAAAATGGATGAATCGCAACCCAGTCGCAAATAGCGGATATTTAGCCGGCTCTTGTATCTTGTAGGTAACACCCTGCCCTTCGATATCTAAGGTCATAGACAGCCGTGCTTTTTCTTTACTGTTTAATAAATCTTCGTAAAGTCCTTTAGTCACTGAGTAATCACGCGTCAGTTCAGCAAGCTCGGCATCGCGCTCGGCTATACGCGATGCACGCTCACGCTCTTCACCCAAGCGCGCGCGCATGGAGGTTAATCGGCTAGTTAGTGTGTCGCGCTCAACCTTTGCCGATGCAAGAGCACCGCGCAATTCATCAAAAACAGGGTTCTCAACACCACGAACCGTCGAATCACCCGACGATCCCACAGATACGGGCTTCGAAGCTGCGCCTCTCAATGCTTTAATGTGCTCTTCCAATGCAATGACATCGGGATGCCTGCTGGTATAAGAGAGCTTTAAGTTATCTAACTGGGTAACCGCCTCTGCAATGCGCTCACGAAATTCTTCGGACCTCGCTTTGCGTGATAAATATCGGTCTTCTTGTGTGACTTGAGATTCAAATGATTTGACTCGCTCACTTGCCTGCCCCAAATCTAGCTCTAGATCAGCAATATTCTGACGTAACCCTTCTATATTGCCCTGCACTCTCCCCTCATCACCGTCAAGGTTAGAGGCATTAAATTCTTTTAGGCGATCTTCGGCTTGGCGCAACTGCTCCTTATAAGAGGCCACTTGTTTTTCAATAAACAAAAAAGCCTGCTTGCTTTGACCGCGCTTATTGGCTGAACTTTCTTTTATAAAGAGGTCTACCAATTGCGTAACTAGGTTGTAGGCTCTGTCTGGGCTGACATCAGCAAAAGACACACCAATGTAGTTTTTACCGAGCGATTGCACCTCTACTCGCGCACGCAAACCATTGATAATTGAGGACTGCTGAGCGGGGTCTTCTATGCCATTTAAATAATCTTCGCCTTTTACGATTTGTTCTAGGATACGATTAGAGAGCATTAAGTCTTTAACAATCTCCAGCTGGTCTTCGACCTTAGTCACTTGCGCCTGGCCTTGTAATAACGGTGCAATAATATTTTGCTGATCGGCATAGAGCGATGTAGAGACCGTGTATTTTTCTTGCCAAAACATACCGTATACAAGAATAACGACGGCAATAGCAAAGCCGCCAAACAGCGCGGCGTAGCGGTGCAACCAAAGCTCACGAAACCCTGCTCTTGCGAGCTGCAATATAAATACAAAGTCCAAAACGTCTACTCTATAAAATTAAATTGAAAATGCTGATGAAAAAATATCCGACCGTAACGGTCAGTTGTTTTTTAAAAACTGCGCTCAGGCACGCTAATCACATCCGAAGGTGCTAGCGGATAATTTGTTTCGAGCTTACCTTTGGTAAGAATATCTTGTAGCCGGACTTTGTAAGCACCCATTTCACCCTCAGCCGTTTTACGATGCAGCAATGCCTTGTTACCGGACGCAAATGGCGACAAACCACCTGCCTGCAACACCAAATCGAGCACTGTCATACCCTCTTCAAAGGCAATGGACAAAGGGCTATTGACAGCACCCGTTACCCTAACGCGAAGTTGAAATGCCGCACTACTTGGCGTTTCTATTATTACAGCGACTTGCGGCGTGCGAACAAAGTCTTTTAATTTTTCCTCAAGATCTTTAGCAAGCTCATTAGTTGTTTTTTGGCTAGCGAGCACATCGCCAATCAGGGGGATAGAAATTTTTCCGTCGGGGCGCACCAACACAATGGAGGATAGGTCAGGGTTTTTCCAAACATCGACTTTAATCCTATCGCCTGAACCAATTCGGTATTCGGGCAATTCCAAAACACCTTGCGCGGGTAATTCGGATATACCTTGCTGCGAAGAACAGCCGGCAACAAAAAATAGTGTTAACAAAAAAACACGCGCGGTACTGCATCGCAATGCTGTGAGATAAGTATTCATACTATCGGACTCCCATTCCTAATAAAATAACCTGCACGGTTTGAACCATAATAATCAAATCGAGCATTAAACTTTTATTTTTTACGTAGTAAAGATCGTATCGCAGCTTTTGCGCAGCATCTTCGACCGACGCTCCATAAGGGTAATTGAGTTGAGCCCACCCCATCAAGCCGGGCTTAACATGATGGCGTTCATTGTAATAGGGTAACTCAGTGATCAGACCCTGAATAAACTCAGGGCGCTCTGGGCGCGGGCCAACAATACTCATATCACCGCGCAATACGTTCCATAATTGCGGCAACTCATCGATGCGCGTATTTCTTAAAAACGCGCCCACTCGAGTAATGCGGCTGTCATTTTTTTGCGCCCATATAGCAGCTCCATCTTTTTCGGCATTAGTGACCATGCTGCGAAACTTTAATATTTGGAAGGGCTTGCCTTCCAAGCCAGTACGCTGCTGCCGATACAAAATAGGTCGGCCCGACTCACAAAAAATAAGTACTATAGCCAGCGCCATCAAAGGCCAGGTTAGCAGCAGTAATACGAGCGACACTATAATATCGCAGGCACGCTTAACCATTAGCCCAAACTCACCACTGGTAAAGCCTGAACTAAACACTAACCAGCTAGGGCTAATTTCTGCCAGCGAAACGACACCTAGCTCTCGCTCACATAAGCCAATAGCATCGGACACACGAATACCGTGTAACTTGCACTCGAATAATTCATTGAGCGGAAAAGCATTGCCCTGCCCCGCGCGACGATCATCAAGCGCAACAACAATCTCACTAATATCTAACTTTTGCGCCATCTCTAACAAAGTCCCTGTGCGAGAGCGTAAATCGTGTGTCACAAAAACCGGCTCAGATTCAGAGCTTTGCACAAACGCCACTACCTTTGCCACACCCGCATGCCCTGCACCCAACTCTTCTGCGAGCCGACGGGCATTTTCTCCCGCGCCAAATATAAGCACCCTAGAACGCAGTGATTCGGCATCAACCAAACGAAGAAAAAACCAACGCACAGGAACCACTAAGCAAAGCGCGACGAGTGTTGCGTAAAATAATACCCCACGCCCCATGTAAAGGGGTGGGAACAAATAGTAAATCACCGTTAAGGCAGACGTGCCGAGCAAGCAGTAAGCCACCACAGTGCGGATAGCCATGGGCCCATTACCACCGCGCAGCCCTGCACTATAGACACCCAGAGCCATCGTACACAACAGCATCAATAGCATGTAAACTGCCGCACTTGGCACCAACATTGGGTTTAGCAACAGTGGTGCGTCCCATGGAACATCACCAAACAGGCGGAAGCGCAGCGTGTGGCCGATGATTAAGGACGCATACAACAAGCCCGCCTCTATCACAGTTAATGCAATAATGGGGTAGGGCAAGAAGTGTTTAAATAAACGGACGTGGGCCAAGAATTTGCTCTGGTTTGTGATTTTGATTGAATTTAGAGTTTAGCATGCCTGCCAGTATCTGAAAGAAAAACACATTATTAAACAATGCTTTGTAAGGAAAAGATGAACGAATCTCAACCACACTCAAAAAAAGGCGCAAACCCCTCCGCGCTAAACGCTTGCTTAAATAGCTTAGAAGCCAATTCTACAAACTCTATAGCGAATTTATTCGCCCAGCAGGCCAATCGTGCAGCCCAATGGACATTTAAAGCAGCCGGTATCACCCTAGACCTGTGCCGCACTCCAATAAACGATAACTCACTGAAAATACTAGTAAAATATGCGCAATCGCAAGAACTAAGCAGCAAGATTCAACAGCTTGTGGGTGGTGGCGAGCTCAACACCACCGAACGACGTGCCGCACACCATACGGCTCTGCGCGATATCTTCGACGCAGCTGCATCGGATCATCAGCAAATGGCTCGGGACACTTTCGAGCGCGTATGCGAGCTAGCCGACCAATTAGGCAACGGCCAATGGCTGGGTGCCAACGGAAATCCTATCACCGACGTCATTAATATTGGCATTGGCGGCTCCGATTTAGGCCCGCGATTAATCTGCGCCGCACTCGACCACGGCCAACTGGCCAACAGCGCACGACCTAATGTGCACTTTGTAGCCAACGTAGATCCTGTAGAGCTCGACCAAGTGCTGGCAACATGCCAGCCCTCATCCACATTAATTGTTGTTGCTTCGAAAACTTTCAGCACCATAGAAACTCTCGAAAACGCTCGAGCCGCTAGACAGTGGTTGTTACGCGAAATACCTGATGCTGACCTAGGCAAGCACTTGATTGGCATTACCGCCAATATTGAAAAAGCCGTGGAATTTGGCATTGATGCTGAAAACTTATTACCTTTGTGGGACTGGGTAGGCGGGCGCTACTCGCTATGGTCAGCTATTGGGCTGCCCATAGCCATTGCTCATGGCAGCCAATGCTTCGAACAATTATTGCGTGGCGCCAACGCTATGGATGAACACTTTTCTCATTGTGAGCTAAGTCAGAACTTGCCGTTTTTATTAGCGGCGCTCGACTTAATCAACGTTAATGTATGCGGCGCGCAAAGTGTTGCGGTACTTCCGTACAGCCATCAACTAGCACTGCTGCCCGCCTATTTGCAACAGCTATGTATGGAAAGTAACGGCAAGAGCGTTCGCTTGAATGGTCAGCAAGTGAACTATGCAACAAGCCCGGTGGTGTGGGGTAGCGCAGGCACAGTCGGGCAGCATTCGTTTCACCAACTGCTGCACCAAGGCACTGGCAACATCCCTATCGATTTTATTCTGCCTCTGCGGCCCAACAAGGCCAGCACGTTTAATGATGATGCCAGACACCGGCAGCTAGTGGCCAACTGCTTGGCGCAAAGCAAGGCACTGACCGAAGGAAAAACCATAGAGCAAGCACTACAAGAGTTATTAGCGGCTGGCGCCGATCAACAAGAAGCGGAGCGGCTGGCTCCGCACAAGGCAAGCCCAGGCAATCGCTGTAATACCATTATTGCTATGGACGAGCTCACGCCCGCCACGCTCGGAGCACTGATTGCTCTTTATGAACACAAGATATTTGTACAAAGCGTATTTTGGGACATCAACGCTTTTGATCAGTGGGGCGTTGAACTAGGCAAGCAGCTGGGAGGCCCAATAGACACGGCCATGAGCCTATCCGAGAATAATTTAAGTGAAACAGACGCTGCAACCCAGCAATGGATTAACAATTACTACAAAGCCAACGCGAAATAGTCGAGCCTAACATTTAAACTAAGCCATTTTTTCGAGTAGCTCGCGAGTCTTTTCTTGCATCAACTCAATGTCGCCCACCGACTCAACATTCAGCCTCACCACCGGCTCAGTGTTAGACATACGCAAGTTAAATCGCCAGTTGGAAAATTCAACACTCAGCCCATCGGTGTAATCTACGGCAAGCCCCAATGGCGCATACTCTGCCTCGATGCGCGCAATAAGCTCCTTAGGGTTATCAACACGCCGGTTGATTTCACCACTCACTGGGTAGCGGGCAATCATGTCACTGACCATAGTCGACAATGGCACACCTTTTTTAGCGATCAACTCCGCAACTAGCAGCCAAGGAATCATGCCGCTATCGCAGTAGGCAAAGTCGCGAAAGTAATGATGCGCACTCATCTCTCCGCCGTAAATGGCATTTTCTGCTCGCATTCGCTCCTTGATAAAAGCATGGCCGGTTTTACTCATGATAGGCTCACCGCCCAACCCCTTCACAACGGCCTGCGTATTCCATGTCAACCGAGGATCATGAACCACTTTTTCACCAGGCGATTTTTGCAAAAATGCCTCAGCTAACAGGCCGACGATGTAATAGCCCTCAATAAAAGCGCCTGTCTCATCGAACAAAAAGCAGCGATCAAAATCGCCATCCCAAGCCACGCCAAAATCAGCACCCGAAGCGCGCACTGCATCGATAGTTGCCTGCCGATTATCCACTAGTAAAGGATTAGGAATACCGTGCGGAAAATTACCGTCTGGCTCATGATTAATTTTTACAAACTCAACCGGCAGCATACTTTCAAGCGCATCGATAACCAACCCTGCGCCACCATTACCCGCGTTTACCACCACTTTAAGACCACTCAATGCCGACGGATCAAAATAACCAAGCACATGTTTGATATAAGCATTGCGACTTTCAAATGAGCTGATGACACCTGGCTCCGACACTTCGGAAAATAAGCCTGACTCAGCCAACGCTTTAATTTCTAGCAAGCCGGTATCACCGCTTATGGGCACGCTGCCGCGCTTTACAAGCTTCATACCGTTGTAATCCATTGGATTATGGCTGGCAGTAACGACGATACCGCCATCAACGTCATTATTGAAAGAGGCGAAGTATATTTCTTCAGTGCCAACCATGCCGATATCTAACACATCTGCGCCAGCATCCGTTAAGCCTCTTGCCACAGCTGCCGAAATAGCCGGGCTCGTGAGGCGAATATCATGACCCAAGCAAACTTTTTTTGCTGCCAGATGCTGCGCAAAAGCACGGCCAATACGATAGGCAACCTCTTCATTTAACTCGTCAGGCACCCTGCCACGAATATCGTAAGCCTTGAAACAGCTATAATTATTGCCTTCATCGGGCATTCTTATCACCCTTGATAGATATTTTCATAACAATAGTTGGTTGCATCAATAAAACCTTGAATACTGCCGCAGTCATAACGCCGCCCTTTAAACTTGTAAGCCATAACCGCGCCGCGCTTAGCTTGCGTTAACAGTGCATCTGTTATTTGCACCTCTCCGTTTTTGCCTGCAGGCGTATCTCGGATAATATCGAATATATCTGGCGTTAAAATATAGCGTCCAATAATGGCCAAATTACTCGGCGCATCTTCAGCCTTTGGCTTTTCTACCATATCGGTAACGCGAAACACGTCTTCTCTAATTTGCTCACCAGCAATCACACCAAACTTCTCAATTTGATCACTGGGTACCTCTTGGATGGCAACAATCGTGCAGCGAAACTGCTTATAGAGCTCCACCATCTGAGACAACACGCCGGGGCCTTCGCCAAAACATAAATCATCGGCCAAGACCACACCAAAAGGCTCATCGCCTATTAAGGTCTGGCCCGTCAGTATTGCATTGCCAAGCCCTGCCATTTCACGCTGGCGCGTAGTAGAAAACGTTCCGCGATTAATGACATCACGAATACCAGTTAACAACTCTTCTTTACCCGAACCGGCAATTTCTTTTTCTAACTCATAATTTGTATCAAAGTGATCGTTGATGGCCCGCTTACCTCGACCAGTAACAAAACCAATCTCATACAGACCAGCATCTAACGCTTCCTCTACACCGTATTGCACCAACGGCTTGTTAACAATTGGCAGCATCTCTTTGGGCATGGATTTAGTCGCCGGCAAAAATCGCGTACCATAACCTGCAACGGGAAAAAGGCATTTCTTGATCAAAACATTCTCCTGACTTCTATTTCAAATCGATGTAATTTCGCGCCACCCGATAAGCAACGGCTTGACTACTAAACAATGGCTTAAGCACTTGAAAATAATTTAGGTGTCGCGCCCATAAACATCATCATAACGCACGATATCGTCCTCACCTAAGTAGCTTCCGGTTTGCACCTCAATCAGTTCGAGCGGAATTTTACCCTTATTTTCAAGTCTATGCTTGTGCCCCAGCGGGATATAAGTAGATTGATCCTCACTCAATGTAAACACTTTATCTTCACAAGTAACTTGCGCTGTACCGGCCACCACAATCCAATGCTCTGCACGATGATGGTGCTTTTGCAGCGATAGCTTATGTCCAGGTGTGACAATAATCTTCTTCACCTGAAATCGCTCACTCAGGCAAATGGTTTCATAGGAACCCCAAGGCCGGTAGACAATTTTATGCGTAGTGCCCTCATCGCGACCGCTAGACTTAAGTTGACTGACCACCGCTTTGACGTCTTGAACTCGGTCTCGATCGGCAACTAACACCGCATCGGCAGTTTCGATAATGACTGCGTTATGAATACCTAAGGTGGCAACCAATCTGTGCTCGCTGTGCACGTAAGAGTCGGACGTGTCTAGCGCAACCACATCGCCAATACTGACATTACCTGCCGAATCTTTTTGCTTCACATCCCACAAACTCGACCAACTGCCTACATCACTCCAGCCCGCATCCAAATCCACC
>Ga0206130_10009602_pt1 | contig 10086 bp, 10 predicted proteins | sample Helgoland_Spring_9_FD_148637 | JGI IMG/M metagenome (GOLD analysis project Ga0206130, IMG submission 148637) | Pelagic subsurface seawater microbial communities from Kabeltonne, Helgoland, North Sea - Helgoland_Spring_Bloom_20160512_1 | ecosystem: Environmental > Aquatic > Marine > Epipelagic ...
ATACCTCCAGATGCTACAGATATTGTATTATCTGCTGCTTCTACAGTTACTACTGCTGCTCCTGAACCGTTATATGTAAAGTCTGCTATTCCGTTACCGTCTACAAGTGAGTCTAAGTTGGTTCCTAATTCTTTACCACTTATAGTGCTATTAGCTAAAGTTGAATTAGGAATACTGCTTAAATCAAAGGTAATCGTATCTGTTCCTTCAGTTCCTACTATTGTTAATCCTGCTCCTGTTGATCCGGTAACAAAACTAAGAGTATCTGTAGTACTATCTGCTATTAGTGGTATACCGTTAATAGAAGCTGTAACGAATCCAGGAAATGCTGATTCTGCTGTTAAGTATCCTGAGTCATTGTTTAATTGTGATATGTCTGATCCGGAAACCAGTAATTTTCTCCACTGTGCCATGTTATAATCTTCTTATTTGTGATTTATAATAAATATGCTTTAATTTGAATAACCAAAGTAGTAATCATTACTAGCACTGTAAAATAATCCACCTGCTACTGCTGATGGTGTTACAGACTGTGAAGTAAATTGTATTATACCTTCTTTATTTACTTTTAATTGTTCTTTTCCTTCTACTTTTATACTAAATACATCGTCAACACCATCTAAATCTATTGTCAATGAACCAGAAGTACTAAAGGAACCTGATACATTAAGAGAACCTGATAGGTATTCACCTATTTCAGGTAATTGGTTGTTTATTTGATTCCAAAATACCTGAGCCATTATCCATTAAGTTTTCCAGTTATAGTAATCTCCATTCCTTCTGTAATTGTATATCCTAAGTTGGAGTTATGGAAATCTACAAGTAAATCGTCTCCTTCTTGAACTATTCTATCTATAGCCGATGGCTCTATGGTTAATCCTCCAATAGTTACTAGGAAATCATCTATTTCATGGTCTGGGAAGTTAGGTGGTGGTGTGGCTAGTGTAACATTAGCAAAAGTAATGCTGTTTTCCACATTATCTATTACGTAACTGTTGTTGTTAGTATCAACAGTGTTAGAAAGTGCTAGATAAGTTCTTTCTTCTGCTGTCATACCGCTAAAGTTAATGTTAACCTCCGACTTACCTGTTAAGTTATCGTAAAATCTTCCTTTTGGCCCTGTAGAAGCTGGTGTATTAGCTTTAGTTGTTAGTATTTCTTCTGTTCCTGCAGTTTCTAATCCAAATTTTATTGCTGACTTACTGTAAAACTTATTCATATTAGCAATTGACGTGTTAATACTGTCAGGTACTATATGTCCCATCATAGTTATTTGGAAATTAGTCTTTACCGTTCTGTCTTGCCCTTGATTCATCTCCGTAGTAGTTGTGTATGAATCAATCATAGCTCTGAAGTTAAATCTTTCTGGATCTCCCCAGTATGCATCTGATGCAAAGTTTATAGACTCTACTATTTTATTCATCTGCTCAACATACTCAGTAAATATTATACAAGAGTAGGTTATATTAACATAATCGGGTATGATTACCCCATAAAGTTCTTTAACAGGTTCCCTATTATTAAGTCTAGAAAATCTATCGTAGACATTTTTTTTAGAATACCCTTTTTGAAAGATTGCAAAGTTATTAGGATTGTTAGCATCCATTTTATTACCAAGCGTCCTATTCTTTTCAATAGAATCTCTCTTAAACATTAGTAAAGGTGTTTGAATCTTACCGTTTTTGTCTCTGTAGTATCCGTCTTTCTGTACAGCTGACCACCTTTCTGGTGAACCGTATATTATAGGTACATTTATTCTCTTGCCGTTTTGGATTACAGATGGTTTTATTACGTTGTTGAAATAGTATACTATAGTTTCATCTATATCTCTAAGACCTATGTTGAATTGCTTTACATCGTCATTCTTAACTGAACGTTGATATGCTCTATTAGTACGTAATACGTCCGGTGTTGTTTGTTTTTGAGCATTATTATACGTATCAATTGCTTCTTGTGACAATTGAGACTGTCTTTTAGGTACTATTTTAGTCTTCTTTGCCATCTATTATCTTGCTCTTGTTATTCCAACTTTATCTGTTCTTGTTAAGTGACAGTCAACTATAATAGATACAGAAGAACCGAATTTGCTACCATGTTGTGTTAGGTTATAACTACTATCTCTACCTACAAATAACTGGTTCTCTCTAACAGTATCTACTTCGTAATAATCTTCATGCCACATTACTATGTCTCCTACCTCAGGTACAGTGTCTGCATCTACTAAATCTTGTCTAATAAATGCAAATGATGCTTCCCTTCCTAAATCAGGACCAAATTCATCTACATTTACTACCTGATCTCCTCTAGTTATAAGACAGTTCAACTTTACTGGGTTGAAGTATACTTTATTTAGTGCTTCTCCGTATAGGTTAGCTTGAGTATCGTTCAATGATAGTTTGTAGTAGCCGATTTCCTGTTCTACAATATCTTTTAGTATCTCTCTACTTATATGAGTTGAAAGTACGTTAAAATCTTTTTGACTACCGAATAGCATATATTATTTTTTCTTTTCTACTGTCCTATCAGCTACTTCTACTTTCTTTACTTCAGGTATTCTTTCTAACGATGTATTTTTAAAAGAAGCAAAGGCTTCACTAGCTGGTTTTGTTGTTAGTAGTTTAACTTTCATAATAGCTGTATTATTATCACCATTATGTGAAACCTGTCCAACTGTCAATACCCCGGGCATAGCTCTCAACATCTCTCCGATATCTTGAACTGTTACGTCCTCGCTATGACCTATCCTTACCATTGCTTGGTAGACAGAGAATTGTATTTCTGATATTATATCTATTATTTTCATTATCCTACGTATATGTGCATTGGAACTCCTTGCATTGTATCGTTAATAAATTTTGTCTGTGTAGCAGCAAGTTCTAATTGATTAGTTAGTGAAGCTGATTGCATAGTTGCTTTTAGATCTTCAACTAAAAATACTTTTTCTTCTCTAGCATCTGCTAATAGATCTGCTGCATTCATACTAACTTCTGAACCGGGTACCGGTACTGTTTGGTACTTTCCTCTTATGTAAGCAAGCATTTCTTTACATGTTGCTACTGTGTATTTAAAAATCCACTGTCTTCCTATTGAATTAATTTCAGAATATACTAGATTTTGTGCGTTTACGTTTGAAATGTTTGTTGATACCCCTGTTGATGAGGTTCCTCCTCCGGTTCCAGAAACCCCGCCGCTTGATGAAGAAGATGCTTCTATAAGTAACGAGTCATCTACATAAGCATTAGTTTTATCTGATACTTTATAGTATTGTATTTTTAATTTACCAGGTCCTTTAGGAGTAGGAAATATCCTAAGCTTATTATTATTTATTTCAAAGGTATATGTTGATTTTCTTATCTGATCATTAAACTCTATTGCTTGAGTCTTTAAAACATCGTAAGATGCAGGCATAAGTAGGAAATTTACTCCTGGTGAGTATGATCCAAAATCAAATGCATCCATTAGTGACTGTACTCCTGTCCCTGTTCCTGCATATGGATCAAAATACCTTAGTATTGCAGGTGGTGCTTCATAAAATACTTTACGAATTTCTATACTTCCATCTCCTATCAGTGCTTCTAAGTCATAATTCTGCTGACCGCCTATTAAGTCTATTAATTCACTCTTTAAATCTACATCTCCTCCAACTCCTGCTTCCATTCCGTATTGAGCACTTGCTCTTATAACGCTCTGCAGACTTGGTTTGAATATAGTTGCATTAATTGCTTGTCCATTTGCAGAACCTCCTATAGTACTCGACATAGTAGATGCAGCTATAGACTCTATTACCTCTTTTCCGTATGCAGTAACTGCTTCTTCAAAGGCAGTGTAGAATTGTCTTTCATTTAACTCTATATCTAATACAGGCCATCCTAATTTTTCAGCACAATATCTTGCTACCTTAGGAGCATCTTCTTGAAATGCTAGGTCATCGTCGTAAAATCCGAAAGGAGTAGCATCACCTGCAATAAAATTAGTAGTGCCGTCCCAAATTTGAATATCTGCCATAATTTATTAGTCTTCTGTTGTTAGAGCTATAAAGTACCCTAAAGTAGAGCCAGATGTATGTATCGACTGTGCTTTTATAGATCTTAAGTCTCCGTATTCAAAATTATTAAAAGTCTCATTAACGTACTCCGAACTGAACATAAAACTACCGCTAGGACTTAGTAAGTAGTGTTGCTCTGAGGATGAGCCTGATATATGTAAGTCAATACTGTCGTCTGATAAGTTAGTAATTCTAGCATATTTTATACTAGAAGAAACAAATTGACCTGCTCCTGGAAGGTTATCGACATTCATTATCTCTGTTATTGAACCAGAAGGTACGTTCATTACTCTATTATCAGCAAAGCTTATACTAGGAATTCGTACTTCTACGTTAGTTCCTCGCTCAACTCCTTGGAGTTTTACTCTCTCTCTAATAAAGTATGTAAAATTTGCATATTTAGGCATCTTGGAATAGTTTATTTATAAATAGCTGTTAATCCCTGAAGGTTTTATATACCTCCAGTACTGGTGCAACTATTTGATGTCTGTGATTATATTCTAGAGATGCAGTTTTGAATCCTTCTACCTGTTCTTCTATTCTAGCTAAGAAAGAAAATCCTGTTTCTCTTTTGTCTTTTAAGTCTATTTGGGCCATATCACCGCAAATTACCATCTTAGATCCTTTACCCAGACGTCCTATTACTGTTTCCATTTGTGAATGGGTTACGTTCTGAGCTTCATCTACTATAACAAAAGAATTTACAAATGTTCTTCCTCTTAGGAATGCAAAAGGAACTATCTCTATAGTTTCATCATCTAATAGCTTCTGTACTTTCTCTTTATTGTAGAGCATATTAAGATTATGATATATTGGTGCTAACCAAGGATCCATCTTCTCTTTTATATCTCCTGGTAAAAAACCTATATCTTCTTTAGACACAGTAGGTCTCGTTATGATAACCTTTTCTACCTGTCTGGTGAATAACATATCTAGAGCTACTTGTGTAGCTACTAAAGTCTTACCTGAACCTGCCATTCCTCTAATGACAGTTATTGGGGATTCTAATATATTGGATTTTGCTATTTTTTGTTCGTCATTTAACTGAACGTTGAACTTGATTGGTTTTTTTGGTCTTCTCTTTGGAACGAATACTTCGTCCGTATGGTGGTTTGAAGGCATATATAATAACGTTATTGTTCTTATCTATAAATATAGGAAAAATTTGTTATATAACCAAAAAAAAAGAGGCCCGAAGGCCTCTCTTAATATAATTGAAATCTAATTCAGATTATACAGTAGCTAAATCGCTAACGAAAATCTTTCCGTAGAATTCTGGTCTGATCATTTTCTTAGCATAACGAGTCATGATACCTTTACGTGGTGTGAAGGTAGCTGGATCGTATACTAGAGGTGTCATCATTAATGGCACGTAAGGAGCATAAACAGCACCCGTTTCTAAGAACTGAGAACCTCTGTATCCTGTTAGGATTGTGTTTTCAGTCATATAAGGGTTCTTATATACTTTGTAACGTCCGTTTAATGAACCTACTTTTTGTACTCCAAAAGCAAAATCCATTTTGTCTCCGTCTGTATTAGCAGCATATCCTGGAATTGATTCTAAGATAGTTGCTACTGAAGGAGAACATACTAAGAAGTTTGCTCCACCTCTTAACGTTTTCTGGTGAATCTTGTTAGATACTTTTTGGATTTTAGTTCCTAATGTTTGGAACCACTGTCCTTGAGTATTATAGAATCCGCCTTCTCCAGCGCCTGAAGTTGTCCATGCACCGTTAGCCCAGTTTTTGTTAGAAGCAGCTGACCAACGCTCAGTTGTTACAGCTCCTTGAATTAACATATCTAAGATCTCTAAGTCAATCTCCATTGAGATATACTCACTCAATAAAGAAGTTAACTCAGCCTCAGCATCAATACTGTGGTATGCGTTAAGATCTTGAGAGAATTCTGGTGTCCATTGTGCTTTTAACTTTCTAGTCTTAGCAACAATTGCTTCAGAAGCAAGTTCTACATTAATTTCTGGAATAGAAATTGGAGTTGATCCTGCATCCTCAAAGTCTCCTCTTGAGTTTGCTAATGGCTGTTTGTGGTATAGTGCAGATCCTACAGCTATTGTTGCTGCATTTGTTGCTACTGATCCTGAACATACAAATACTATTGTATTTCCTGATTTAGTTGTCAACTCTGGGTGAGTAGTAATATCTACTCCTGCTGATCCTGATAATAGACGGAAAGCTCTTACACCTTCTGCATCAAATTCATATCCTGCAAAGTCAACTGCAAATGTATGAAATTCAGTTGGCACTACTCCATCTTGGTAAGCAATAGATTGTGATGTTGCTGCAGCATATACTGCGTTATCTGTAGCTAAGTTTAAAGAAGCTGAGTTGATAGTATATCCGAACTGTCCAGCACCGTAAAGGCCTCCTGATACATCTTCGTCTACGTCCATCTTGTCGTTAGCATCTGATACGTTTCCAAATAAACTCTGATCTTTAACTCTACCGTTTGCTGAAGTACCGTATTTAAAGTCTAGGTAAAATACAAGTCCTGAAGGTAAATTCATTGGTTGTACAGATACGAAGTCTTTAGCTGCAATTTGAGCGAATACTTTACGTACTAATGGTAAAGCTACTCCTGCCCACTGCTCACCTTGACCACCTGCGAAAGATGCTCCAGTTGTATTATTGCTTGATTGCTCAGATACAATTTGTTTTGCTTGATTCTCAAGAATCATAGCCATGTTGTTTTTCTCGATCTCGTTAGAATATCCTTCTAAGAGTCCTGATTGAGTCCATTTGTCTGCTAAACGAGAAGCATCTGCTTGCAAGTTTTTGAAGTTACTTTGAGACCCTTCTAATAATTGATTAATTTCCATAATTAAAATTTGTCTTTTTTTTATTTATTTTATAATTCCTGCTAATTTTTGCATTCTTTTTACAGCATCGCTTACTTCTGAAATTACTTCTGGTTTAGAAGCTGTTGTTCCAGTTGCTTTACTTGCCATACCTAATCTAGCTTCTTTAATTGTACTTTTAGTAGTTTTTCCAACTACGTTATCAGATACAGTTTCGAATACTAATTTTACTTCTTTAACTGTTTCGGCTTTATCGAATGCTGCGATAACACTTACTTTTTGCGATTCAGTTAAACTGCTTGATTTGAAAACTTTATTTACATAAAGTAACTTAGCGTTAAGAAGGTTTACTTCTTGTAACTGTCCTTTTAACTCTTCAATAGTTGCCATAGCTTCCCCTAGTTCACTAGTTTCTTCTAATTCAACTTCTTTCATAGCGTCAGACATTTTACCTAATTCAATGTCTTTAACAAAGTCACCTACTTTCTTGCCTGCTTTTTTAGCATGTTTGGCTAAGAACATTACTGCCTTTACTAAATCATTTTCCATTGGGTCTCCGAATTCACCAACTCCGTAGCCTGGGCGTACTTCGTCTATTTCTTCTTCTCTAATGTTAGCTGCTGTTGATCCAGCCTTTCTTAATCCTAAAGCTAATTTCTTACCTTTTTCGCCGAATTCACCTGCTTCTAATTTGTCCATTAGGTGTGTAATTCCTGCTCCAGCTCCGAAAAGTGCTGCAACTCCTGCTCCTACTGTTACAGGATCTACTTCGTTTAATACTTCTTCTGTTGCAGGTACTTCTGCTTCGTTAGAATCTTCTTCGTAGTTCATTTCTGTAATTTCTTTTAACAGTTCGTCTAAGTCAATCTCTTCTTCGTCTTCCGCTCCTATCATATCATCTACTGGTAGCTCTTGTCCAGGAATTTCTTCCTCTCCTTCAGCTCCCATTTCTTGAGATATAATACTACGGATAAGGTCTTTAAGGTCGTCCACTTCCATGTCCTTTACCTCTACCTCTTCTTCTTCTTCAGCTTCCTCTTCAGATTCTTCTGAATCAATGTCAGCTTCGTCTTCAGCACCTACTACTTCTTCTTCCTCTGTGAAAGTTTCTTCGATTGCTTCGTCTTTTTTGTCTTTGTCCATTCCTTCTTCTACATCTCCTTCGACTTCTTTAACTACTTCTTCGTCTTTAGATGAATCATCCATTTCTTGAAGTTTAGCAGCTAACATGTCTTTAAGATGAGGAGTTAAAGTCTCTTCCAAAGCTTCTTTAGCGTTAGCAATAGCAGCTTCTCTTACAGATTTAGCTTCAGCAATAGCTTGCTTGAATAAATCTTTGTTTGCCATTTCTAATAAAATTTGTGTGTGTTCGTACGATTATTGTAATCGTAATGTGAAGTTTTTTTCTTTATCTAATACAGTATAAGGAACTGTATATTTGTATATAAATATATACATTTTACAAAAACAAAAAAAACCCTTACATTTCTGTAAAGGTCTTTATATACTATGTGTTTTTATTTATGCTCTTAGTATATCGTTAATTAAACTGTGTACCTTTCCGTACTTGTCTAATTGTTGAGTTCCTTCGTTAAGTGATATAGGATTCATAAAAGCTCCGTGTGTAGATGGATTAGATACAAAGTCCCAACATACTAATTCAAAATCTGATTGTACTTCTAAGTACCCTTCATTTGTTTGTTGTACTGAACCGGTACCTCTAGAAGAGATTCCTATAGTATGTCCTGCTTTTATTATCTCTTTTACTATATTACCTGCTGGTGTATTAAGTAGTTCTACTTTACCCATTAGGTCGTCTCCATTCCAATACAGGTCTTTAACCACATGTGAAGCGTTCTTAAGGGATACTACTGCTGATTCTGGATGATCTAATTCTCCGAAAGCGTTTCCGTTTTTAACGAATTCGTCAACATACTTCTTAGCTTCTCTCATTAAGAGATCTTTTTCGTATATTCTTCCATTTTGGTTTTTTGCACCAGCTCTTTGCATTACTCCTTCAACTTCATATACTCCTGGTCTTTCCTTAGATTCTTTAAGGATAGATTTAAATGGTGTAACATTTACTAATACATTTGCCATAGTTTACTTTCTTTTAGAGTATTTATACTTCTTACCTTCTGCAGCTATCTTATCTGTAGTTTTTACTTTATCTGTTCCGTATCTACCACTGTCCGCTTCTTCTGCTCTAAAGTAAGTTATAGTAGCTAAACCATTCATTCCACCAATGTTACTTCTGTAGATATCCCCAGTATTTACGTTACGAATGTTTTTGACTACCCATCCCGCATCTTTATCTGGTCCATATTGACCTTCTGGTGTTGAGAAGTATTTTGCAACTTTTTCTAGTTCTTCTCCTTTTTCTCTTTGAACTGATACTTCAAGGAATTCATACCCGTCAGGGTATCTTTTGTATGCAATACCTGCTAATTTTGGGTTAGCTTTAATTTTCTTTTGAGCTTCTACAGGAACCATTCCCTGTCCTTTGAATAACCCTGTTTCAAATCCTGCAGTTTTTAATCTTTTCATTAAATCAGGTCCAAACTTAATAAGCTCTTTATTTAATGCCTCATTAATAGGAGTAAAAACTGTTTCCTTCTCATCCAATTCTTCTTCTGCTATACCGTCTGTTTCTAACATTTTTACTTTAGGCATTTCTAACCCTCTAGTAAATCCTTTTTCTGTTACAGGTATTAAGTCTTTCTTAAATGCTGATTCTATAGCTGGTGCTAACATAGCACCTACTGCTAATCCTTCTACGTTCTTTATGTCTTTGAAGCTATCGTATACTTTCTGAATTTTTTCTTTAGTCTTTGCGTAGAATGACTCTACTTCTGTTACAATATTTTCTAAACTGTTAACAGCTGTTTGCATTCCTTCGAAATCGTCATAAGAAGTAGCTACTTTAGATAAGTTACCTGTTGCTGCTTCGTTTATTACTTCTTCTTGAAGTACTTTAGAAATTATAGCTTTAAATGCTTCTTTAATATCTTGATACTCTTCTATGTTCTCTTCTGCTATATCTTCTCCTTCTAGTATCTTACTATCTATATAGCTTACTAAATCTTTTTTAGCAAAAGGAACCATTCCTGGCTCTGTAGCTGGGCCGTTTTTCCATTCGTCCCAAACGATTGTAAGTGCTTTTAGTGCCTTATCTAATCTTGGTCCCATAGATTCTACATATCCTCCGGTTTCGTAATCATTTTCT
>Ga0206130_10009606_pt1 | contig 10083 bp, 13 predicted proteins | sample Helgoland_Spring_9_FD_148637 | JGI IMG/M metagenome (GOLD analysis project Ga0206130, IMG submission 148637) | Pelagic subsurface seawater microbial communities from Kabeltonne, Helgoland, North Sea - Helgoland_Spring_Bloom_20160512_1 | ecosystem: Environmental > Aquatic > Marine > Epipelagic ...
CCAAGAACGCCCGCACATTTCCCCTCACGCGCCATCATTGTATATAACGCCATCATTGTTCCTTGTGAAAACCCACATAGAACGATTTTATTTTCAGGGATTTTAAAGTGGTTGATAACGGCGTCTATATAATCATTTAAGTGGTGCCATTGGCTGGAAATCTCTCTATGCATGGCTTGGTGAGTGTATTCGGATAGAGAAAACCACTGGCGTCCTACGGGTGATGCTTCGCATTCAAAGGGGGCGTCGGGTGAAATGAATAGAGTGTTAGGAAATTGATTTTTCCACTCTTCACCTAAATCAATAAGATCTCGACCATTGGCGCCGTAGCCATGAAGAAGTATAACAGCGGAGTTAGGTGTTTCTTCCTCTGGTAAGATATAAAAACTGTTGAGCTTTCCAATGATGTCTTTTTTCATTGAGAAAGGTTATGTTGCTCTTACCATGATGTCAATTGATGACGAGTGCATTGTCATCTTGTGATACGAACCTGTAAACGGTGAAAAAGGCTTGATTGTGCGTGTAAAACGTGGTGGAACTGTCATAATATAAAATATGGCGAAGGCGTTATTATAAATAATGCCAAAAAGGAGACTGAAATAAATGGTGAATTGGAATGGTGTCGGTGCACAAGGCGGACGTTTTACATTGCACGAAGATGGCCAAATTACGTGGCAGGAAAACAGTACAAACCCATTGCCGGGCGATCCTGTTGCATCCATCCAAAAGGGTGGGGATATGCTTACCCCTACGGTAAATGTTTCTGCGCCCGAATTGAATGATGCAAATGAAAAAGCGAAATTACAAGGTATGATTACGGCGTGGCTGCAATCTCATTTAAAAGAAGTGTTGGCGCCGATTTATAACCTAATGAACGATACAGATACACCGTTGGAAGGGGCAGCCAAAGGCATAGGATACCAAATCTATGAAAATTTAGGCGTCATTCATCGCAGTGAAATTGAGAGCCTTGTTCCTGATTTAACACCAGAACACCGCGCCGGAATTCGTAAAAAGAAAATTAAGATGGGCCCAATATTGGTCTTTATCCCTGAATTGGTAAAGCCAGCCGCCATTAACTTACGCGCCTTGTTATGGGGGTTGTGGAACGATCGCGATTTGCCAATGCCACGTCCGGCGGATGGCCGTGTCTCGGTTCAAATTGATCCAAAAAGCACGGATAGAAATTTTTACAGATCAATCGGATATCCTGTTTTTGGAAATTTGTGCATTCGTATTGATATGTTGGATCGTGTTGTAACCGATATTTATGACAGCGCCAGCGAAGGGAAATTCCAAGCACAACACAAGCATATGGAATGGTTGGGTTGCGGCGAAGATGATCTTTATGCCGTGTTGGATTCAATGGGTTTTAAACGCCAAAAAACAAATGATGCGGAAAAAGAGTCTGTAAACCAGGTGGAAGCGGATGAAAAAACAGAGATTTTGATCGAAGAAGCGGAAAAAACGGACGCTGATGTTGTTAAACCACAAGAAAAGAAAGAATTAGCGGTCTATTTTGTTAAAAAAGGTAAGATTTCTGATCGCCCAAAGCCGAAATCGCACAAGACGCAGGCAAAAAAACCACATAAGCCCCATAAATCACAAAAACAAAATAAAAATGAGGCAAAAGTGTTTAGTTCAAAGCCAAAATCAGCAGAAATTGATGATGATTCACCTTTTGCAATTTTGAAACAGTTGAAGAATTAAGCCCCTGATCTAACTAAACCTCTTTTAATTTTGATAAATTATATGGTGTGTTTTGGTAAATATCACTGATCCAGTTGAGGAATAAGAGGCGGCTGTGCGCACGCCAATTCATTGTGGGCATTTCGTTCGTGTCGTTGCCTGGATAGTAATTGTCAGGAACATCCGTACTTAATCCTCGTTCTTTGTCACGTTTATATTCGTCTGCCAATGTTGTTCGGTCATATTCCAAATGGTTGAACATGTACGTCTTTCGCCTATTTTGATTTGTCACCAGCGCAGCGCCAGAATTCGGGCAATCAAACAAGAGATGCAGATCATTATTGTTTAAAATATCAGATGGATTTATTTTTGTATAACGGGATACGGGCATACCAATGGTGTCATCAAAGCCGCGGGTGAGTGGATGGGAAAAATCATGCCGTTTATAGTTGTAAATTCCGAAATATTTTTGATCTTTGTTTTCTTTTTCTATGCCATGTTGGTGATAGAGTGCGGCCTGCGCGGCCCAACAAATATAAAACTGGCTGAAACAATGATTGTCTGCCCATTGCATGACAGATTTTAATTCTTGCCAATACACAACATCTTCGTAATGGATATGTTCTACGGGGGCGCCCGTTATAATTAACCCGTCAAAATAGTCATCCTTGATATCATCAAAAACTTTGTAAAAGGATGTTAGGTGACTTTCAGGTGTGTTTGTCCCTGTGTAGCTATCTGTCCTGAGTAATGTTAATTCAATTTGCAGTGGCGAGGATCCCAAAATACGAGCAATTTGTGTTTCTGTCGTGATCTTGTCAGGCATCAAATTAAACAAGATGACCTTCATTGGGCGGATATCTTGCTTGATTGCGGTGCTTTCATCCATGACATCAATGCGTTCGGATGTAAGAATGTCTCTTGCTGGCAATTGGTCAGGGATTTTTATAGGCATCTAATTTTAGGCAACGCCAGTTTGCGTTAGCATAAATTCTTGACGATCAGTGAGCGCGCGTCGTTTTTCGGGTGTGAGGTCATTTACGCACCGCGCGCAACAGATGCCTTCTTCGAAAGAATCATGTGCCTTATCCGTGGCGTTGATTGGAAAACCGCACCCGAAACAATAATCATATGTCCCTTGCTTTAATCCGTGACCAAGACTAACGCGATGATCAAACACGTAACATTCCCCATCCCACAAGGATTCTTCTTCTGGGATATCTTCAAGATATTGTAAAATGCCGCCTTTGAGGTGGTAAACTTCGTCATACCCTTCGGCGAGCATATAGCTGGATGCTTTTTCACATCGAATACCGCCCGTGCAAAACATCGCGACTTTCTTATTGTGCGCTGGGTTAAGATTTTTCTGAACAAAATCAGGGAACTCATGGAATTCTTTCGTTTTTGGATCAAGGGCGTTTTTAAATGTACCGATTGCGGTTTCGTAATCATTGCGCGTGTCGATGACGGGCATGTCAGGGTTGTCTTTTAACAACTGGTTCCACTCTTGTGGTGATAGATACGTTCCTTTTTGTCGTGTCGGGTCAACATGCGGTTGTTTTAACGTGACAATTTCCTTTTTTAAGCGAACTTTCATGCGCCGGAAAGGGCGTAATTCAGCGGTAGAGTATTTAAGTTCCATCTCACCTAAGCCAATTTCTTGATCAAGGAAGTTAATAATGGAATCCATGTTTTCTTTTGTTGGCGCGCAGATTGTACCGTTGATACCTTCATCTGCGACAAGTAAAGATCCGTAAATATCTAAAACTTTGCATCGCTTTTTCAAATCGGCTTGCAAGGTTTTACGGTCGCTAATGCGCGTAAATTTATATAGTGCGGCAACTGTCCAAATCATGATCGTATAAATACGCTATTGTGAGCTTAGAAATCAAGGTTTAAATAACCTCTGCGCCTTACGTCGGTACGTCTCCAAACCAATCCAATTTGGCGTTTTGGAATTTCCCCATGGAATGGTATAATTTGAATACTCTTGTATGATGTTGCAACGCCTGATTTTACGGCCATTTCGGGGATGAGCGTTATGCCGTAATCCTGATTCACCATGGCGAGAAGTGTTTGCAGAGATTCAGCTTCAAAAAATTTATTTTGTTTTTCTGGCGGCAGATGGCATGCACTTAAGATATGATCTTTTAGGCAGTGTCCATCACGGAGAAGAAGAATATCTTTTTCATTTAATGCCTCCATTGTTGTTGTTTTTTCATATGAGTGCGAATCATGTGCTGCGATCAAAAAATTTTCTTCAAATAATATTTTGGTTTCCAAGTCACCTGTGTCGATGGGCAGCGCCAAAATGCCTAAATCCATTGTGCCAATTCTGATTTTATCTAAAATAACATCAGTTGTGTCTTCGGCAATTTGCAAATTGGCTTGAGGAAAGGAATCTTCGATTTTCGGTAGGATGGATGGCAGAAAATAAGGGGCGATGGTTGGGATGCCCCCAACGCGCAATGGTCCCGCATTTGGATTTGTCATTGATTGCATGTCGGATGTGAACTCAACTTGTTTTTGTAAAATCTCTCGTGCGTGAATGATTGCTTTTTTCCCAGCAGGTGTTGGAATGATGTTTTTCCGAGATCGTTCGAACAAGGTTAATCCCATTTGACGTTCTAATTCTTGAATGCCCAATGATAATGTCGATTGTGTCACGTTACATACGTGCGCAGCCTTTGAAAAAGACCGTTCATCTGCAAGGCTGGTTAAATAGACCAGGTGTTTAACTGAATACATTTATTCTTTGTATCAATATTAAATCATATTTGCTATTGAAATTTTCAATGTTAAATAATCGAAAACTCAATTGGATTTTATGCGTTTAACACGGCATTAATGAAAGTCTAATCATTAATAAAACAACAGGAGTAATAATATGATGTTAGGTGTAGGGGATCAATTCCCAGAATTCGAAGTAACAGGTGTTAAGCCAGGTTTCGAAATGCATGAAGAAAACGGCGAAAGCGCGTTTGAAGTATTGAACGGTGATTCATTCGATGGAAAATGGAAGGTTTGGTATTTCTATCCAAAGGATTTTACATTCGTTTGCCCGACTGAAATCGCAGAATTTGCAAAGCTAAACGATGACTTCGCTGATCGCGATGCGGTTGTTTTGGGTGGGTCATCCGACAATGAATTTTGTAAATTGGCGTGGAGACGAGACCACAGTGATCTAAACAAATTGAATCAATGGTCATTTGCGGACACGAACGGCACATTAATTGATAATCTTGGTATTCGTGAAGATTCAGGCGTTGCATACCGCGCAACATATGTTGTTGACCCGCATGGTGAAATTCAGCATGTATCGGTTAATAATTTGAATGTTGGCCGTAATCCAAAAGAAATCTTACGTATTTTGGATGCATTGCAATCGGATGAATTATGCCCGTGTAATCGCCCTGTTGGCGGCGATGTGATTGACTTGAACAAGGCGGCGTAAATTATGTCGCTGAATCAATTGAAAAATATGGTCCCTGATTACGCCAAAGACCTGAAATTAAATTTGGGTTCTTTGGCGAATGAGGATGATTTAAACGATCAACAAAAATGGGGTGCTTTTTTGGCATGCGCATTGGCAGGGCGGAATGAAACAGTCATTCGAATGATAAACGCAGAGGCCGAAGATAGTCTGTCGGCGGATGCCTTGAACGGGGCGAAGTCTGCCGCGGCAATCATGGGTATGAATAATATTTATTACCGCTTTGCCCATATTGCGAGTTCAAAAGAATACATGACGATGCCGGCAAAGTTACGTATGAATGTCATTGCGAACCCTGGGGTTGATAAGGTTGATTTTGAACTATGGTCTTTGGCTGTATCCGCGATCAATGGGTGTGGTATGTGCATTGATGCGCATGAAAAACAACTGTTGGATCACGGTGTGACTAAAACGCAAATACAAACCGCGGTTCGCATTGCGGCAACGATTCAGGCGATTTCGGCTGTGTTAAATGGTGAAAACGCAATGAATGTTGATGACTCCAAGTTGGAAAATATAGCGGCATAGTTAATAAATTCTAATCTTAAAAGCATCTTTGTATAGTGCAGAGGTGCTTTTTTGCTTTTATCGCATTGTAATAATTGCTATGACAGTGTCATGCATTGTCCATTTTGTAGCGCAGAAGATACCCAGGTTAAAGACTCTCGTCAGGCAGAAGACGGAAGTGCGATTCGCCGTCGCCGCTCATGCGCGGAATGCGGAGGGCGATTTACGACGTTCGAGCGTACACAATTGCGCGAATTGATTGTCATTAAGAACAATGGCGATAAAGAATTATTTGATCGAGAAAAATTATACCGTTCAATGAAAACGCCATTGCGAAAACGTCCTGTGGATGCCGCAAAATTGGAAAATATGGTGAATGGTATTGTTCGACAGCTGGAATCTTCGGGTGATAACGACATCACAACAAAACAAATTGGTGAATTGGTTATGAATGCCTTTGCAGAAACGGATCAAGTCGCATATATCCGATATGCCTCTGTTTATAAGGATTTTCGTGAAGTTGAGGATTTCAATGATTTCGTTGATAATATTCAAAAAATTCAAGAAGTAGGGTAATTCATAGTTTGTCTTTGACATTCGTACTTATCCGTTTACTATTTTCTTAATTCTCAGGGCGGGGTGAAACTCCCCACCGGCGGTAATTCAATCGTTTTGAAAAGCCCGCGAGCGCCTTTTAATCTTTTAAAAGGGACAAGCAGATTTGGTGTAAATCCAAAGCCGACGGTGATAGTCCGGATGATAGAGAATGAGCCATGAAGACTTGAAATTTCTGGATTTCAAGTTGATGGTTTATATGCCCTGATTTTTGGTTTTAAAAAGAAAGGAGCATAAACCATGAATCAGATACAAAAAATTACTCAACAGCCAAAATTATATATTTTTGATTTTGACAATACGCTTATTCGTCATAAACCAGATTGTATGGATCGGGTTCCAGCGATTGCTGGTCAGGTTATTCATGGCTTAACAGGGCTAGACCCAAAAGAGGGCGCACGTGTTGCTGTTGCGTCTTTCATGGAAACAGGGGATGGTTTTGCTCCTTATAAAAATTATCCAAATAACACTTATTTAACGATGCACCAGCAATTTAATGACGCTGTGAATTTTGTTAGAACAGCTCACCACGACAATCGACTTCCTGGCCTTGTCGCCAACCTTTCTCAACATGCAGCCGTGTGTGTGGCGTCCCACTGTACGCAAGAATATCTGGAAACCTCTATGGAGAGTCTAGGGTATGGCATGGCTGGCCATGTTTTTGGTTTGGAAAGATTAAAAGGGTTTAAAAGCGATCCAGAAACACGAACCTTTCATCACATTTGTGATCGTTATGAGGTGAGTTTGACAGAGGCCTTTTTGGTTGAGGATTCACAAACGAACATAGAAAACGCTGAAAACCAAGGCATCGGTGGGTCAGTTCTTATAGACAATAATTTAGGTGTTGCTGACTTCATAATGGGAGAAATCCAGAAATTTAAAATACTTAGATTTCAATTACGAAAACTAGACAAGGGGGCTATGGCATGTTTACCGGCATAATTCAAACAATGGGAACAGTTGTGAAAATCGATAATGATCGCGGCGACCCTCGATTTTATATTCAATCTGAATTGGATGTGGCATCTATTGATATGGGGGCATCCATTTGTCATGCGGGATGCTGTCTAACCGTTGTTGAAAAAGAGGGCGATGTATATGCGGTTGATGTTTCCGCTGAAACTCTATCGAAAACAACATTGGCTGAATGGGCGCAGGGTATAAAAATCAATCTTGAAACATCATTAAAGGTTGGTGATGAATTGGGCGGTCATATTGTGTCAGGCCATGTTGATGGTATCGCAACAATTATATCGATAACACCCGAAGGAGATTCCCATCGTTTGGTGATTGAGGCGCCAGCGGATTTAGCGAAATTCATTGCACAAAAGGGATCGGTTGCGCTGGACGGTATTTCATTGACGGTTAACGAAGTGGATGACAGGAGGTTTGGAATTAACATTATTCCTCACACATGGGATGTTACAACGTTGGGTCAACGATCTGTTGGTGATCGGTTAAATATAGAAATTGATCTTATGGCACGCTATGCCGCGCGATTGATGGACTATAAATAACCCTTAACATCTTTAAATAATTCATCTACAACAAGTAAAAATAATAAAGGTATAACAAACATGTCATTAAAAATTGCCGTTTTATCCGCATCATGGAATGAAGAAATTGTTCAATCAGGTGAGGACAGCTTTGTTCAGGCGATCAAGAAAGCGCATCCTGATGCTGTGGTGAATGTATTTAAAGTTCCGGGCAGTCTAGAAATCCCTTTGGCTGGTAAGCAGGCGTTGGAAAATGGCCACGACATCGCGGTTGGCATTGGTTTCGTCGTGAATGGCGGGATATATCGCCATGATTTTGTTGGTCATACCGTTGTTCAATCGATCTTGGATGTTCAACTGCAAGTGAATAAACCATTTTTATCCGTTGTTTTAACTCCACAAGCCTATTGCGAGCATTTGGATGTTTATGAGGAAATGTATGTGAAGCACATGGTTAAAAAAGGTGAAGAGGCGGCACATGCTTGTGCGGCTATGATCAATTCCCTTAAAGAAATCAAGGCGGCATAGTTATAATGCGTAAACCATCAAAAAAAGCCCGATTAGTTTCTTCACGTTTAACTGCGGTACAGGCCCTTTATCAAATGGCATTATCGGATATGAGTGAGAAAGAAGCGTATCAAGATTACGTTGAACGCCGTATGGGTAAGGAACAAGAAGGGGATGATTACGTCCCTGCGGATTTAGAATTATTGTCAAAAATCGTATCGGGCGTGTCTGAAAACCGTTCAACGATTAATGATATGGTTGTTGGTGCGCTGAACGGTAAAAAACCAGAACCCCTTATCCAATCGATCTTATTTTGCGGTGTTTATGAGTTGATGTCCCATACGGACATCGATACAGGTGTTATTATCAACGATTATGTGAATGTTGCGCATGGATTTTTTGAACAATCCGAGGCAAATTTGATTAACGCTGTTTTAGATCGTCAAGCCAAAAATCTCCGTGTTTGATAGTGGTTAAGAATGGCCAATCATTTCGAATTTTATCTATTCGTTAAACATTCTTAACGCCAATCGCGCATACTTAATATCGTTAGGGAAATAAATATTAAGGGTATGTATCTAAATGAAATTATTTAAAATCACGCTGTTTAGCTTGGGAATCTTATTGTGTGCCGCGACTTTTAACGGTTCTAATGCCGCGGATGATGCAGAGAAGGTGGAGGGCGAAGTTGTTCATTTCGTAGAGCTAAGCCCACTTATGTTGCCTGTTATCAATGACCGTGGTGTATCACAGATGATTAGCCTTATTGTTGCCGTTGAAGTTGATTCACAGGAAAAGGCGGACAAGGTTACCAAGTTTTCACCACGTTTGACGGATGCGTATTTAAGTGACCTTTATGGGGCGTTATCAAATAAGAATATGGAAAAAGGGATGGTTCCAATTGCGTATTTGAAAGAGCGTTTAAATGTCATGAGCAATAAGGTTTTGGGTGATGAGGTTGTTTCTGACGTATTAGTCCAGGTCATGCAGAGCCGTCGTACATAGGGCGATTGGATTACCATTGTAATATTATGAATAAAACCCCTTATAAATTGAAGGGTTTTGTTGTTATTGTTGATTGAATTTACCCAAATTGCCCAGTATTTGTTGCAAAAACGTCACTTCATTTCCTGATGTCGGCGTGACGCGTCCTGATAATGGGACATCAACACCGTCTTCATTGATTTCTGCGAATATTAAGACGGTGCCGTTTTCATCAAATTGTATTTTGTGAATCCGCTTTTCAATCACTTTTTCATCAAAGAAACTCTCTTTTTCTGTTCTTAAGCCAACGTAATACCATGTTTTGTTGTCAAAAACGGCTTTGGTTGTAGGCGTGCCCAGTATGTTGAGCACGTCAAACTCTGTGGATGTGCCTGCCTGTATGCTTTGAATATCTTCATTAAAGAGGAAATTACCGCGCTTTTGAGTCGCGGGCGTGCATGCGAAAAGTAAAAAACTTATAAATAATGTGACTAATATCTTCATATTGTCGCAAGAATAGCTATATTATTCTTAGAATAAAAGGATTTTTAAATATGTTTTCACTATTTCGCTCAAAAAAAGATGGCATCGTATCATTATATAATGACATTATTGAACAATCGCGTGATGTTGTACTGTTCACAGATTACGGCGTTCCGGATAAACCAATAGGCCGATTTCAAATGATAGCACTGCACGCTGCGCCTGTTCTCATCGATATGGCGAATCGGGAGCAGAGCAAAAAATCACAAGCATTGTTCGATATGATTTTTAATGACATTGAATTATCGT
>Ga0206130_10009607_pt1 | contig 10080 bp, 10 predicted proteins | sample Helgoland_Spring_9_FD_148637 | JGI IMG/M metagenome (GOLD analysis project Ga0206130, IMG submission 148637) | Pelagic subsurface seawater microbial communities from Kabeltonne, Helgoland, North Sea - Helgoland_Spring_Bloom_20160512_1 | ecosystem: Environmental > Aquatic > Marine > Epipelagic ...
ACCGTGATCCGGACGACCTCGGCATCGCCGGCTGGGGCACCGACGTCGGACATTCGATACCAGCCGCGATCGTCGCGCCAGAAGCGGTGACCCGGCGTCGCGTCCGGATGACCTGCGGCGGCGAGGATCCGCGCCGGCACAGTCTCGACCGCCTCGACCATGAAGTCGCCCCAGAGGAGCGTCGTCTCGTGCCGCGTCCGAACGATGTCGCCGGACCGGACTTCGCCGGCCAGCTTCCATGAGCGATCCGCCATGTAGATCAGCGTCGCGGTGGTGACGCAGTAGCCGCCACCCGGCGGCGTGGCGCCACCGCCGCCCGTCGACTGCCCGCCTGCCGAAGCGGTGGTGACGTAGCCGACATAGTGGCGCGCCGGATGATCCGCCGACAGGCGCGCGTCCGGCGGGTTCTGGGTGGCGAAATAGGTGACCGTTCCGCCGGCGCGATCCGCGTCGTCGTAGCCGATGTCGTAATAGGTGGCGTTCGCCAGGCCGGTGAGGGTCGCCCCTGCGACGGCCACGTCCTTGTCCGCGTAGCGGCGCGTGTGCGCGGCGATCGTGATCGAGGCCGTGCCGTTGCCAGTGTCCGCCGAGGTGATGAAGCCTTGCTGCAGCGGCGCGCTGTTCTGGATCAGCGTGTAGCCCGCGCTGGCTGTCGCCTGCTCGAGCGCCTGCAGATAGGGATCCTTCGTGGGGTCGTATCCGATGGGTGCCGCGGCCTGCACCGGGGCCACGTCGTTCGCGTCCCAGGCGTAGATCGCCACGTTCTCCTCCCGCAATGTCATGTTGCAGGTGCCGCCCTGGCCGACCTCCTGCTCCGCGACGCGGAAAAGCCGCCGGTTGAAGCCGAGCGGCGAGAAGGTGAATGGCACGACCTTCCCGACCGGCCATTTCCACGCGCGAATGTCGAAGGGGGCGGTGAAGCTGCGCTGATACTGCTTGCGCTGCAGGACCTGCTTCGCGATCCGCTGCGCCTGGCTCGCACTCTCCACCACGCCGAGGTCGAGGGTCATGATGCGATCGATCCCGTCAGGGCTCGGCAGCCGCACCTCGGGATAGTCGATCAGCTGGTAGAGCGAGTTGGGGGACGGATCGACGTAGCGACCGCGGACGACGTTCGGCGTCTGCTCGAGCGCCGGATCGGGATCCCACGTGAACGCCCCGATGACGTCGTCGGTCAACAGCCCCTCGTCGGTCGCTGCCTCCGCCAGGTCGTTGTGCGCGATCGCGAAGGACAGGCGACCGCCGGTGTCGAGGAAGCGGCCGCAGCAGGCCGCGCAGAGCGCGTCCAGCGTCGACTTGGGATCGTCGCCCTCGGAGATGACGCCCGCGCCATAGTAGCGGGGCTCCGGCGCGCCGGTCGAACGGTTCACCATTTCTTCGGCCTGGGCCGCGGCGAGCATGAAGGACGACAGGTCCACCCGCTTGGGTGGGATGCCGGCGCCGACCGCCAGGCGCTTCTGGCCGGTGACCGGGTTCGTGATACGCCAGCCGAGCAGCACGCGCAGGATCTGGAGCGGCAGGTTCTCGCCGATCACCGCGCCATCGTCGGTCGTGTAGCGCCAGGTGCTCTGGTCGTCCGCGCGCATCGGCCCGTTGCCGCCCGCGCTGCTGTCCCGCCTGGGATCGTAGAGCTTCGCACCGCGACCGATGATCGTCATGCGCGACGCCGGTCCCCCGGAGAACGGGCTCTCGCCCTTCTTGCCGTTGCCGGTGACCTTGAACCGCATGCGAAGATAGGCGCAGCCCGTGAGACGCGCGGTTGCGGCGTTCCACTGCCCGCTGGCGAAGGTGAAGGCGTTGCCCGGCGTCCCTTCGAGGACGATGTTCGGGACCGAGAAATAGCCCACGTACTTGCCCTGGACCGCGCCCGCCGACCACGCCAGCTCGTCGTTGAGCCAGATCTCGTCGATGCCGTCGATCGCGTGCGACGCGACACAGATGATCCAGTCGCAATATTCCTGGTCGGCGCCCGACCACTCTTCGAACCGGATGTCGGTCGCCATGGCTGTCGAGCCGAGAACCGTCGTTCGGAACGCCCGCGGGTTGACGGATGCGGTCAGCCGCGACGTCTGCGACGTGGGGATGCTGGGCGCCTTGGTCAGCAGCGTCGACGCGACCGACAGGCCGCCCGCGACCAGAAACAGCGTGCTCGCGGACACGCCGATGCCGAAGCTGGTGGCCGCCGCCCCAAGCCCGACCGCCAAGCCGACCCCCGTGAAGGCGAGCGCCGTTGCGCCGACGACGATCGCGGCGATCTTCAATGCCTTCGCCATCGATCAGCCCCCGTATGCCACGCGCCACGCCGCCGGCTCGACCCAGCGCGCACGCTCGATCCGCACCAGCCCTTCGCGTTCGCCCTCACTGCCGACGGCGATCAGAAAGCCGCCCCAAGCGATGCCGAGCAGCCCCGACGACATGACGAGGTCGCCGCGATGGCACAGGGTCGCGTCGAGGCGGACGAACTTGCCGTCGAGCGTCGCGTCGAGCGTGCCCGCGCCGTAGCGGCGCAGGGCGCGGGCGGACCCGATCGCGGTGGTGTAGCGTCCGCGGAACTCGGGCATGGGGTCGACGCCCGTCATCGCCTCGACCGCCCCGGCGGTGAACGTGCAGCAGTCGTGGGCGCCCCATTCGAAGGGACGCGTGCGGAGGGGTTCGAGGTAAGCGGCGAGCCGCTCCTCCCAGTCGGGCAGTCGGTGCATGGGGACCCGTCAGTTGCGCTTGCTGGCGCCGTTGGCGATCGCGATCGCGAGCTCGGCCGCGCGGTCGCCCGGGTCGTAGAGCTGCTGGTCGAGATAGGTGCGGTTCGATGCCTGCCCGAAGAAGGCGAGGTAGGATTCCAGGTCGAGGCTGATCGTCTGGGTGCTCTGGTCGCCGACGATCTTCGGCACGCTCATGTAGCCGGTGTAGTAGGACCAGATCGCGCCGATCCGGGTGAAGGTGACCGGGTCGAGCATCGCCTTCCACAGGCGCGCGTCGCGGCCCTGCCAGTTCGCCTTGTTCCCGATCGTGTCCATCAGGTCGCCGTCGATGCCGGCGAGCCCCGACAGGGTCAGCGTGACCGTGTCGGTCCCCGTGTCCTTCGCCTTGACGGCCGCAACGCTGACGACGCGCGGATCGACCGCCTGGAAGGTGTGGCCGTCGAGGTCCGGATCCCCGGTGCCGGCGAAGGTGAAGGTGTAGGGAGCGTCCGTGACGCGGATCGGCTCCTCGGCGATGTCGAGGTAGCAGAACGTCACGGGACGGCGCACGCGCTCGGCGAGCGCAGCGGCGGCGGCGGCATCGGGGCGCGTCGCCATCAGAATGCTTCCTCGCACGCGAACGCGATGTCGTATCGCTGGCCCGGCCCGACGCTCCACCCCACCGAATCCTCGGTCAGCGACATGATGGCGCGCCCGGACGCGTCGATCGGCGCCCCGTCGGGCACGCCGTTAGCGATGTGCGGCATGATCTCGATGACCGATCGCCCGTCCGCGCCGGCGATGGCTTGGGACAGCACTTGGTGGAGCCGGCCGTTGATGGTGATGAAGTTCCCGATCAGCAGCGCGTTGGCGGGATACCAGCCGCGGGTCGCGATCATGTTGCCGATCTGGTTCGCGCCATCGACGACCGGCCCTCCGCTGGAGCCGAGCAGGACGCGTTGCGGGTTCTCGTAGGGAGCGAGCCGGAAGGCGTTGGCCTGGCCCTGGAGGCGCGCCAGGGCGGCGCGCCATGGTCGCACGGCGCGCTCACCGATGATCGGCGGATACTCGACCTCGGCGGACCAGCGGGGCGCCTGCGACAGGATCGTGACGCGACGCCCGCCGCCGAACTCGCTGCGGTTCACCTGCGTCGGCTGCTTCAGCGTCCACTTGATCTTCGCCGCGGTCGGGTAGCGCGGCAGGTCGATGATGATCATCCTATTCCCCCGGGAAGTTGCGGCCGGTTGAGCGCGCGCATCGTTCGGCCCTGCGCGCCGGCCATGATCGGCTCGGCCGCTGCGCCGACCGTTCGCACCGTCGTCTCCTCGACCTTGGCGAGCAGCAGCGGGCTCGCATCGACCTTCGCCTTCACGTCCACCGCGACCCGGTCGCGGCGTCCAGCCGACACGCCGCTGAGGTCGGGAGTGGCGGGCGGGCGCAGGACGGGGACCGACGATCGCCCGATCACGCCGCCGTTGGCGAAGCGACGCAGGCGGCCGGTGTTCATCGCGGCGAGCAGCGGCCCGAACTCGTCGCTGGCGCGCTCGTTCATGATCGTCTCGCCGGCCGACAGGCGCACCGCGCCACCATCCGGGCCGGTGAGCAGCGCCAGGATGCTGTCCGACTTGCCGGTGCCCGGCCCCCGGATCACGCCGCCGAGCGAGCCGCCGGCCGCGAAGCCGGGGATCTCGCCGCCTTCGGAGAAGCCGAGGAAGCTGCTGCCGATCGCCGACAGGATCGCCTTCTGGATGGCGATGCGGGCGAGGTCCGCGATGATCGACGCGGCCATCTTCTTGAAGGCCGATCCGACGCTCTCCGTCCCGGTGACGATCCCGACGAGGCCGTCCTCGAGCGAGGCGAGGCCATTGGCCTTCACCCCGTCCAGCGCCTCGTTCATGTCCCCCGTGGCGCGGCGCAGGCGCTCCCGGTACTGGTCGAGCGGCCCCGCGTTCTGCTGCTCGACGCCCTTGCGATCGGCGGATTGGATGTCGCCAAGCGCCGCCTTGCGGCGCCGGGCGATCTCCTTCTCGGCCTCGCTGGTGTCACGCGACGCGATGATGCCGTCGAGGCGGGCTCGCTCCTCGTCGTATTGGAGGTCGAGCAGCTTGAGCTCGATGCGGCGGCGCTCGGCGGCGGTGGTCGCGATGTTCGACTGCGCGCGCAGCAGGTCCTGCTCGCTCTGCCGGCCGGCCTGGGCGATCGCGAGCGCGTCATCAGCGACCCGCTGGCGCTCGCGCGCGTCCACGGCCTGCGTCTCCAGCGAGGCGCGCTGGTTGTTGAGCCGCTGCAGCTCTCGCGTGCGCGCGGTCGCGGTGTCGCCGGTGCCGAACCGCCCCTGCTTCGCCTGGTCGTCGATCTCGTCGTTTCGGCTCAGACGCTCGGACTCGATGCGCGCCTTCTCAATGGCCGCCCGCTCGGCCGCGGATCCCGACAGGTCAGCGCGCGCAGCGGCGATGTCATTGTTCACCTGTCGCTCTGCGGCGGTGTAGGCGCGCGAATCGGCCGCGGCATCGCGAGCCGCGGCGGCTTCACGTCGCTGCGCCGCCGCCGTCTCCCGGGTGGCGCGCGCACCATCGACACGCGCCTGACGCGCGTCGCCCGCCGAGCGGAAATCGCCCGCGTCCTTGCTCGCCTGCGCGTTCGCGGCCTCGACCGACAGGCCGGACTTCCGATACTTGTCGTATTGATTGACCTCGAACTGCTGCGCCTGGAGGTCGCGGATCTGCGAGCGGTTGCCGCCCTGCCGTGCGATGGCGAGGTCGCGGGTGATGCGCGCGCGGTCTCCGGCGACGTCGCGGCCGCCAGGACGGTCGGTCTCCCGGATGTAGTTCGCCAGCGGGATCTTGATCGCCGCGTCGATGCCGGCCTGCGCGTTGCGCGCGCGCTCCTGCGCCGACTGGAACTGCTGCTGCGCCTGGGTGCGCGCGGCCTCGTCGCGGCCGATGTAGCCGACCTTGGCGTTGAAGGTGCCCGACGCCGACTGGAACCGCTGCTGCGCCGCACGCGCGTCGTTGTCCGCGTTCAGCTTGTCGGTCGCCAGCCGGACGAACAGCTCGCGGCGGCGCGCACGCGCCAGCTCGTCCAGCTTCGCCGCCGCCTCGCCGACTGCACCGGCGAACGATCGGACCTGTCCCGCGGCGGTCGCCGCCTGGCCCCCGACGTTGGCGACCTGCGCGCCCGCGCTGAGCGCGTAGGACGCGAGCAGCTTCGACGTCTCGGCGGCCTCGCGCTCGTGCTGGGCGAACGCGGCGAGCTGCGCCGCGGTCTTCTCGGCCTCGCCGCGGAAGTAGAGGACTGCGGCGACCAGCGCGCCGATCGCCAGCACGGCCGCACCGCCGGCGACCGAGCCACCGATCAGGGTCAGCCCGCCGGCGAGGAGGCGGGAGGCGGCGGCGCCCGCGCGTGCCGCGATGGTCGCCTGCGTCGTCGCGGCGGCCGACGCCGTCGCGGCGGCACCGGCACGGGCCTGCGCCCCGGCCAGCGCGGTCTCCGCGGCGGCGAGCTCGGCGTCCACTGCCGCGAGCGCGCGCTTCGTGACGATCTGGGCGTCACCCCGACGCTGCCGAACCCGGCCGCCTTGTTCGCCGCGATCGCGGCCTGCGCCTGCAGGGCTTCAGCGCGCTGCGCCTGGATGAGGGCAAGGGATTGCGCCAGCGCCGCCTGATCGGCGCGCCGGGCCGCAATGGTCGCCTCGATGGCGGCGACCTCGGCCTGCGCGCCCGCGACCGCGGCCTGCGCCTTCGCCGCCGCCGCCGTCTTCCCGCCGAGCATGACGACGTTCGACGCGAACAGTTCGGTCCGCAGGGCCGCGATCGCCGCCACGCTGGCAGTGACGGGGCCGACGGCGAAGCGGGTCGCGAAGCCGACGCCGATGATGGTGAGCGCCGGAACGATCGTGTCGAGGTTGCGCGCCAGTGCCTGAATGCCGCCCGACAAGCGCTCGGTCGCACTCAGGCTTGCGTCGGTCTCGCCGATATACTTACCGAGGGCGTTGTTAAGCGTGACCAGCGATGCGCCGATGGTGAGATTTGCGCGAGCAGCGGTCTGCTCCAGCTTAGGCAGACCCGCCAGGATAAGGTCGAAGAAATCCTTACTGCTGACCGTTCCCGCAAGAACATCTTGGCGCAATGCAGCGACCGAACCCTTATATTTGTCCGAGGCGTCGGCCGCCGCCTGCAGGATTGGACGCAGTCCTTCGTTGACGCTGTTGAACTCCTCAGCACGCACCGTCCCAGTGCCAAGCGCCTGCGAGAGCTGGAGGATCGCGCCAGCGCTCTCGGCGGCTGTGCCGCCCTGCACCTTCTGTGCCGCACCGACAGCCGTGGTCAGCTTCATTAGGTCGGCTTGGGTAGCACCGAGGGATCGTCCGGCCTGCGATGCGCGGCCGTAGAGCGCGCCGAGCGACTCGAGCTCGACGCCATACCGCTGAGCGATATCGTAGAGGTCGTTCTGCGTCTTCGCGAGCGCGCCACCCTCGAGCCCGGCGATCTTCAGCTGGTTCGTGAATCGCGTGTAGCCATCGGCGTAATCCTTGATCTGGTTGACCGAAAGCGCCGCCCCGATGGCCGCGGTCGATGACAGCAGCGCCGTTCGCATCGCGCCGGTCGACGCACGCACTTGCGCCTCAACCCTCGCGGTCGCCGACCCGATGGCAGCGATCTCAGTGCGCGCACGCGCGATCGACGGGGAGAGCCCCCTGAACCCGCTGCCCAGCTGATCGAAACGTCGATCGATGCGGTCGAGACGCGCCTTCGTGTCGCGCTCAAAATCCCCGACAGCTTGTTCGCCACGGGTCAGATTGCGCCGCAGGAGTTCGACTGACGCGTCGACTTCCAGCAGCAGCGACTTGACGTCCGTAGTTCCGGCCATCGAGTATAGTCCTAGATCTGAAGGAAACGGGTATGAGGAAGCTGATCGCAGCCGCGATGCTGGTGACCGGGTGTTCGCAACAGCCAAGCGCCGTGCCAGCGGACGACATCAGCGAGGCGCGGCGGGATGTGGCGAGAAAGCTGCGCGAGCCGGAGAGCGCCAAGTTCGACCAGATCGCAGAAGTGCGAGACGGTATCGTTTGCGGGACCGTGCGCGGCCGAAATGGGTTCGGAGGCTACGGCGATCGCGCACCATTCGTCTGGATCAGGTCCGACATGACCGCGCCGGGCGATAGTTCGGTGACTTCCGGCGCGCATTTAGCCGGCGATGAGGTCGACGGCTTCATCGACAAGGCCGGACAGTGGCAGCAGACGAATTTCGTTATGTTGCGTCGCTTCGCCCGCTGCTAGTCCTCGTCCTTCGCCTCGTTCGCGAGCCGCCACGCTTCCCAGGCGGCCCAAAATTCATGCGGAGTGGCGTGCCAGAACCGCTCCGCCGACCAGCCGATGATGCCGGTCGCTATGCCCGCTAGTCGCCGACGGGGATCTCGGGCGTCGTCGTCTCCGTCGGCTTCGGTTCCCCCGAGGGCAGGCACCCCCCGGTCAGCGCCATACCCAGCACGATCGCGACGCGCGGCTGGATCGCCATCGCGCCGACCCCGTAGAGCAGCTCGCCCATCGTGTCAGCGTTGGCGCCCTTGGCGGCCGTGGCCGACGCCTTCTCCTCGGCCGTCGCGTACTCGTCGAGCACGAGGCTGCGACCCCACGCCCGCACCAGTTCGGTGACGACGATGGCCTGCGCCTCCTGGGGGAGGAGCACCTGCTCGGCCAGCGTCGCCAGTTCGAGCAGCGGACGGCCCGCCTTCTTCTCCATGGCGACGATGGCCGTGTAGGACGGGCGCAGCACGAACCGCTGCCCGTCCAGAACGATGTCCACCTCGCCGCGCAGCTCGTTGGCGTCGTCCATCACTTCGCCTTGTCGGCGGGCGCTTCAGCGTCCGCGTAGAGCTTGCGCACCGCCGGCACGACCGTGCCCATGTCGCCGGCGAGCTCGGCGGCGAGGTCGGGAATGCCGGGCGCGTCCTCGGGCAGGAACGGCCGAAGCGCGGTCGCGACCTGCCCGGGGTTCGGATAGCCCGCGAGGATGCGGGCCATCTCGGCGGCGTTGCACCCCGCCACGTCGGCGAGCGCCGCGTCGAGGTCCTGGGGCTTGCGGGTCGGGATCGACCGCTCCCCGATCTTGATCGCCATGGGCGGCTCCTATCAGGCGAGGACGTCGGTCGTCGGCGCTGCCGCCGCCGAGAACTCGAGCTTGGCCTTCACGGCGTCGTTCTGCCCGAACTCGGTCGAGCTGATGTTGCCGTAGACGCTGCCGGCGAACACCACGTCCGAGGACTGACCCGCGGCGCCGCCCTTGCGCACCTGGATGTTGAACGGCGCTTGCGGCGTCGCGTTCGCCAGGGTCTCGAGGCGGGTATAGCCGGTCGCATCGGGCAGGTTGGGGATGATGTCGAGCGACAGCTTGAGCGACTTCAGGCCGGGCGCCGAGGTGCCATAGCCGCTGTCGTCCTTCGTGGTGGTGTCGATCGAGCCGGCATCGCGGCTGATGGACAGGCTCTGCTGGCCCTTCACAAGGTTGTAGGTTCCGGGGGTCGTGCTCTCGATCCAGAGCAGGAAATCGTTGCCGAGACGCTTCGCCATGGTGTTTCTCCCATATGAAAAACCCCGCTGGCGAGGCGGGGCGGAGGTGGATGGTTCGTCGCGATCAGTCCTGTTTGAACGCGATGATCTCGAAGGTTGTCGTGCCGACGTAGCCGGACGCGTCGCCGGTCAAGGCGGCGTCGGAGCCGAGCGATCGGAAGGCCAGTTCCCAGCCGTCGCGCGTGACGCGCGCCGAGCCGAGCGCGGTTTCAACCTCGTCCTGCACGTCGGTGCACGGCTTGCGCTCCTCGCCCGCCGTGACGGTGGTGACCGTCAGCGTGACGCGCCGGTCGGGATCGGCCGGATCGTCGGTGAACGGTTCGGCGCTCATGTCGCCGAGGATGACGACCGGGGGCGGCGTGTCCTCGGGCACGTCTTGATAGACGGTCGCACCGGTGACGGCCGCGTCGAGCAGCTCGAACGCGACCGCCTCGATGGTGCTGGATGGGCCGCTCATTCGTCACCCGCCGCGATGCGCCGCAGCGCGCGATCCCACACCCCGCGGAGCCGCACGCTCACCGTCTGCCGCAGCCCCCCGATTCCGCCGGTGACGAACCGCTTCGGCGAGATGCCGCTCACCCGCATCTGATACGGGGCGGCGCCCTTCTTGCGCTTCACCGTCACCGTCTGCGCCTTGCGGCCGAGGTCGAGGATCCGCGCATAGAACAGCTTCGCCCGTCCAGCCTTGGTCCCGAGATAGCCGACCTGGAGGCGCAGCGTGCGCGGGAACACCTTCCACTTCACCCCGGCCGCGAGCGCGCCGGTGCGGCGCTTGGTGGTGGCCCCGACCCGCTGCTGCACGATTGCCGCCGCCGACGGGCCCGTCTTCGTCA
>Ga0206130_10009613_pt1 | contig 10076 bp, 10 predicted proteins | sample Helgoland_Spring_9_FD_148637 | JGI IMG/M metagenome (GOLD analysis project Ga0206130, IMG submission 148637) | Pelagic subsurface seawater microbial communities from Kabeltonne, Helgoland, North Sea - Helgoland_Spring_Bloom_20160512_1 | ecosystem: Environmental > Aquatic > Marine > Epipelagic ...
GCTTCGAACGCGGTGCAAGCGACCAGGCGTACGATCGACGCCGTGAGCGAACTAGTCAATCGCAGAGAACCAGATCGTTGTGAACTCACAGGAGATATCTGATGGCCATCGTGCGTGTGTTCAGCGGTACCGATCCGGTATTGCTCGACAAGGCGGTCCGAGACGCCGTCAAGGCGGCACTGGGTGACGAATCGGCAGACTTTGCGCTGGCAGAACTGACAGAGTCGGACTATCACATCGACGACGGATACAGCATCGCGCCGCTTGTCGACGCAGCCCAGACGCCTCCCATGCTGACCGATCGGCGTGTCGTCCTCGGTCACCATCTGGCGCGCTTTTCCACTGGTGACACGGTCGAGCCGCTTGTCGCTTACCTGAACAATCCCCTCGACACAACCCAGCTGATCCTGGTCTGGAGTAGGGGCCCGGCGCTGAACAAACGCAGCACGGGTCTGCCCAAGAAGCTGAATGAGACGCTGAAAGCTCTGGGCGTATCCGTCACAAAGACCGACGTAAATCAGAGAGAGTCGGGCGCATGGATTGACCAACAGCTCGCCGACATCGGGCTCACTCTCGATAACCAGGCCCGCCGTTTGCTCGGCGATCACCTGGGCGACAATGTGAATCGCCTCGTCGGTATTGCCCGCAGCCTGCTCGCCGCTCACGGCCCCGGCAAACGGCTTGGTGTCGATGAGATTGCGCCGTACTTGGGCAGCGCTGGCGACGTGCCACCTTGGGACCTGACCGACGCAATCGCCAACGGCGATATTCCGGCGTCGCTGCGGACGTGTCGCCGTATGGTCCACGGCGGCGAACGGCACGCCCTTGCCATCCTCGCGAGCCTGACAAACCACTATGCACGGATGGCGTCGCTCGACGGTGCGCCGGTGTCTGGTGAAAAGGACGCAGCTGCGTTCCTAGGCGTAAAAGGCAGTACCTATCCGGTCAAAAAGGCCATGCAACAGGCCCGGAAAATGGGTCCTGGCAATGTCAAACGGGCCTGGGGCCTTCTGGCCGAAGCGGACCTGGACCTTCGCGGCGGCACGGCAGCTGACTCTGAGCAGGTCCTCGAAGTGCTGATCGCTCGCCTCGCCCGGCTCTAGGTCAGCTAACGGCTCCAACAAGGCACTGTCGGAAAACGACAAATGCCCGATCCTCAAGACCGGGCACTGCATGATGTCGATGCTCAACCATCGGGTCGAGCGAAGGAATTAACCGGCGTTGACAGCCTTGGTCAAGCGTGACTTCTTGCGAGAAGCGTTGTTCTTGTGGATGATGCCCTTGGTGGCGGCCTTGTCGATGTGCTTGATCGCAAGACGCAGGCTTTCAGCGCTCTCGTCGGTACCGGCAGCAGCCAGAGCCTTCTTCGTGTACGTACGCATTTGCGAACGCACACCCTTATTTGCTTCAGCGCGCTTCACGTTCTGACGATTGCGCTTGATTGCTGACTTAATGTTGGCCATGAGCTGCACCTAATTGCCGTTTGGAACCTCGAAATACTAACGGCGTAATCCAAGGTTTGCTCCCTTTGACTTTGTTGTTCCTTCGTCACAACCCGTCGGCAGGTGGCACCGAGTCGTTTGTCCCCGGTCTTGGTGCCAAACAACAGTGTGAAACAACACGAAGAGCAGTGCCAACAACAAGGGTCGGGTCGAGCAGGGGTGCTTGTCCGACGAACGTCGGCCCGAGCGGAGCGGTGAAACGCGGACGAGGTGACCAGGTGTGCGAAAACCGTGTCCGATGAACGTCGGCCCGAGCGGAGCGGTGAAACGCGGACGAGGTGACCAGGTGTGCGAAAACCGTGTCCGACGAACGTCGGCCCGAGCGGAGCGGTGAAATACCGCACAGCCAATAGGCTCAAGCCCTCATGAGTCTGGACAAGATCCGCAATATTGCGATCATTGCGCACATCGATCACGGCAAATCGACGTTGGCTGACCGTCTGCTGGAAATATGCGGCACGGTCGAGGCACGGGATATGCGCGCCCAATACCTCGACACGATGGATATCGAGCGCGAGCGCGGCATCACTATCAAGCTGCAAAGCGTGCGACTTGAGTGGAAGGGCCATGTCATCAACCTGATCGATACGCCAGGCCACGTCGACTTCGGTTACGAAGTGTCGCGTTCGCTTGCAGCGTGCGAAGGCGTGGTACTGCTGGTCGACGCAGCACAGGGCATCGAAGCACAGACACTCGCCACCGCCTATCTGGCTGTCGAGAATGACCTCGAAATCGTCGGCGTGCTCAACAAGATCGACCTGCCTGCCGCCGAACCCGAGAAATACGCCGCAGAAATCGAACAAGTACTTGGCCTCGATGCCGAAGATCTTCTGCTCTGTAGCGCCAAGACCGGCATGGGCGTCGAGGCGATCCTCGATGCCATTATCGAGAAGATCCCTGCCCCCGTCGGCGATCCCGATGCCCCGTTACAAGCACTGATCTTCGACTCACACTTCGATCAGTACCGAGGCGTCGTCAGCTCGCTTCGGGTGATGAACGGTCGCATAGAAGCCGACCAGTCCGTGCGGTTCATGCAGGCTGGCAGTGTGCACCCTGTGGACGAAATCGGCGTTCGCTCGCCAGATAACGTGCCGGTCAAGTTGCTCGAAGCGGGCGAGGTCGGTTATCTCATCGCCGGCATCAAGGATGTCGGCGAAGCGCGTTCCGGTGAGACTGTTACCGATGCCCGTAACCCGTCACAGGAATTTCTCGATGGCTACCGCGAACCTCAGCCAATGGTGTTCTGCGGCTTGTACCCAATCGACGGCGACGATTACTCCACACTTCGTGAATCACTCGAGAAGCTCCAGCTGAACGACTCCAGCTTCACCTATGCCCCTGAGACGTCGGGCGCTCTTGGCTTCGGCTTCCGTTGTGGCTACCTGGGCCTGCTGCATATGGAGATCGTGCGGGAACGGCTAGAACGCGAGTTCAACCTGAGTCTGATCGCCACGGCTCCATCGGTGGAGTACATCGTCGACAAGATGAACGGCGAAGAAATCACCATCGACAACCCGAGTGAAATGCCATCTGGTGCCGAAATCACCGGCATCCGCGAACCGTTCCTGAAAGCCACGATCATCTCGCCATCCGAGTACACCGGCACGCTCATGGACCTCTGCCAGACCCGCCGTGGCGTAATGGAACGCCTCGACTATCTCTCGCCAGAGCGCATCGAGATGGTCTACCGCATGCCACTCGCCGAAGTCGTCGTCGACTTTTTCGATCAGATGAAGAGTCGCACCCAGGGTTACGCCAGCCTCGACTACGAACCGGATGGCTACACCAAGGGCGACCTGGTCAAGGTCGACGTACTCCTCCAGGGCGAGCCTGTCGATGCTTTCAGTTCCATCGTGCACCGCGACAAGTCTCAAGAATACGGCCGGCGTATGTGCGAAAAGCTCAAGGAACTCATTCCTCGACAACAGTTCGATGTGCCGATCCAAGCAGCCATTGGCGGCAACATTATTTCCCGCCAAACCGTCAAGGCGTTCCGAAAGGATGTGACCGCCAAGCTCTACGGCGGTGACGTGACCCGAAAGAACAAGCTGCTCCAGAAACAAAAAGAGGGCAAGAAGCGCATGAAGTCCATCGGACGCGTGGACATCCCCCAAGAAGCCTTCGTCTCAGCCTTGAAGCTCGACGAGTAACACCGCTACGACGGCGAGACTGGGACGTAGTCTGCGAGGGTGCCGGCTGCAGTTCGCGCGTTGATCAGTGGGCGGTCACCACGGGGTTCGTTGATGTTGATAGTGACCGCTTCCTCAGGATTGCCAGGGCATTCCTGGGTTCCCGTCGGTCGATACTGCACGAGTGCGACATAGATCGCGTCGTCGGTCACAACGACCTGCGGTGGTGCCAAACGATCGCCCATCGGGTGGCCGCTCGAACAGTCCCTGCCCGTCGCCAACAGAGCAATCAAAGTCGATTCGGGTTCGTTCGGTGTGGCAGGGTCCTCTCGCCAACCAACCTCGCCCAAGCCCTCAGGAAGCGGCACCTGAATCGGGCACGACCCGCCCGTCGCAAGCCGCGTCGCCATCCAGCCAGAGTCGGTGCGTTCGGCGGCAAGGGTCGTTGCGGCGCCGTCAGCGCCAATGTGGACGATCATGAGCACGTCGTCGGTGTTGATGAAGGTCCAGTAGCTATCTTGGGGCCAAAAGCCGCCTTCGCCCGATGCCAGGAACTCCTCGAGCGGGACCATCGCCCCATCGGCAACATCTGACTCAGAAAGAAGGACCGGAGCTCTCAACGCTGCCGCTGGAAATGTGGGAGGTCCTCCGCACTCGACGAGCACATCTGGCTCATAGACACCGTTCGTTGGTAGCACCATGATGTTCGGAACGGGGTCACCCTGAGTGAGCCATCTGTCATGCGGAGTACTTCCATCGTCGACAACTGCAACCGGCGCAGCGCTGCCACAACCGAAGGCGACGGCGCTTAACGCGAGGAGCCCTGCTACGAACCAGTGACGCCTCGTTTGTTGCATTCGATGCACACCCCAGTCTGGCCGAACGACGTGAGCTCGTCATGTCAGGTGGCACGCGTTGGTACGTGTGGCGTAGGAAGGGCGTGGAGCGAGGCGGAGCCGCTATTCTTAAATGACCATGGCAGACGACCGATTGACTGAACGCAAGGAAGCCATCTTGCAAGCCGTCGTCGAGGAATACATGACGACTGCCCGACCGGTTGGCTCAGGTCTCGTCACCGAACAGACAGAACTCAAGGTGTCATCGGCCACCGTGCGCAAGGAACTCGGCGCACTCGAAGAAGAGGGTTTCCTCCACCAGCCCCACACCAGCGCTGGCCGAGTGCCCACTGATAAGGGGTATCGCTATTTCATCGATGCCCTTATGGGTCCATCGAGCCTCGACTCGACCCAGAACCAGCGCATCAGCGACTTCTTCGCCCATTCACATGGTGAGCTCGAGCGCATTCTTCGCGATACCAGCCGGCTGCTCGCAGGTGTGACTGACTACGCGGCTGTGGTGGTGGCTCCCAATCCAGACATCACCAAGATCAGAGCAGTCCAGCTTGTGTCCCTTGAGCCACGAGTGGTGCTTATGGTCGTGATCTTGTCGAATGGCGGAATAGAGCGACGCACGTTCGAGTTGGATGCCGACATGACGGACGCGCAGGTTTCGACAGCGCAGCAGTTGGTGGCGCCAGCGATGATCGACGGCACCGAAACCAGCATTCTTCCTTCGGGCGACACCGCCGTTGACACGCTTGTCGCCGATGCTGTGGGCTCACTCGGTACGAATGACAGTCTCGACGGACGTGTCCATGTGGGTGGGCGTTCTTCGGTCGCTGCGGGCTTCGACGAAACCGAGACGGTGGCCCACGTGCTGCAGCTCTTCGAACGACAGTTGCTAGTCGTCACCCTGATCAAGGACGTCCTCGACCGTGGCCTGCGAGTCGCAATCGGTGCCGAAACTGGCGTCCAGAACCTCAACGAGTGCTCCCTGGTGGTCGCTCCCTATCAAGTCGAAGGGGCCGATGCTGGTTCGATCGGCGTGCTCGGCCCAACTCATATGAACTATCCACAGGCGCTTGCCGCAGTCGCGGTCATATCCAATCAACTCGGCGAACACCTCACACGCGGTTAACTCATGGCTGACTATTACGAACTACTTGGTGTCGATCGCTCCGCTGAGCCTGACGAGATAAAAAAGGCGTACCGTAAGCTGGCACGGGAGCTCCACCCGGATCGCAATCCTGGCGACGATGTTGCCGAGGCTCGCTTCAAGGAAGTAGCCAAGGCCTACGAGACGCTTAGCGATGGCGAACGGCGAGAGCAATACGACCGCTTCGGTGAGGCTGGACCCGGTGGCGGTGGCTTCGGCGATGCTGCTGGTTTCGGTGACATCTTCGATGCATTTTTCGGAGGCCAGAGTCCCTTTGGGGGCAGCGGCGGCTTCAGCGGCCAACAAGCGTCGCGGGGTCCTGCTCGGGGAGACGACCTCGAAGTCGTCGTCGATGTGCTGTTCGAGGATGCCGTCCTAGGATCAGCGCAGCCGGTCGAGATCCGCACCCATGTGCCCTGTGAGCCATGTGAAGCTACCGGTGCTGTCGAAGGCTCCAACAAGGTGTCCTGTGAGACCTGTGGTGGCGTCGGTCAAGTCCGCCAAGTCCGCCGTTCCATCCTGGGTCAGATGGTGTCGACTGGCACTTGTCCAACGTGCGAGGGTTCGGGTGAGGTCATCGAAGATCCATGCGCGTCCTGTGGAGGCGATGGCCGTGTTGTCGACGAACTTACATACACCGTCGACATCCCTGCTGGTGTCGACACTGGGGCCACTCTGCGGCTGAGCGGCCGGGGCGCTGCAGGCCAACGAGGCGCCGGATTCGGTGACCTCTACGTCCGTGTTCGGGTACTGCCGCACGACCGTTTCCAACGGGATGGCAACGATCTGGTGACCGAACTTGCCGTGCCGATGACGGTGGCTGCGCTCGGTGGTGACCTTGACCTGGAGACCCTTGAAGGTACTGAAACCATCACCGTCGAGGCCGGCACTCAGACAGGCAAGGTCTTTCGGCTTCGTGGTCATGGTGTCCCAAGTTTGCAGGGTGGCCGCCGAGGCGACATCAGGGCGATCGCTGTGGTTATGACCCCCGAGAAGCTCGGCGAACGAGAAGAAGAATTGCTTCGCGAGTTCGCAGCGTTGCGAGGCGACGAATTGTCCGAGAGCCGTTCATTGTTAGGTCGTATCCGTTCTGCATTGAGCTGATCGGGCACTACCAATGGCCACTCCCGATCTCCGGATGCAGCCGGGTCCTCACGTCTTCGTCGACAACCTCGATGTTCCAATCCTGAGTAGTGATGACCACCATCACCTGTCGCGGTCGTTGCGTTTACGTCACGACGATCCGCTGACGTTGTCCGACGCTCGCGGCAAATGGCGTGCCGCAGTGTTCGGCGACAGCATCGAGCCCACAGGCCCGGTGTATGAAGTCGATGCGGCGCCGTATCGACTTGGCCTAGGCGTAGCGCTGACCAAGGCGACAAAACCTGAGTTCGCGGTTCAGAAAGCGACCGAGATCGGTATTGACGAAGTTGTTGTGTTTCCCGCGGAACACTCTGTTGCCCGATGGGATGAGAGTAAACGCGTACGGAATCAACAACGGTTGTTAAAAGTCGCACGCGAAGCAGCGATGCAGAGCCGACGGGTCCGGATTCCCACCGTCGAAGTCGTGGAGAATCTGGGATCGTTGGTTGGTCGCCGTGGCCTAGCCCGAGCTGATTTTGGTGGTATTCCAATGAATTCGGGCCACCGTTTCATCCTTATTGGTCCCGAGGGTGGCTGGTCAGACCGTGAGCGAGCGATGGTTCCAGCGGTGGCGGATTTGGGGCCAACCGTGTTGCGAGCAGAGACTGCAGCGGTTGTAGCGTCTGCCTTCTTGGTGAATTCTCTGGTCCGAGGCGACTAGCGATTCGTCCCGTAACCACGTGAAGTGGTTTGTAGGGTCACGTAAAGCGTCTACATTGACCGTATGCGCGAAGAGACGGCGGAGCTCGACAACGAATACATAGCCCAGGTGGGGGAGAGGTTGCGCAGTATCAGGCGACAAAAGCGCATGTCTCTGCTCGATGTTGAGGCAGCCTCTGGGAAAGAATTTAAGGCGTCGGTGCTTGGAGCCTACGAACGGGGCGAGCGAGCAATCTCGGTGCCCCGTCTGCAGCGTCTTGCTGGCCTCTATACCGTCCCGGTAGCACAGCTACTACCGGCCTCCGAAGAGAACCTTGATGCCGACGACCGTTCGCTGGGCATGCCATTTGGTGCTCGCACAGCGATGACGATCGACCTTGAACGGGTTCAGAATCTCGAAGGGGCCGAGGCTGAACTGGTGAACCGGTACCTGCGGGGTATCCAGGTGCAACGGCAAGACTTTAATGGCAAGGTCCTTACCGTGCGGTCCGACGACCTGCGGGCCCTTGCATCCATGCTCGGTGTCGCCAGCGACGCCGCAGTTAGCCAACTCGAATTGCTGGGCCTTGCCTACCGCGTCTGAGTAGCTGTGATGCCTTTGCCTTCTTGCTTCGCTGCGAAGGCGGCGTTGGCGGGTAGTCCGCCTCGCTCCGCTGCGGCTGTCCGAGCTGAGCAAGTCGACGGTCCCAACAAGCTGTTGCAGCGTTCTGCTCCGCTCTCACGCAAAGCGCTAGCGCTCTTCCCTCACTGCGGCTTCTGAGGCCCGAAAACGACAACAGGCCGGCGCGAACGCCGACCTGTTATTCGATTGTGACTGGAAGCCGGTTAGCGGCTGGCCATTGGTACGTAGTCGCGGACGTCGGAGCCCACGTAAAGCTGGCGCGGACGGGTGATCCGGGAGTCCTGCTCCATCATCTCGTTGTAGTGAGCCAACCAGCCGGTGACACGAGGAATCGTGAACAACACGGTGAACATCTCTGGCGGGAAGCCAAGTGCCTGGTAGATGAGGCCCGAGTAGAAGTCGACGTTCGGGTAGAGCTTGCGTGACTTGAAGTACTCGTCGTTGAGCGCAGCTTCTTCGAGCTTGAGTGCAATGTCGAGCTTGGGGTTTGCGCCGGTCACCTTGAAGACGGCATCCGCCGCTTCCTTGATGATCGTGGCCCGTGGGTCGAAGTTCTTGTACACCCGGTGACCGAAACCCATCAGACGGCGGTCGCCGCGCTTGACGCCAGCGATGAAGTCATCGACCTGGTCATAGCTGCCGATCTCGTCGAGCATGTTCAGCACTGCTTCGTTGGCGCCACCGTGGCGAGGGCCATAGAGAGCGCCGGCGGCGGCCGAAACTGCGGAGTACGGATCAGCGTGAGCGCTGCCCACGGTGCGAGCCGTAGTGGTCGAGCAGTTCTGCTCGTGATCGGCGTGAAGGATGAAGAGGACGTCGAGTGCTTTGGTGATCGCTGGATCGCATTCGTACTTTGGCTCAGCGACCTTGAACATCATTGACAGGAAGTTGGTGGCGTAGTCGAGATCGTTCTCGGGGTAGACGTACGGCATGCCGATCGAGGACCGGTAACCAGCGGCAGCGAGTGTTGGCAGCTTTGCGATCAGACGGGTCGTCTGCAGCATGCGGTTCGCTGGATCCTCGATGTCTTTTGCCTCGGGGTAGAACGTGCCGAGCGCTGCGATCGAAGCCATGAGCATGCCCATGGGGTGCGCATTGAACTGGAAGCTGTCGACAAAACGACGCCGGAAGTTCTCATGTGTATACGTGTGGGTGGTGATGTCGTGCTGCCACTGTTCGTACTGCGAAGCGTCAGGAAGTTCGCCCTTCAGAAGCAGATAGGCAACTTCGAGGTAGGTCGAGTCCTTGGCGAGCTGCTCGATCGGGTAACCGCGGTACCGCAGGATCCCCTCGTCGCCTTTAATGTCGGTGATCGAGCTCAGGCAAGACGATGTCGTCGTGAACCCAGGATCGTTGAACCACAGGCCGGGCAGGTTCTGCTTCCACTGGCCGCTATCGACGCCGCCATCCTGGATGGGGATTTCAAAAGACTCACCCGTGCGATTGTCGGTGATCGTGATGGATTCGGACACAAAACTTCCTTATGCGAGGTCAAAAAACATGTAGAGAAAATGATGGGCGCCAGCTAGCACGATGCGCTCATGGCTAGGACCCCCGTCGACGGGCAGGATATCGCAACACGTCCTGTTCAATGGAATCGAACGGTCAAGCAAAACCGAGGTGGCGCACCATTGTCGATGCCCGGCGTCGTGGATTAGAGCGGTGAGTTGTCGTGGCGTCGCCGGGGAAGCCGCTCGCGTTTGGTCGCGAGTAGATCCAGAGCCTCGGCAATTTGGCGCCGGGTGTCGGCTGGGTCGATCACCATGTCGATGGATCCTCGCTCGGCAGCGACATAGGGATTGAGCAGTCGTGCTTCGTAGTCGGTTTCGATTTCGACCCGTTCCTCGGCCGACGCCGTGCGATGCAGGATTTCGACGGCGCCTTTGGCGCCCATCACTGCGATCTCGGCCGATGGCCATGCCATGGCAAGGTCATTACCCATCGTTTTGGAGTCCATGACGATGTAGGCACCGCCATAACTTTTGCGGAGCGTGATCGAGATGCGGGGCACCGTGGCCCGGGCGT
>Ga0206130_10009614_pt1 | contig 10076 bp, 7 predicted proteins | sample Helgoland_Spring_9_FD_148637 | JGI IMG/M metagenome (GOLD analysis project Ga0206130, IMG submission 148637) | Pelagic subsurface seawater microbial communities from Kabeltonne, Helgoland, North Sea - Helgoland_Spring_Bloom_20160512_1 | ecosystem: Environmental > Aquatic > Marine > Epipelagic ...
TATCTCATCAAAAACTGTCAATTCTTTTTATGGAACCTCAAGAGATAGGCAGGATCTAAGGTAATAAAAATCTCTTTACCCTCGATCAGCACTTGGGCATCGACCATCAAATCTAATTCAATTTGACTAGAAATCTTAATCCTGTACTTACGCCACAAACCATGGAAAGTCTCCCCTATAATCACTGCAGCTTGCCTATTTTTCTCAGGGGTCAGACTGTATGTTATATGCTCAGGTCTAATCCCATAAAAGTCAGCCTTTTCCAATTCTATATCAAAATGCTGGAAATCCTCTTGATTAAAAATATTGATTTCTCCAAAAAATCTTGCGATAGCGGGTGTAAAGGGTTGATCAAAAAGTACTTTGGGAGTGCCCATTTGAATCACTTTTCCTTGATCTAATACGGCAATTTTATGGGCTAATGAAATCGCATCTTGTACATCATGGGTGACGAATATGCAGCTGATGCCTGTATCTTTTATGATCTCAAAAAGCTCATTTCTGATCTGAGATTTCAGTGCCGTATCTAAATTACTAAAAGGTTCATCAAGAAGTAGCAACGTTGGATTGGGTGCTAAAGCTCGGGCTAGGGCAATCCGCTGTTGTTCGCCTCCTGAAAGTTCATGAGGATATCGATCTCCATGGGACCCTAATCCTACCATCTCCAATACCTCTGAGACGCGCGCCATCTTATCTTGGGATTTCGCTAACCCATAACCCACATTCTTTTTTATGCTCATATGGGGAAACAAGGCAAAGTCCTGGAACACAAACCCGATGCCTCTATCCTCTGCTGCTACGAATTTGCTAGCGCTTTCAACCGTCTTACCTTCGAGAATAATTGTCCCTGAATCACTTGTCTCTAGTCCAGCAATGAGCTTTAATAAGGTGCTTTTTCCCGTCCCACTTTCGCCTATGAAAGCACAAATATCTCCCTTTTCTAAGGTGAAATCTAAATTGGATAGCACACACTTTCGATCCGATGTATAGCTTTTAGTAACTCCCTGAATATTGAGTACGGTCATGCGTTCATCATTCTACTTAAGAGAAATATCGGGATTAATCCAGTCATAATAATAAATAAGGCAGGCAAGGCCGTTTCTGAGATGCGTTCATCACTGGCATATTCAAATGCCTTCACGGAAAGCGTCATGATGCCATAGGGTTTAAGCAAAAGGGTTAGTGGTAATTCCTTCATGGTATCTACAAACACCAATAAAGCGCCGCTCAAGAGTCCCAGCTTATTGAGAGGTATATTGATTTGTAACATCCTTTTCCATCGCTGGACCCCCAACATTTGTGCCGCTTGCTCAAATCGCATACCTATTTTTTGTATACTAGCTTCTATGGGATGATACGCCACCGCTAGAAACCTCACTGAATAGGCAAAAATTAGGCCTATAATAGTTCCATTAATTAAGAATCCCATCGACCAGTTTAAATAATACTGAGTCATATTTACCAACCATTTATCAAAAATTAATGTAGGGATCATTATACCTACAGCAATCACTACACCAGGAACCGCATAACCCAAAATAGGTAAGGTACTTAATCGTTGAATAATAAGAGATCGACTCCATTTAGCAGCATAAATCAGAATGAAAGAAATACAAATACAGATAAATGCAGTAATCATAGAAAGATAGAAACTTGACCAAACAATAGATAAGAATGAGGTTGACCAAACCCCATGAAACGTAATGAAAGCCCAATATATCATCTGAATCAAAGGTAATATGAAACCCAATGAAATGGGAATTATGGTTACCACCATAAACATGGCCTGAATATGGGATTTAGGTGTTTTTTTAATAAGCTGTTGGCTACCCTCACTGTTAAACTGATATTTTTTCTCCCCCCGAAGACTGCGCTCCATCACAATCAAAAAAAGAATGAACATGCAGAGCTGCGCAGACAAATATACGGCCGTTTCAGGTTCTTCAAGGGCAAACCAAGACCTGAAAATAGCGGTAGTATAGGTACTGACCCCATAATAATAAGCCGATCCATAATCGCCCAAAACTTCCATCACTACAAGTAGTAAACCCCCGACGACCGCTGGCCTTGCCAGGGGCAGAACAATAGAATAAAAAGCCTTAAACCGACCTGCTCCCAATACCTTAGCCGCACTCATTTGCCTATGCGATTGGTGAGAAAAAAAACTTCTAGCAGAAAGGTAAACATAGGGGTAAAGTGAAAAACTCATGACCCAAGCCAAACCCCAAATCCCCATAATATCTATATGTGAAACATGATCTAAATTGAATATTTGAACCATCATTCGCTCATAAATCCCCGAATAATCAAACAACCCAGCATAAGCGTAGGCCGTGAGATAATTGGGGAAAGCCAAAGGCAAGATAAGCAACCACTGCAATAACTTTCTGAAAGGGAAGCTGTAAGCAGATACGAGCCACGCAGGTATCACTCCTAAAATTAGAGTGAAAATACTGCAAGCAACCATTAAGAATAGGGAATTGAAAAGATAATCTAAGAGCAAATATTCCTTGATATGTGCCCAACTTTCACCAGGTCCACTGAATAATTTTAGTAAAATGGTCAGTAAAGGAGCCCCTAATAATAACACGATGGCAATGGTCAGTAAAGACCACTTCTTGTCAATTTTAGCGTTATAGTAGAAAAATGAGAACAAGAAGTATCTGGCCTGCGTGAAAAAGAATATGAAAAAACTTAAATAATTATTCGTAAATATAATTGAAGTTTGCCTAATGATTTTTTGCGTAATACCTATTCGAGTGCTCTTGATTAAAATAGAGAAGGGGAAGATTTAGATGACCTTATCATACTTTCCCTAGCCAGCATCCCAAAACCTTAATGCAATCATATTACGCATTCTGAACGCATCTTACCGAAATATTTATTTTTTATTTCCAGCCTACTTGATCAAATAACAATACAGCTGATTTATTCAGTGCTCCCAAGGTAGACAATGACAATTTATCTTCTTTAAAAGCACCCCATGACTGAAGTAAAGGAGATGTTTTTACCTTGGGGTTTACCGGATATTCAAAATTGGAAGAGGAAAATATTTCCTGGGCTGCCTCACTTGACAAAAACTCAATGAATTTGATCGCATTGGCCTTATTGGGCGCATACTTCGCTACACCAGCACCACTCACATTAATGTGTGTTCCTCGTCCTTCTTGATTTGGGAAAAAGATCCCCATCTGCTGACCTACCGCACGCTCCATAGAATCTGGAGAGGTGAGTAGTTTACCCACATAATAAGTATTTACAATCGCAAGGTCGCCCAAGCCAGCTGCTACAGCCTTCATTTGATCACGGTCACTTCCTTTGGGTGATCTTGCCATATTTTTGAGTATACCCGCAGCCCATTGTGCGGCGGCTTCTTCTCCAAGATTTGCGATCATGGAAGCCATTAAAGACTGGTTATAAATGTTGCCCGAAGAACGGATAAGTATTTTCCCCAGCCATTGATCCTCAGTAAGGGCTTCATAAGTGGATAATTGATCTTTAGTGACTCGATCTTTTGCATAAACGATGACTCGGCTGCGTTTGGTCAAGCCAAACCAATGCCCATCTACATCACGCAGATGATTAGGTACATTACTGGTCAATATCTCAGAACTGATTGGTTGCAAAAGATTTTTTTCCTTGGCTCTCTGCAAACGCCCTGCGTCAACGGTAATCAATACGTCTGCTGGAGATTGTACTCCTTCATTTTCCATTTTTAGCATCAATTCATCAGCACTCGCATTGACTACATTGACCTTAACTCCAAATTCCTTTTCAAATTGAGCAAATAATTCTTGATCAGGTGCATAATGCCTGTGCGTATATAAGTTGACTTCTTGTTGCTGCTCCTGGGCCTCGCCCTTATTTGAATTAGTGGTACATGAATTCAAGAGAAGGACCAATAAACAAAGTATGGCAACTGAATATTTTTTCATATGAAATTTTATTAAAAAATTTGGTTCAAGCCTAATGATTCATCAAAAGTAACTATTTAAAAAAAACTAAACTCAAAAATAGGTAACTGTAGGCTGTCAGTCAATACCGAACAATAGTTAAAATCATTCACTACAAATAATGAGATTAATTAATTTTTATTTTAAAATACGCTTTATTTTTGACCTTTAATTATTCAATAAACCAGATCAACATTATAAAACACCTAAATGATATTAAGCCTTCAGCTGGGAAGAGATGCAAATACCTCTTCCATTAGTAAAGCCTGCTCTATTTCACCAATGATTTGGGAAACCTCTTCTTGTGTAAATCCTAATTTTCCAGGGAGTTTAGTATTCAATATCAACGCTTTAAGACCTTCTGGATGAGTATGTTCAAAATGATATGGTTACAGTGATCTCAAGGTTTCCGTGAAGATATCAAACTCTTTTTTAGTAAACTGAAAAAATAAATTTTTATAGTTAAAGTTATAATGATTGCAACACTTACACTTATAAATTTGATTATTTGATGACTCGTGTAGTATTAAAATGTTGTGTGACATAAATATTTATTCATTATACTTTAAGTGATTGATAAACTTCGATAATGACTTTATTCATCAAATACTTAAGTTAATTTAAAGAATTCATAAACATTAAGACAAAATTAATCTGAGCCTGACGCTTAATAAAAATAATGCCTCGTTGACTATTTTTACAGTGGCCTTAGATTAATCACTTCTTGCATTTATAAAATAATGACTTTTTTACCCTGGACGTTAAAATTTATTTCCCCGGTCTGTTCAATTATCTTTCGAGCTTGATCAAAGCTATCATACCTCCTAAATCCTCCTGAAAAATGCTTATTAAAATTGTTTTCGTTTTCAAATTGGACTTCAAGATCATACCATCGCGCTAGAGCAACCATGATTTGAGATATCGGTTTGTCATTAAATCGAAACCAGCCAGACTGCCAAGCAACATATTCATCAACGTTCACCTTTTTACTCTCAATTAGACCTGTTTTTTTATCTAAGATGCTTTGCTGATTGAGCTTCAAATGGGTGCTGTTTTGTTCGTTGAGTGAATTTTCTACCTTGACCTGACCTTCAACCAAGGTGGTCATAATGAAATCATCTGGTTCATATGAGGAAATATTAAAAGATGTTCCCAATACCTCAACTCTTTGAGTGCCTGAGGTAACAACAAAGGGTTTTTCAGAGTTATGGGCAACCTCAAAATATGCTTCTCCGATCAGTTCAATATTACGACTCTGACCCATAAATTCAACAGGATATTTTAACTTGGAATCCGAATTGATCCAAATTTTCGTGCCGTCTGATAGTTCGATAAAATATTCACCTCCACGGGGTACTTCAAGGGTATGATAGGTTTCTTTAGATAAAGATGCTTTATTATTAGATTTATCGTTACTATATGAGATTTTAGAGGCTTTTTTTGAGATTTGAGTGACTCCTGACAAAATGTTAAAGTTGTTGTTTTGAGACAAGTCATAGCTCTCACCACCATCTACTATGAGTATTGCTTTAGATTTACCTGGCTGGACCACTACTTCACTTATTAAAGGAGAATTATTCTGCTGTGAGTTTAAGAAGAATAGAGTACTAATTAAGAAGCATAGAGTACTAACGATCAGTAGGGTTACACCAGCTGCTAATGCGGTAATAAATTTTGAAGAATATTTTGATATGGACCTTGATTGGATAAGTCTAGATTCAAAATTTTCCCATTTTGATTCAATATCTATTTCATCGTTTTTAAAATCTGAACCATTTTTAAAGTATTTTAATGCTTTTTCATAGTGTAATTGATGCTCTTTTTTTTCAATCCACTTTGAAAACTCAGCGTCCTCTTCTTTGGACAAGGTGTTATTAATTTTTTTCCAAATTATATCACTACTAATCATCTTTACAATTTTTAAAATTAGCATTATGTAGTCCTGACGAAAATATACTCCATTGGGGTACTATTAAAAAATTAATGCGTTCCACTATTAGCTTACAAAAGCATGTTTTTTATAATATTAAACCGTTGTATGTGTGAGATATAAAAGAAGACAAGATTGAACAATGAATCAATTACTAAAATTAGTTAATTGTGATTTATAGTGATTTCAAAAGCCACACCTAACTATTTATTTCTTCAATAAAATATGACACTACCAAAAAGGTTTAAGTTTTTTTGTTTTGGCCCTCCCAATAGACTTAAGCAACTGCCCCTTTTTCGGTTATCAATGAAAATTCTGCCATTATCTGTATTACCCATTCCTCAATACGCTGCTCCGTCATTTCTCCTTGGTTATCTTCGTCAATAGCCAAACCCATAAACCACCCTGGTATGAATTCTGCTACTGAAGCCTCAAAATCATATCCTTCAGTTGGCCACGCACCAATCATCTTTCCTCCATTGTCAACTACCACTCTACCTAGAATACCTATACCATCAACAAAGAATTCACCAAAACCAATTTGGTCTCCAACACCATAGATAGCTACTTTTTTCTTTGAAAAGTTAATCTTTTTGAATGCTGCAAAAAAACTTTCCCAATCACTTTGTAAATCACCATCAAACCAGGTCGATAATCCTAAGATTAAGAAATCGTAATCGTCAAATTCTAGCGATCCAACCTCACTGATATCGTAGGTGTTTATTTGTACAACTTTATCAATTCTTTTAAGTATCAGTTCGGTAACATATTCCGTAGTACCCGTATCTGATCCATAAAAAAGTCCTATTTTTTTGGGTTTTATTTCCATCACCAATTATGCATTATTAAATTTCAACCGTTCATTTAAAAGCTCATTCAAATGTGGACAATGGCTCGATCTAATAGTTTTAATGATTGTTTTTGAAATTTCTTTTTGATCATCTTGTAAGATATTTAATACATCCGGAGGTAATGAGTCCATTTCACTCGAAATAAACTTTATTGCTGTTGCTAAATTTGCTTTTCCCATACCTAAATAGTTTTATTCGAAATATATCCGTAGAAATTAAACTTTGATTTTTCTAATATTTTACACTACAAAAGTTGAAATATAGTGACGAATAAACAATAACTAAGAATGGCTATTAATACTAATTACTTGTAGTGAAAAAGAGATGTGATCTTATTATATCGGCAGAAACATAACATGAAAGCATTTCCCAATTAAACCTTTCAAATAATTATCTTTCTTCAATACCCATACTTCTCCTTCCACTTACCTCTCAATTGCTTCCGTAATTCCTCTTCTCGAGGATTATTTCCTGGATCATAAAATTTCGTTCCAGCGATTGCGGCCGGTAAAAATTCTGATGAAATGAAATTTCCAGGATGATCGTGCGCATATTGGTATCCTTTACCAAAGCCTTCTGTTTTCATCCATTGAGTAGGCGCATTTCGTAATGCCATGGGTACCGGTAAATCACCCGTCCTCCCCACTTCTGCTTGCGCCTCATTGATGGCATTATAACTGGCATTACTCTTGGGTGAACTCGCCAAATAAGTGACGCATTGGGCCAAAATAATACGAGATTCTGGATAACCGATGAAGCTCACTGCTTGAAAAGCGCTGGTAGCCATCACCAAAGCCGTTGGATTGGCATTGCCTATATCTTCAGCGGCCAAAATCACCAGTCGCCTTGCGATGAATTTGACCTCCTCACCTCCTTCGATCATTCGGGCCAAATAATATACCGCTGCGTTGGGATCGCTCCCCCTGATGGATTTGATAAAAGCTGAAACGATGTCATAATGCAGCTCCCCTTTTTTATCATATAAAACTGTTTTTTGTTGTGCCAACTCTATAACTAGAGTGTCTGTGACAACTGCCTTATTAGATTTTTGACTAGTAACCACTTGCTCTAAGAGATTTAATAATTTGCGTGCATCACCGCCTGAAAGATTGAGAATCGCCTCGGTTTGTTTAATGGTAATCTTATAACTTTTTAGGATATTATCCTTCTCGATGGCCTGCATCATTATGGCAGTGAGTTCTTCGGATGTCAAGGGATTGAGCCGATAAACTTGAGCTCTAGACAAAAGCGCGGCGTTGACTTCAAAACTGGGGTTTTCGGTAGTGGCACCGATCAAAGTAATCTTTCCTTTCTCCACTGCACCCAACAAAGCATCTTGTTGGGATTTACTGAAACGATGGATCTCATCAATGAATAAAATGTTTTTTTGACCGAGACTCACCTTCGCGATCACCTCTCTTACATCCTTTACGCCTGCGCTAATCGCGCTGAGTACATGAAAGGGCACTTTCACCTCATTGGCGATGATATTGGCTAAAGTGGTCTTCCCTGTCCCTGGAGGACCCCAAAAAATAATAGAAGGTATTCTACCCGAAATAATTGCCTTACGAAGTATGCCTTGATCGCCTACCAAATGCCTTTGCCCAATGATTTCGGACAAGCTTTTGGGTCGCATGCGTTCGGCGAGGGGTGTGGTATCTTGAAACATGGGATAAAATTACAGATTCCTTTTTGAGAATATCCTGTATTTCATTTTTTTGTAATCTGATTTATTTTAAATGCAAGTCACATAAAATTCCCTCGTTCGCTTGATTAGTTTAAAAGATAGATTAGTTTTGCGAACCAATTTTTAAGGTCAAAATGCACAGAGGAGTGGCAGAGTGGTCGAATGCACCGGTCTTGAAAACCGGCGTACCGAGAGGTACCGGGGGTTCGAATCCCTCCTCCTCTGCATGAGAGCCCTAGTACTATCAGTACTGGGGCTTTTTAGTTTATAAGTACCAACATAGGTACAAACATTTTGGTTTCGGATTGATATCTCAAAGATTTCTTAGCTTTTTATATGTATCAAATAGTTTAAACTCTTTTTATCAATAAATATTTGCCCCGTGGTAGGATAATAGCTTAAAATAATAGCAGTTCAATTGGTATTAGAGTAAAAAAAGATAATCTAAAAAATGGGAATATTAAAGCCTTATTCCTTGATTTTCCCTTTTGAAGGAAGGTGAACACTAAAGAAAATTCCTATTGGTTGTTCTTCTTCCAAATACGCTTCCCAAATAGAATAACTAAACCTATTGTGATAAATACTAATCCTATTGAATCATCTATGGGGCGATAGTTTATATAATCTAGCGTAACCATAATTAACCCAATCAAAAGGCTCATTAGTAGTGTGAGATTTGCTATTTACTTTAGATAGGATCCCCTCCACTTAAATAAGCCTTTCTTAGAGCCTTTGTGGGTGTGTCGGCGAACTATTAAACCCTAGTATTAGTGATGCTCCTACCCAACATAGTGAGTGTTTTTCGCTACCTCTAGTTATTGATTGAAAGTACCCTGTTTAGATACATTTGTAGAGTGAATTGTTTTCTATACTGAGGGGTATAGGAACAGCAGCCACTTTGGGTAAAGGTGGTTGTTTATTTTTACTAATCATATGTCAATCTTTTTTCCTCTTCTAAAGCAGTCGCAATTTTGTGGCTGCTTTTTTAGTTTGATAACCTAATTTTATACTTCCGTTTAAATAAGCCTTTCTAAGAGTCTTTGTGGGTGTGTCAGAGTGTTGTATAGATGTTTTAATAACTCCTTTGAGGAGACTTATTCCTAACAGTTAGTAAAATTAGGTTTCGTAGCAGGGTTTCTCCAAGCGGTTGTGTTACTACTGAAATTTATGCAATCCGTCACATTACTCACATCCCAAGAACTAATGTCTTGATTGAACACATCTGCTGAAGAAAACATATTACGCATATTTGTAACACTACTTACATCCCAAGAACTAATGTCTTGATTGAAAGCGTCTGCTCCAGTAAACATAAAACTCATATTTGTAACACTACTCACATCCCAAGAACTAATGTCTTGATTGAAAACTTTAGCAGCATAAAACATATAACTCATATCTGTCACATTACTTACATCCCAACTACTAATATCTTGATTGAAAGATATTCCAGAATTAAACATAAAGGACATATCTGTTACATTACTTACATCCCAAGAACTAATGTCTTGGTTGAAAGAGTCTGTAGAAAACATCCAACTCATATTTGTAACACTACTCACATCCCAAGAACTAATGTCTTGGTTGAAGGTACCATTTTGAAATGTATCAAACATCTCTTCCATAGTCGTCACATTACTCACATCCCAAGAGCC
>Ga0206130_10009615_pt1 | contig 10076 bp, 15 predicted proteins | sample Helgoland_Spring_9_FD_148637 | JGI IMG/M metagenome (GOLD analysis project Ga0206130, IMG submission 148637) | Pelagic subsurface seawater microbial communities from Kabeltonne, Helgoland, North Sea - Helgoland_Spring_Bloom_20160512_1 | ecosystem: Environmental > Aquatic > Marine > Epipelagic ...
ATTTCTTTTTACCTATTTCTCTTTTAGTATCAGGCAAATCTTCTTCTTCTAATTTTTCATTTAAATGCCATGGGCCATAGTGTTTAGTTTTTACAAATTGTTCTGATGCCTGATATCTGGTATATCTTTTAAAAGCACCTCTTTCTTTTTCGTTAATTTTACCCAGAGCATAATATTTTTCTTTTGGAACTATTCTTTTTTTACCATTACTGTTATCTAAAACAATATTGGCAATCTCACACCACGCATGAGCAAATCTTCTGCCCTCTAACGGCCCTTGTCCATACACCAAACCATGTACAAGAACTAAATTCTTTTCAGCAAATTTATGAAACTGTGGTTGTAATTCTTGTTCTGGACTAATCATCATAATTCCAGCAGATTCGAAACAGTCACCCATTCCCTCTGTTAAATAATTCATAAAAGTTTTCATTATTTTTTGTACATTAAATCTACTAGTCGTAGAAATTGTGATTTGTTTCCTTTATTAATAACAAATGAAAGTTTTTTCATTGTTTCGGGTTTTATTTTACCACCCAATATACTTCTGACTAATCCACTTGCTGTTGTTAAATCTATTTTCATAGTACCATCTTTAAATTTTAATGGCATTGCTTGTTTTCTTTTAACAATATTTTTAAGTGTTGCTACATTATCTTCTTTTAATTGTTCTGTCTTAGATGCCCTTACTTTATCTGCAAGGTCTTTATCTGCCTTACCCCATGTGCCTGATGATTTAGTTACAAAGGAATTTACTCTTGCGTGTCCCCATTGTTCTGGAGTTGTGCCTGGTCTATGTCCAGTTCTCCATGCAGCGACACCACGATTATAAACTTTCTTTAAAATAGAAAATGACATACCAGATGCTTCTGCTTTCTTTTTCAATGATTTATCAGCAGCACCTTCATCCATTTTTTTATCTTTATAAAAATTTGTAAAACTCATTTTTCTTTCTTCATTTATCTTTGAGGTATCAGTTGCCATAAAAGGCCCTCTTCTAATAGTTTTAAATGGAAGTTTAATTTCATTACCAAAGATTTCTTTTGGATGAATAATATTAAATGTAACCATTTGAGATACATTATCAATACCTTTTAGTTCCATATCTATTTCTTTATAGGTTTTACCTTTATATTTTAGACCAAATCCAGTAACAAGTTTCTGAACTTTACCACCAGCAACTGCTTGTTTTGTTCTTTCACCAAACATCTTTTTATATTTCAATGTGTGTTTTGATGGTTTTGTTTTTGCTGACTTATCGCCTGGTGCTGGTTTATATGCTGATGGGTCGTCATCATCTTTCTTTGTACCCTTTTCGAAATGTCTTGCTCTTGCCTGTTTGGTAGATTTAGCCATATCATCGCCTTCAGCATCTTTACCATAATATTTCGCAGGTTGACTACCTTTTCGGTCTTTAATCTCTTTATCTTGTTTAGTTGTTGTTTTATCAGTCTTCATGTTCTTGTATCTCTATAACCAACTTATCTTGTCCTTTATGAATTCTATGATAAGTCATTTTCTCTATATTTATCGTATCTCCGACTTTCATAACAAAAGGTAATTCATTATCTCTTTGAAATTTCCAATCAACACCCGATAAAACTTCTACAGTTCTAGTGTTTTTATCTCTGTGCCAAATTAGTTCAGCATCATCAACGTCATAACTAAAAGTTCTGATGTTATCATTATCTGAATATGGTTTTATATCGTCTAACTTTTGCATGTTCATTACCAGAAAAAATTACCACCACCACTTAATCCTAAACTTTTTGCATATCTTGGTAAATTGCAAGACCAGTATCCAGCTTTTGTTTTATCTTTTTGTTGGTCGCATTTATGTCTAGCAACAAATGATTTTCTTGCTGCTGGGTCGTTAAGTTTAACTTTAAGTCCAGTTGTATCTCCAAAGGTTACTTTTTTAACATTGCCTGTCTTAGGGTTGTTTACATAAACATAAAACTTTTTCGGCCCACCTCTTTTAGGTTTATTAAGTTCTACATCTTCTTCCTCTTGTAAAGGGCAATCCAAAGGTACTTTTTTACCATTATAAAAACCAAACTCACCAATATCGGTTTCTAATAAATCTTTATCCCAATCATCTAATTCAAGCAATACACCCTTATCGTATAATTCTCTTGCTTCTCTAAACAACTTATAAAATTCTTCACTATGAAGTCTATAAATGTTTTCAGCAAATGGTATATCATGTTCTACATGATAGTGTACCGATTTCGAAATCTTATTTTTATAATCAGCAAATCTTAACATTATACTAACCCTCTACCAATTAATACTTCTCTGTTCTTGATATGTTGTTCAGCAATATCATCCTTAGATTGTCCATGATATTTAACTGCCATGTTCTCATCAATTAAAACATCAGATAGTCTCGATGATGGTGGAAGATTAGTAGAAACAGATTTCGTAAATACAAAATCTCCTAAAATTCTTCCAAACTTTCCTTTCTTATCTTCTCCGTTTCTATCACTCTCGGTTTTAAGTATCTGAGTGCTACCAACTGGAAGCAATTGCTTTACTCTGTTCTTTGATATTAATCCAAATTTTTTTTCTTCTTTATCTCTTGTTCTACTTTCTGGTGTATCTATACCATTTACTCTTACTCGTTCTTTTTTTAACCAAACACCAAATCCTAAATCTATATCTACATCAACAGTATCACCATCAATAACTTTTACAATTTTACAATAATATTCGTACATTTATCTATCTCCGTTTCGCAATCGCAAGTTTGTTCATTAACTTTTTATGTTTCGCAACATATCTTCCTTTTGTTTGATACAATCTTGATGTACCCAATGGTGGTTTTGCTGAATTTTGTTCTCCACCAATTTTTATATGTCTATGTGCTCCCGGCGCACTACTTACATCATCTGGTTTAGGTGGAATATATTTTTTAATTTGTTGTTTTTCCATTTCACCACTAATCCATGCTCTACCTACTTCGTTTTGAACTTTTCTTGAGAGGAACATTTTTATATGTTGACCAAGTTTTTTAAAAACATTCTCTCCAGCATTATCATTTTGAACTTCTATATAATTTTGACTTCCTACAAAACGCTTTAATAACATTTTATTGTTCTGAACATTTTGCCACTCTTTTTTTACTATTCTATCTGGAAGTTGTCTATCTTTACCACCACGAGCTCTTTCTTTGTTTCTTTCTAATGAAACTTCTAAAGTTGTATCAACAAAAATAAGATAACAATCATAACCTAATTTCTGCAGACTTTTAATTTGTTGATTAACTTTCTCTATCTTAGCACCAGTACTATCAATAATCATACCTAACCTACCTAATTCAAGAGCACGTTGTCTTTTTTCAGTTCTTGGTTTTGCAACTTCTGCTCTTTTCTTTTGTGCGAATGGATGGTCAATAGTGTCAGGCGCTTTTGGGTCTTTACCAAATAAAGGACTTGCGTTCTTACCACCACGAATGTGTGTGGTTTCAAATTTTAATACCTTATTAAATTCGTCATCACTATTAATTACTTTTAATCCTTGAAATGGTGTGGTAGATTGTCCTACAACATAAGACTTACCACTTCCCGGCCCACCAGCAAGGAAAATAGCTTTGAAGATATTTTTATCTTGAAGTCCTTCTTTTAATTCTTTATAATGTCTCATATGGTATTAGATTTTTTTCCTTTTTCTTATCATATAAACTGTGGTAATATTTATACTCTTCAGATTCTATCATTTTTAATGTTTTTTGTAATGCTTTCTTTGTTTTTCGTAATTTTAGTAATCTATTCTTTCTTTTCTTAAAATTTATCATTGAAGTACTCCCTTATTTTAATTTAGGTTTTGTTCTTTTAATATTTTCTAATCTTAGATGATTACCCCCTTGTTGGTGCATTTGCTCCAGAACTCTGGTATTTGCTTACTGAATTTTTAACTACATTCATTTTAATTCCATGTTGTTTATCACTCATATTAAAATCATGTCTTAATTCTTTAATCAAAAATTTACCAGAACGTATAGTATCAACTCTCTCACCTTCTGTATTTCCTACACCAGTAATTGGCAATTCTATATTAACAGTATCACCTGCTTCTATACCAGTTATTCCAGCAATCTCAACTTCCAAAATATGACTAAAAGATAATCCCATAAATTTACTTTGTCTTTGTAAATACCATTCATTTATTTTACTACCAGAAAAAGAATAATTACCATTTACTTCATGACTTGCACTCGTTCCTGTTGTTGTATTTTTAATTGCTGTAGAATGAAGATGTGTTCTGGAATTTGGAAAATCTGAAATTCTATTTCCATCGTTATCTACTTGAACTTGACTAAAAATAGGATTTGACTTACCGCTTCCACCATCATAATATCCTATCTGTTCTTTTTCGTGAAAATTATCAAAATAATTAAAAGTATATCTATTTACTTCTTTATTATAGCTATCATGTACAAGAAGATTAGAACCAAAAAATCCACCTCTTGTGCCTAATAATAAATCAGAACTACCTAAAATTTTATAATTTCTAATCCTAGAATAATCTGAAGCTATTTTATTATCATCATTTTTTTGATTTGCTTGAAAAAATGCATAATCATATGCAGATTTTTTAGCATATAAACTTTCTAAACTTCTGAAATGATATCCACTTTTTGTTTCATAAAATACAAATGAAGCAAATTCATTTGTTTTAGAAATAGATTGCACCATTGCATTTCTAATAACATCAAATGGTTTAATATCAGGAATAACAATTCTTTTACTATTAATAGTTTCTTCAAGCATTATGGATTTTGTTGATTTTAATTCTGATAAAAACATATTTTCTACTAAATCTGAAAAACTTCCATCAAATGATTTTGATACAGTCATTCTTTCATTCGTAAGTGTTTCATTAGTAATAAAAGATAAAACATATGTTTGTGTTGAATTATTTACTTTTGATTGTTTTTTAATCTTATAAATCATCAAAGGTTCTTCAACAAAATATAACTTATCTTTCTTGTCTTGCATGGTTGGTGTACTTAAAACCAATCTTAATTGTTCTTGTCCAATGAAAGGCCCATTCAAAATCATATTTTGATTATCAAACATAACTATATCACCAGATAAACTTGGTGTAAGAATATCTTCAAAAATAGTAACATGTAATAAAAATGGTGCAATATTAATAACTACACCAGTAGATGTTAATATCTCTGCTTTTTCTACTCTAAAGTCACCAGCGTAATTTAATGTATCTGACATTGTGTAATCCTATTATGCAATCAATTCTTGATATTCTGTTACGAATGTATCTAAAAATCGTGGGTCTAATAATTTTATTTTACGTCTTGTGTCTTGTAATTCTTCTTCATATTCCAAGTTAGTAACAGCAGTCGCACTACCATATGCATCACTATCACTTGACGCACCAGCATCTGTTAAAAGTGATGGGTCGTAAACTTCTATGTATTTTGATGTATCTCCAGATGTCTGTGCAATTTTGTAATGATGTGTTCCATTAACATCTGAATATTTGTCATTTACATAATCTTCAAATTGAACGAAAGACATTGGCCATTCATGATACCTATCTGTAATATCATTCACAATAAGAACAACCCAATGATATTCTGAATCACCATAATATTTGTGTGCAATTATTTCTGGTGTTTCTCCATTTTTTACATCATAAGTGTCTAATAAAACAGCATTCTCTTTTACCTTTGCACGAATCTTAACTCTACGAAGTAAATTTGTTACAAGTTTATAAGTGTCAGTATTTCTATCTTGATATAAAATTTTTGGTATATTATTAAAATACATTTTTTAAAATCCTTGTTGGACATCTTCATGAGTAATGATATCCATTTCTTGAAAGTTAAGTGTCATATGTATTTCCGTTGGTGAGGCGCCAGGTTCTCCACCAGTGTTATCTGAATTTCTTTTTGTTGAACTTGCAGTAAATGCCGTATATCTATCACCACCATATGTAATATCACAATCAGTTAAATAACAATTTCCTATTTTATTAAGAAAACTATTTACATTATCTTTATAAAAATATTCTATATTAAATTGGTTTGGAACTTTAAAAATAGGATTACTTTTCAAACTGTTTTGACTCATTGTTGTCGGCAACATATGTTTTCTAAAAGTTTGTATAATTTGATGAACTTCTTGTGCTTCTTTTTCAGATTTTGGATAAAAATCAAATTGAAATGGAAATGCTCTTTTCTTAGGATTTTTAAAAACAAATTCCATTCTATCACCAATCGCAATTCCAGTAGACAATTGCAATTGGTCAGATGCTCCACCAAAACCAAATTCTTCAATTAGTTCCGCCATCTTCTTCACAATTGCTTTACCTGCTGATGCCACAGGTATATCTCCCATATCAATATCGTCTCTTAACATTGCACCAATCGAAGCTGCTGCCGTTGTAGTTAATGGCGACACTTCCGTACTTTCATATTCAGCACCTGTTATATTTTTAACTTGTGGTGGCATATATAAAGTTATCAATGTACTAGTTCTACGAGTAGGTGGACGCATTATATATTTTCTTTCGTTTTCTCTCGTTACTTCATCAGCATAGTTAGTTTCATAGTCTTGTTGTATTTTGATATTAGTCGCATATAAATCCTGTCTTTTTTCTTCTAATGCATAACCTTCCTCTATCTGGGTCGTCCCATGTATCTTCAGTCCGTCTTTAAAAAGACCGCCTTTCTTTACTCTTTTATCAAATTTCTCAAATTCTGCTTTTGCTTCGGCGTCCTCTTGTTTCTGCACTTCTGCTGATTTAGAAATCTCTCTTACAGTAAATACAACATAATGTCCTTGTCTAGGGTCAGATTTAACATCCATTGGGTATGTTAAACTCTCTGTCTTGAAACCACCAAAACTTGGCATTTTACCAAGACCTCTATCATTGATAATACCTCGAAGTTTATCAGCACCCGCTTTTATTACTCGTTTGCCAATACCAACTGATTGTCCTGCTACTATGTCTTTTATACTGGGCATATAAATATCCTTGTGTAATCTATTTATAATGGATGTTTGTAATCATGTCTTATAAAGGAAAATTTAGTCCTAAAAATATAAAAAAATATAAAGGTAACCCTACCAATGTCTTTTATAGGTCTTTGTGGGAAAGACGTTTCATGAAATATTGTGATGAAAATCCCATGATACTCGAATGGGCAAGTGAAGAAATCATTATTCCATACATATCATCATGGGATAATAAACGACATAGATACTTTCCAGATTTTTACATCAAAATACAACTATCAGATGGTTCTACAAAAAAACGTATCATAGAAATTAAACCAAAAAAGTATTTAAAAAAACCAAATCCTAAACCCAAAAGAAAAACACGAAGATGGTATGGTGAATTAAAAGAATGGCATAAAAACCAAGCAAAATGGGCATTTGCAGAAGAATATTGTAAGAATAATGACATGGAATTTCAAATTCTAACTGAAGATAATTTAGGTTACTAACCTAAATATTCATATGGCAACCGTATTCGATAAAGTCTTAGAACAACTACTTGGTGATACTCCACCTTTCGATTGGTTTCAAGGAAAAGTAGCAGACCTTATTGACCAAAGTGAAAAACCCAGCGAACTTCTCCCTGTATGGGAACGAAGAACAAACAGAGTACAAATGTATAGATTCAATATGTTCTTTTACGACCCAAAACCAGAACAAAAAAAGAACTTACCTTATTTTGATATGTTTCCTTTAGTTTTTCCATTAAGAAGATTGGATGATGGATTCACAGGTATAAATGTTCACTATCTTCCACCTGCTTTCAGAGAAGATTTTTATAATATATTTTCACGATTTGCAACAAATGATGATATAGACGAAAAGACTTTATATAGAGCAACTTGGTCTAAAATATCAAGATTTAAAGTAATACGTCCACTAATAAGAAAATATACTTATAAAAGTGTTAGGTCTCGATTTTTAATATTAAATGCAACTGAACTTCCAATAGCACTACTATTACCACTTCAAAGATTCGTAAAACCAAACACAAGATTCAACAGAAATATAGTTCAAAATATGAAAGTGATTCGACAAGTCTATATAAATAGCAGGAAACACATTCGTTTTGGAAAAAATTTTAAAGGGATTAAAAGCGTAGCGTAATGGGAAATTTTTGGGAAGGTTTAGGATATTCAGTAATTAATGAATTTCTGGGTTTATTTCTAAGCAGAGATGGATTAGCAAAATCAGCACGATACGAAGTAGTAATCGGCCCACCATCTGGTATTAAAAGTGGTGGTGGTGGTGGCGGTACACTTAGTGCAATTAGTCAAGCATTAGACGGCAATAATAACACAAGAGCAATTTCTTATAATGCAGAAACAATTGCTTTTCCTGGCAGAAATCTTGAAACAAAAGAAGATTTATCTGGATATGGGCCAATAAGAAATGTTGTTATGGGTTCAACCTATGAAGATTTATCAGCAACATTTTATGTTTCCAATGACCACAAAGAACAAAAATTCTTTCACGAATGGCAAAATACTGCATACAATATGAACGCCGGCGATAATTTCGGTGCTAACTATTATTATAATTATGTAGGAAATATTGATATATATCAATTGGATGAAAAAGATACAAGAAGACTTGGTGTAAGAGTTATGGAAGCATTTCCAAAAACAATTGGTTCTATTGAAATGGGTTATGCAAATGCAAACCAAATAGAAAAAATGAGTGTTAGTTTCGCATATAGATATTGGGAAATTCTTCCCGGCGGTGCTGGTAGTAGTTTCCTAAACAGATTAGCAAATATATCAATCAACCAAGTGGAGAGAAAACTAATTTCTAAATTACCAAAAGTTTTGACACGACTATAAATTAATTAAAGGATGATATAATTATGGGATTACCAAAATTAAATACACCAACATATGAGTTGGTGTTACCTTCTACAGAAGAAACAATCAAATACAGACCATTTCTTGTCAAAGAACAAAAGCTTTTGCTTTTAGCACAAGAAAGTGAAAACAAAAAAGAGATGTTAGATGCAATTTCACAAATTATAGAAAATTGTACTTTCGGAAAAATAAACAGCAAAGAAGCATATATATTTGATGTTGAATATGTATTTCTACAAATAAGAAGAAAATCAATTGGAGACAAAATTACTCTAAATCTTTTATGCAATGATGATGGTATAACAAGAGTACCAACTGAAATAGATTTAAATGATGTTAAAGTTGAAATAGGCGACAATCATACAAATAAAATTCAATTAACAGATGATGTACAACTTATCATGACTTATCCAAGAATTTATACAATTGATAGTATAAATTCAGATAATAGTTATGATATAGTAGTAAAATGTGTGCATCAAATTACTGAAGGCGATAAAATTTATGAAAGAGTAGATATGTCTGATGAAGATTTAATAGAATTTATAGAATCTATGAATACAGATAATTTAAGTAGTGTTTTAGATTTCTTTGATACTATGCCTAAAATAAAACATCAAATAAAAGTGATAAACCCTAACACAAATGTAGAAAATACTATAAATATGGAAGGTATAGAAAGTTTTTTTACATAGCTCTTTCTCATGATAACTTGGGAAATTATTTCCAAACTAACTTTGCTATGATGCAACATCATAACTATAGTTTAGAAGAACTTGAAAATATGATGCCATGGGAAAGAGAAATATACATGGGTTTATTGATACAACATATTGCTGAAGAAAATGAAAAAGTAAAAAAGGAGACTTAAATGAGTTGGAACAATAAAATAAGAGAAGGTGCTAATACATTAGACACTTTAAGATTATTTCCTAGATTTTTTATTGCAACGTACATATATCTTTTTTATGATGTTGTACAATGGTTTATGGTTTTAGAAAATCCAAACACACAACAAGCAGGTCTTGTATCAATCGTAGTTGGTGCTGGAGCAGCATGGTTTGGTCTTTATGTCAATAGTACATCAAGTCCATCACAACCACCAAAAAAAGAGAGTGAATAATTAAATGGCAGAAAAAAATAAATTACCAATTCTACACTATTTAGCAGATAGAAAAAGTAGCAAAATTTCTGAAAACATACT
>Ga0206130_10009616_pt1 | contig 10076 bp, 7 predicted proteins | sample Helgoland_Spring_9_FD_148637 | JGI IMG/M metagenome (GOLD analysis project Ga0206130, IMG submission 148637) | Pelagic subsurface seawater microbial communities from Kabeltonne, Helgoland, North Sea - Helgoland_Spring_Bloom_20160512_1 | ecosystem: Environmental > Aquatic > Marine > Epipelagic ...
GTAAGCATGCATGTTTCACTTGAATCGAGGGTCCCTTTGCTTGATACTCGCATTGCAGACCTTGTTACCAGTATCCCACCAAATCTTAAATTTCAGGGGGGACGGACCAAGCATTTATTAAAGCAGGCGGTTAAAACATTACTACCTGATACTATATTAAATAGAAAAGATAAAATGGGTTTCCCCGTTCCACTCAAGGAATGGATGCAGGGCGGACTGGTCAAAGAATTTGTTTCCGATATTTTGCTTTCTCAGAAGAGTAAAAGTAGGGGTATTTACAGTGAAGTGTCACTCGAAGCTATGATTCACAACCCTGGGGTAGGGGGGCGGCAACTTTGGGGAGCATTGTGTTTGGAACTTTGGCACCAGCAATTTATTGACTCCTGAAATAAAACTTCCGGATAGAGAAATTCTTATTTCCCATGTTGTTTCTTCATTAGATGAATATTGGAGAGAAAATACTGAACTGATATTAAATTTACCGATTCAAAATCGTCAAAATAGTTTTAAGCTATCAATTCCTCTTAAAATGATCCCAATAAATTTGCCTAACTGGGGTAGTTCTTGTGGGGTAAAAAACCAAATTTTAGTTCCACAGGAGTGTGTAAAAATTTATGGAGATTCCAATGATTGGCGTGAAGTCGACTGGTGGCTTGCTATATTTTTAATGCTAGAAGGTTGGCATGAACGCACATGGGAGAAGATTCATGGAAGTATTCATTCTTACAGCTATAAGTTGAAAGGATGGGATTCTCGTGTTTGGGATCGTGCTTGGGTCAACCGAATATGCTTATTTCTCAGAAATTGGTACTCAAAACATTTCAATAAAGACAATCATTTTTTGGGTGATTTACCAAAGCCAGAGTTGATGCTTTCACATGATGTTGATGCTGTCTGCAAAACACATCCAATAAGAATTAAACAAAGTGTGTTTCATTTTTTTAATTCATTGAAGTTATTACTTCAATTTAGAATTTCCCAATCAGTCTCAAAATTAGTAAAAGGGATTAAATTTCTCTTTAGTAACGAAGATTGGTGGGTTTTTGACAAATTGCTAAAAATGGAAAAAGATGAGGGGATTTCTGCTGTTTATCACTTCTATTCTGATAATAGATCCAAAAATTTCAAAAGATGGTTAATGGATCCTCTTTATGATGTTAAAGACAATCGTGTAAATGCCTTATTGAAGAAAATTGTAGATGCTGGTCATGAGGTTGGACTGCATCCTACATATGACGCATGGAATGACTCGAAACTCTTGAGACAACAGAAGGAAATTCTCGAAGAAAGCCTTGGTTTACATGTTGCTTGTTGCAGGCAGCATTGGCTCAGATTTAGTTGGAATAATACTTGGCAATCTCAAGCTGAAGCGGGTCTTCAGCAAGACTCAACACTAATGTTCAATGATCGGTCAGGTTTTCGGAATAGTTGTGCTACAAATTGGAAACCTTGGGATCAAATTAAAAGGGAATCACATTCAGTCTCTTGCTTAACATCTGTAATAATGGATTCTCACCTCTACGATTATAGTCATTTAAACGAGGATGAAAGGTATAAATTTATAAGGATTTGGATAGATGAATGTTTAGCGGTTTGCGGCCAAACCTCTTTGCTATGGCATCCTCAAACCTTGGCCGATGACTACGGATGGAAGAAAAGCTTGGTCTTTTTATTAGATATTATTAAAAAAAATAATGTATGAAGGCACGAAATATATTACCTGACTTTATAAAAAATAAACTTTGGGGTGATAGGAAAAAATGGGGTAGGACCCCAAACTTTTCCGATAGTTCTTGGTTAGAATGGCAACGTATGCAAATTGATTTTTATAATTCTACCCAAAAAAAAGGTATTGGTGATTTCGTCAATGATGCAGGTTACTCCGTTATGTCTGAGATAGATTTAACAGATAAATGTATTTTGGAAATTGGTCCTGGAGAAATGAAGCATCAAAGATTTTGGAACTCTATTCCTGAAAAATACATTATAGCAGATATTCATGAAGATATGATGAAATCTGCTATTAAAGTGTTTGAGAGAGAAAATCTTAATTACGAGAAGCATTTTATTAAGAGAAATCAAATGATTCCGATTCCAGAGAAATCAGTAGATATAATAGTAAGCTTCTACTCTTTTGAGCACTTACATCCATTTGAAGAATATATCCAACAATTTAAACATTATCTAAAACCTAACGGTGTTATAATAGGTGCGATCCCAGCTGAAGGTGGCTTTTTATGGGGACTAGGTCGTTTTTTAACTTCAAGACGATGGGTGCTCAAGAATACATCAATTAACTATGACAAATTAATTTGCTGGGAGCATCCAAATTACGCTGACTTTATAATAAAACAATTAGATTTTGAATTCAGCAGAAACTTATTACATTCTTGGCCTTTAAATTTTCTTCCTCTTGTTGATACAAACTTAGTATTTAAATTTTGTTACATTAATAATAAGTCTTGAGCGTAAGAAATCCATTTATTCATGAAGTAACAAAGAGCCTTCCTCGTATACTCTCTGCGATTGACTCTGATGAAACGAATCTCAGTTATGGAATAGCAGACAGATATTATTGGGCTTGGGGTTTAACAGATTTTGGTAATGCAACCTTACAAGGTTGTGCCAACGGGTTATCACGACTTTGGGTCTCAGGGTTATGGCCTTTTAATTCTTCTGAAGATGTTTTCTTAAAAAGAATTTATTCCCTTTTTTACGGAACTCAATTTTTAACTAGAAAAGATGGAAGTCTAGAAGAAGCGTTTCCAAATGAAGGATCATATTGTGTTACTGCTCTTGTCGCTTTTGATTTGTTAGTAACTCTAGATGTCCTTTCTGAAAAAATCAGTTACTCACAAAAGAATACACTTTTAAAAATTTTAAATCCAATTGTTAATTTCCTGATAAAAAACGATGAAAATCATGCTATAATTTCTAATCATTTAGCAACTTCAGTTGCTGCATTAGTTCGTTGGCATAAGATCACAAATGATACAAGTGCTTTAAGAAAGGCGAAAACCCTCGTTAATCGTATTTCACATCATCAGTCCGTTGAAGGCTGGTTTAAGGAATATGAAGGGGCAGACCCAGGCTATCTAACTTTGTGTCTACATTATTTAACCGATGCACATTTTCAGCAAGAGAAACTCGGTCTGTTTGACCCAATTGCAAAGTCCATCAAATTTTTAGAGTATTTTGTCCATCCGGATGGTTCTTTTGGGGGACTTTACGGGAGTAGATGCACAAAATTCTATTACCCATCCGGTATTCTCTCAATGGCACCCTTTGTTCCTGAAGCAGCGAGTTTGTCTTCTTTTATGCTTACCTCTATTAACGAACAAAAAGTAGTTGGTCTCTCAAGCATGGATACACCAAACTTAATTCCCATGTTTAATTCTTATGTTTGGGCAGCGTTGTTAAGCCGCAATGATAGTAAAGTGCTACTTAACACTGAACCTTTGCCTTGTAAAAGAAAGTATTCATTTAGTAAGGATTTTCCAGAGGCAGGCCTCTTTGTTGATCGAAGCCAAAATTATTATTCAATAATTAACTACAAGAAAGGAGGAGTTACTTATCATTTCACTAATGATAAACTAAATAGAATTGATGGAGGAGTGCTAGTTAGGTCTCCAAACGGTTTGTTGGGAAGTAGTCAATTTTATGACCATGAGCAACAAGTATCTATTAAAGACGACAGAATATTGATTAGGCACCGTATATCGTTGATGCCTAAAAGACTTACAACTCCATTTAAATTTCTGATTCTAAGAACACTCTGTTTTTCATTCTTTCGTTTTTATAACTTCAGAGAATCAGTAAAAAAATTTTTAGTAAAATACTTAATTTCCAAGCCAAAATTATGGCCTATTTGGAATGAAAGAGAGATTATTCTTGGCGAAGATCTTGAGATTGTTGATTGTTGTAAATTAAAGAAAAGATACCAAAAGATTAGTCTGAATGAGGATTTTGTGTCAATTCACATGGCAAGCCAAGGATATTGGCAAATTCAGGACGAAAATTTGTAAATGGTTCCAAGATTTAAACCACAGATTAATTGGAAGGAAATCGTGTCCTTACTCCGTTTAAATAATGGAGCAGTCTTAAAATTTGAAAAAGAGTTCGCTAAGAAATTCCAAGCAGTAGATGCAGTTGCTTTTCCTTATGGAAGATCAGCTCAGTGGGCGTTCTTTAAAGCAATAGGCATCTCAGGAGAAGTCATTATGCCAGCTTACACATGTTCTGTTGTTGCACACGCTGTTTCTTTAAGTGGCAACACTCCACGATTTATAGATATTGATTTATTTGATTATAATATGAATCTTCAGAAGGCGGAAGATGCAATAAATGAAAATACAAGAGCCATTATTGCAACTCATACTTTTGGATACCCTCAAGATTTGGACAGACTTGAAGAAATGGTAAGAAAAGCTGAGGAGAAATACGGGCATAAAATTTGGCTTATGCAGGATTGCTGTCACGCATTTGGTGCTGAGTGGAAAGGACGAATGATTGGAACATCAGGAGATGTAGCGGTGTACGCATTTAACATAAGTAAACTTATGACATGTATTTTTGGAGGAATGCTAACTTTTCAAGATAAAGATTTGGCAAAGAAAATTCGAGACTGGCGAGATTTTAATTATAAAAAGCCACCTTTATTAAAATCATTAAAGCGTAAATTATATCTAATATGTACATTCATAGCTTTTAGCAAATTCTTTTATAAATTGGTTTGGTGGTTGCAATTCAAGACTCCATTCTTAAACGGCTTTACGAAAGCGTACCATCTTGATGAAAAAATCCATTTTCCTCCCGACTACTTGGATAAGATGATGGATTGCGAAGCGGCAGTTGGCTTGGAGCAATTAACCAAGTACCGGGAGATAATAAAAAAAAGGAGAAAAAAAGCTGAGTTTTATGATGATAATCTCGAAAAAAGAGTAGATTGGTCACTCCCCCCTATTATTGAAGGTGCTACTTATTCTCACTACACCGTTAGGGTTCCCAATCGTGACGATGTGATTAAAGAATATTCAACGAGAAAAATGCAATTAGGGGAGCTTATTCAGTACTCTATACCCGAAATTAAATGTTATCAGGGGATGGATATGTGTCCAATTGCTAAAAAAGTAAGTAAAGAAACGGTAAATTTTCCGCTTCATTAATTTAAATTAGGTTAAAATTTTTAATAACACTTGATTCCAAGATTTATTTGATTTTAGTATTAATAAAGATCTAAAGCGGTTAGGTAAAGATTCCGTAATTTATGGATTCGGTGGAATAATTGCAAAAAGCGTATCATTCTTTACTTTACCAATTTACACTACTGTATTTTCACGGTCTGATTATGGGACGATCGAAATGCTATCTGTTATAAGTAGTTTTGTCGGGTCTATACTGATAATGGGAATGGATTCAGCTCAATCTATGTATTTTTTTAAATACAAAAAAGAGGGTCATGAAAAACAAGCATGTGTAGTATCAAGTATACTACAATGGAGATTAATATTCGGAATTATTATAATCATTATTTCAACTATTATTTCTCCTGTAATTAACAATTTATTTTTTAATGGGAAGTTAAGTTGGGAATACTTTTTAATATCTTTTAGTGGTGTATTATTCCTTCAAATTAATACTCAAAGTGCGGAAGTGATGCGACTTATTTATAGGCCGTGGAGTTATATATTTGTTGTTCTATCCCAATCAGTTCTGGCAACAGTCATTTCATTGCTATTAATTGTTTATTTTAAGAAAGGTATAATCGGAATTTTTTTAGGTGGATTTGTTTCTGCGTTAATTATCGCGTTTATAGGTTGGTATAGAGTAAGATCATATATCAGATTTGATAGATTACACTTTGATCTGTGGCCATTGTTATTAAAGTTTGGTCTTCCCTTACTTCCGGCAACTTTGGCTATGTATGTTATGAATACATCTGATAGATGGTTTATTCAACACTATCATGGAGAAGAAGCACTTGGACTTTTTGCTGTTGGTGCTAAGTTTGCAATGATTTCGTCTCTTGCAATTGAAACATTTCGCAAGGCATGGTGGCCTTTAGCTATGGAATCAATGCAATCTGGCAGCGGAGAAAAATTTTTTCGAACTATTTCTGTTATTTATGTCTGTATTGGATCACTTTTGATGGTTACGTTATCTTTCTTATCTCCTTGGATTGTGGAATATTTAGCAGGTCCAAAATTTTATGATTCGTGGCCTATTGTAGGACTCTTATGTTGGAAAAGTTTTTTATATGGTTATTTTATGATATGTTCTGCAGGGATTTGGAAGTCCGAAAAAACATATTTAAATCTTTATACAACCATTATCTCATTAGTTATTGGATTAATTCTTAATTATCTCATTATCCCTATGCACGGAATTGTCGGTGCATCAATTACAACATTAATAACATTTTTGTTTTGGATAATTCTTACTGAATTAATAAGTAATAGATTATGGAAAATTAAATTTAATTACTATTTGATAATACCAATATTTATATTTTCAATTGGTTTAAGTTTTTATTATTCATTGAATTAATCATTAATGTTGCGGTAATGAAAATAAAAACTTTTATTCCTTTTAGTATTACTTTTATTTACTGTGTAATAAATGCTGTAAAAAGTTTTAAATACAAAGACCCTATATCATTTACAGAAAATTTTGCTCAAACATTTTATTGGTATAAATTAGTTTCTGAAAGATTAAACCAGAGTGACAATGAGAAATCTGTAATTGGGGATGATAATTACAGTAAATCTAATATGTTTTATACTTCTCGTTTATTTTTGAACTTATATTGTTATAATCCACTTATTTATATTTGTCTTTCTTCGATTCTATTTGTTTGTACAATCGCATTACATGCGGATAATGAATTACTTATATTATGTGCTATTACAATAATTTTAACATCTAGCTATTTTTCATTTTTATTATTAAATGAAAATTATAATTATTTAGGATTTTGTTTTTATCCTCTTCTGATATATTTATTTAATATTAATGAATTATACTGTCTTTGTTCATTACTATTAGTGTTCGTTGGCATTACGCCTTTACTATTTATTTATCTCTATTACTTTGTTTATTTATTATTAAATTTAGATTTATTTAATATATATTTTATATTGCTTACAATTTTAATTGCTGGATATTATTTAGTTACACTTAGAAGTAATTTAACATTCATAATATTATCTACGCTCAAACTTATTGGTGCTGCCAAAATAAAGAAGAATATTTTTAAGAGAAAAATAATCTTTAGAAAAAGTTCTTTTATTCTTTTATTAATAGAATCTTTATATTTATCATGTATTAATAATAATTTATATTTATCATTATTAACTATAATTTCTATACTGTATATATTAAACGAATTTAACATATTTAGGTTTGCTGATTCCAAATCTTACATTAATCTTTTTATTATATTCAATACACTTGCTTTTCTAGATGGTAATGTAAGCATCGTAATGTATATTCTTTCTATAAATCCAATAGTTTATTTACTTCCGTTACCGAAGAGACCTAAAAGTTTCCCTGAAGTAAATGTTATTACTAGAGATAAAATTGAATTAGATATTAAGTCTATTATAAGTAATGTTCCATCTGATAGTCGTGTATGGTTTGCTTTTAAAAAACCTGATGAGTATTACTCTATCTTTAGCAACATGCGTGACTTTATTACTTGTCTAAATTACAATTTATTAAAACACAATTCAAGATGTCTTCCTGATTTACATCTTCTTAAATCAGATCCAGATTGTTTTATCACCTCTTATTCAGATCTCACTAAATTGTCTAATAAATACAATTTTAGCTATGCATTATTTCTTAGCGATGAATTTAATTTTGAATATATTAAAACGTTTAGTCTTATTAATTATGATTTTGGACATACCTCAAATATCGGAAGAAAAATATGCTTGCTTAAACTATCATGAATGTATCAAAAAAAGTATTATATTCTAGTACAAAAGAAGCGAAAATAAATATTTCTGGTGCAAAAAATTCAGCAATAAAACTATTGGCTGCTTCCTTGCTTACTCGTGATACTGTATCTATAAAAAATTTACCTGCGAGTTTATTAGATATAAAGGACCAACTATCAGTTTACAATGATTTCGGCCTTACATACAAAATAAACGGTAATCATTTTATATCTCAGGATAATATGTTTCATTGCGTTGATAGAGAAATCGATTTTTCCTTTCGTACCACTTATCTGATGATAGTAGGATCATTACTTTTTCATGGAAATTCATTTCTTTTTGAACCATCTGGCTGTCAGATTGGGAATAGAAGTATCGATCTACATTTGAATCTCTTATCAAAATTTAATATTAATATTAAGCAAAAAGTTAGAGGTTATTTACTTGAAGCGACAAGGCTTAAAGGCTGTGAATTTACATTTCCATACCTTACTGTTGGAGGTACAGAATTAGGTTTGTTACTAGGATCGATATCACATGGACAGACGATATTGCGGAATGCTTATATCACTCCTGAATTATTAAACTTAATTGATATGTTAAAGTTGATGGGGGGTGAAATATTAATTGAAGGTAACAAAATTATAATTGATGGCAAAGATAGTTTATCAGGTTGTGAAATAAGTGTTATACCAGACAGAATCGAAGTTATTACATGGTTATGTTTTCTATTAGCATCCGGAAATAAAGGCGCTTTACATAATGTGAGCATGAATGACATTGCTGTACCTTTAATACACTTAGAGAGTATTGGGCTAAAGTATACATGCACTAAATCAAGTCTTGAGGTTCATGAAAATTCTTTAATATCGTCATTTGAGGTAGCCGCTGGTGTACACCCAGGAATAGTTACTGATATGCAACCATTTTTTTCGCTGGTCGCCTTATTCGCTGAAGATACATCGAAAATTCACGATTATCGCTATTTCGACAGATTTCAATATGCTCATGAATTAAATAAACTAGGTTTTGATATAAAGTTTGAATCAGGATGCATTAGGATTGACCCAACAAAAAAAAGCAAGACTAGCACCATAAGATGTCCCGATCTAAGGGGTGGCATGATGCTTGTATTATATCTTGCTATTTCTCGTAATGAATCAAAAGTAATCAATAGTAATGTAATATTCAGAGGTTATGATAACTTAAAAATTAAGTTTAATAGTCTTGGTATTGAGTTGATAGATGCGTAATACTTATCATAACATTGATTTTAAGCATTACACTAGGTGGAAAATTGGTGGTGTCATAAAAGAATTGTTTGTTCCAGATTCTAAAATTACGCTTATAAATAAAATAAATGAATTAATCGACAATAATCAAAACTATACTGTTGTTGGGCAAACATCAAATTTACTTATTTTTGATGGTTATATAGATGCTACTATAATTAAGATAGGTACGAACTTTTCAAAACATTGTTTTGAAAATGAAGATGTAATTTGTGATGCCGGAGTAGATGTTCCAGTATTAAATTGGAAATTATCTCAGAAAGGATATTCTGGTATTGAACATACCTGCGGAATTCCCGGTACAATAGGAGGTCTTGTATGCATGAACGGAGGTTCTAACAGGAAGTCTATAAGCGAAAATATTAAATGGGTCGAAGTAATAACAAAGAATGGAGTTATTAAAAAGTTCAACAAATTGCAATGTGATTTTAGTTATAGAAACTCAATATTTCAAAGCGGAGAATATACAATACTTAGAGTATGTTTAACAAATTTCACGAATTGTAAAAAAAGTGATATAAGACATAAATGCTTAGAAACTTACTACCAAAGAAAAAATAAATTCCCACAGAAAAAACCAAACTGTGGTTCTTTTTTTAAAAGAAATTTAGATGTAATAAATACTTTAGGTGCTCCTGGTAGAATTATTGAAAATCTTGGATTTAAAGGCTACAAAGTCGGTGGGGCAGAAGTCTCAACCAAACACGCTAATTTTATTAATAACAATCAAAATGCGAGTGCAAGTGATATTATAAATATTGGAAACGAAATAAATAATAAAGTATATGATGAATATGGTTTCAAGTTTGAATCTGAAGCAAAATATTTGGATGAAAAGGGTAAT
>Ga0206130_10009617_pt1 | contig 10076 bp, 6 predicted proteins | sample Helgoland_Spring_9_FD_148637 | JGI IMG/M metagenome (GOLD analysis project Ga0206130, IMG submission 148637) | Pelagic subsurface seawater microbial communities from Kabeltonne, Helgoland, North Sea - Helgoland_Spring_Bloom_20160512_1 | ecosystem: Environmental > Aquatic > Marine > Epipelagic ...
CAGTTAGAATCAGGAAAATTAGATATCATTATTGGAACACATCAATTGGTTAATAAATCGGTTAAGTTTAAAGATTTAGGGCTGCTAATTGTCGATGAAGAACAGAAATTTGGCGTCGCTGTCAAAGAAAAACTCAAAACCCTTAAAGACAATGTGGATGTGCTTACACTGACTGCCACACCCATCCCACGAACACTTCAATTTAGTTTGATGGCTGCACGTGATTTATCGGTAATTACTACGCCACCACCCAATCGTTTCCCAATAGAAAGTATTGTAATTCGTTTAAGTGAAGAAACGATTCGTGATGCCATTCAATATGAAATTCAACGTGCAGGGCAAGTTTATTTTATTCACAACAGAATTGAAAATATTAAAGAAGTTGCAGGGCTTTTACAACGCCTCGTTCCTGATGCTAAAATTCGTGTTGGTCATGGGCAAATGGAAGGGCGTAAATTGGAGCAGCTCATGCTTGATTTTATGGGTGGAGAATTTGATGTATTGGTCAGTACCACTATTGTAGAAAGTGGTTTGGATGTTCCCAATGCCAACACCATTTTTATTAACAATGCCAATAATTTTGGATTGAGTGATTTACATCAAATGCGGGGTCGTGTTGGAAGAAGTAATAAGAAAGCCTTTTGTTATTTTATTACACCTGATTACCATGCCATGACCGATGAGGCTCGCAAACGTATTTCTGCATTGGAACAATACACAGCTCTTGGGAGTGGCTTTAATATTGCCATGAAAGATTTAGAAATTCGAGGGGCAGGCGATCTTTTAGGAGGAGAACAAAGTGGATTTATCAATGATATCGGATTTGAAACCTATCAAAAAATTCTGAACGAAGCCATTGAAGAACTCAAAGAAACAGAATTCAAGTCGCTTTATAACGAAGACATAAACACCAAAGAATTTGTAAGAGATGTGACTATTGACACCGATTTTTCTTTGCTATTTCCTGACGATTACATCAATAATATTACAGAGCGTTTAAGTCTTTATACCCAACTGAATACTTTGAAAAATGAAGATGAATTACACTTATTTGAACGGGATTTAACAGATCGATTTGGACCTCTTCCAACACAAGTTGTAGATTTATTGGACAGTGTTCGGATCAAGTGGATAGCAACAACTTTAGGGTTTGAAAAAGTAGTCATGAAAAACCATAAATTAGTGGGCTATTTTATCAGTGATCAAGAGAGTCGTTTTTATCAGAGTATTCATTTTTCAAAAGTATTGCAATACGTACAAGCACACCCCCAGTCCTGTGTAGTGAAAGAAAAACAAATGCGTGTGGGACTTCGATTATTAATGACATTTTCAAATATAAATTCCGTTCGGCAAGCTCTGGAGGCTTTGAAACCTATTTTTGCATAACTCTTAGTTTTCAATTCAAGTTGATTATATTTGAATCCAATAAACCTACAGTCTCATGTTTAAATACCTTCTCTATCTTAGTTTAATTGTTCCGATTTTTGGGTTTTCTCAACATCAAATCAAAGGCACTTTTTCGCCTGCTACTGAATTTAAAGCAACCATGTTGTATCAGCTTTCATCAGGAAATGTGAACTATACTAGTTATGGATCCGTGGACAAAAAAGGCGTTGTGCAAATCGATCTTGATGCCTCCATCCCTGCTGGAGTCTATAAATTGGTGTATGCCTTGCCTCAATCCGATCACAATTTTGAATTTATTTATAATGGAACAGAAGATATTGTTTTTAATTTTGATAGGGCTACGGGTGTTGAATTTACAAACTCGAAGGAAAATCAATTATTTCAATCCTATAAACAGTCCATCAGTACAGCACAAAATGAGTTGTTACAATTTTATACCCAAAAGACGTTGGACTCAATAAAATATAGAAAATACCTCTTACAAATAGACAGCCTTCAAAATTCGTATGAAACATTGTCTAAAGGTCTGATTGCTTCCCATTTTATAGTCGCGAGTAAACCCTACGTACCAAGCAAAGTGGTAACGGCTGAAACCTATATGGAGAATCCAAAATCTGATTATTTTAAACCCATGAACTTTCAAGATACGATCCTTCAAAGTTCAAACTTTTTAATAGACAAATCCATTGATTATATTCTAGGAATGCACACTTCTGAAACGCCTTCATTTCAGCAATATACAGCTAATATTGATGCGGTGTACCAAGCTTTTTCAAATACAAACCTAGCTTATCAACTGATAAGTTTGAATACTTTAAAGGAACTTTTAATTAAATCACAACAAGAAGCGTTGGCAGTGTATCTCACAAAAACCTATGTACTGCCGTTGGCGATCGAACTAAGCGCGACAGAACTAATGTTGTCCCTGCAAACATTTTTACGAGCAGCTGTAGGTGCCAAAGCTCCAAATTTTGAGATACAAGATCCTTTAACGGCATTACAAACATCTCTTTATGAGTTGAAGGATACCACCACTTACATCTTAATTTTTTGGAGTAGCGACTGTGGACATTGTATGAAGGAACTTCCCCAAGTACATTCCTATATTTCAAGCCATCCTGAAAAAGACCTAAAAATCATTGCTATTGGATTGGAAAAAAAGCCTCAACCATGGGGTGAAGTTATAAAGAAATGGCCCACATTCACACATACTATTGCAGATGGTAAATGGGAGCACAGCATTCCAATAAATTATGACATCCAAGCAACGCCAAGCTACTTTGTGTTGGGTGCTTCCAAAACAATAACATCGAAGCCGTATTTATTAAAAGATTTAAAAGCAGTTTTAGATCAAAAGTGATAAAATGCATTTTCAATATGCTCAATTTGAGGGGCTTGTTTTGTAAGTACAATCGCAATGATATCAAAACGAACTTCGACCTCTAAATTTTTGGAAGCCACAAAATAATCCACCGTTTTAACAATGCGTTGTATTTGGGCCGGTTTTAGAAATTCCTCAGGCGCTCCAAAGTCAATACTACTTCGAGTTTTAACTTCTAATGCTACCAAACAATTGTTTTTTTGAGCAATGATATCAACCTCCCCTTTCAAATAGCGAAAGTTTTGTGCTAAAATCTGATAGCCTTTAGATATTAAATAATCCACTGCTAAGCGTTCTCCAGAAATACCACGATTATAAGAGTCAGACATGAAATCTTATTTTTTAGAAAATTCATAATCGCGTTCTACCTTGGCAATGCGGACTTTATATTGGCTATACCATGTTTTTTGACCTTCAGATTGTGCTTTTTGATGGTCTAAATCTGCCTTCCATTTTTTGATAGATTCCAAGTCACTCCAATAAGACACAGTAATTCCAATATCTGAATGGGCATTTTCCATGCCCAAAAATCCCTTTTGTTGAAGCGCAAGTGCATTCATAAGTGCGTTTATTTCAGCATAGCCGTCAGTGTTAGTGGTGCGCACAGTACTAAAAATAACAGCATAATAGGGTGGTGGTGGAGTGTTTGAAATCATCCTAAGAATATTAATCTATAAATAAGACCCTTGTTTTTGATTTGGTCACTTGCAGTTGAACACTCCTTCCAAAATAAAGGGCACGATTTTCGAGTTCGTGACCTGCTGGAAAATCAAATGCAACGGGCACGTCAGTATCTTTTAGTACCTCTAAAATCAAGGCTTCAATAGAGTGTCCCCAAGCTGGGGTATTGGTTTTAAGTTGGCTTATATCTCCAATGATCACGCCGGCACACTGTTCAAAATATCCGGCACGTTTCAAACTTTGTAGTTGTCTATCTATGTGGTATTTGTATTCGTCAATTTCTTCAATAAAAATAATTTTTCCTCTAGTATCAAGCTGTGTGTTACTTCCTAAGGTAGCAGTTAATAAGGATAAATTTCCACCTACAAGTAGTCCTGTTGCAGTTCCTAATCTATTGGCAGAACTCCCCTCAATTTCATAAGAATTGAGTTGTCCAAAAAGGGCTGTTTTTAGGGTTTCAATAGATTGTTTTATAGCACTAGCATCTTCGGTGAGGTTGATGCACATCATGGCATGCAAACTTTCATAGCCTAAATTATTTAAGGCATTGTGAAGCACCGTTACATCCGAATATCCAACCACCCATTTGGGATGGGTTTTAAAACCCTCAAAGTCTAGATGATCTATAATTCTAAGCGTGCCATAACCCCCGCGTGCACACCAAATTGCTTTGATGTTTGGATGGTCCAAAGCCCATTGTAAATCACTGCTGCGTTGGGCATCTGTTCCTGCAAAATGAGCTGCTTTTGTTTCGAGGTGTTTTCCAAAAACAACTTCCAATCCCCAGCTTTTTAAAAGGGTTTTGGTATTTTGAATCACCTTGGCATCTTGTTTTAAAATACCTGCAGGTGCAACAACAGCAACCGTGTCACCCATTTTTAAATAGGAAGGACGTGTCATTTCTAAGGATGTATTTGGAGAAAAAGAAGAAGTATTTGAGGCATTCATAAGCGTCTTGTTTTGTTCTAGATCATGGGTCAGTATTAAAAGGCACCACATTAAAGTATTAAGCATCATTATAAGGGCTTTTTTGTAAAGGTAGGAATTTCTCTAAAATTCTGTTTCAGATTGGATGTATTATTATGTATTTTTGTGCTCATAATTCAGAATTCAATGTCAAAACGTTTTACGATTACTGCCGCTTTACCCTACACCAATGGACCCATTCATATTGGCCATCTGGCGGGCGTATATGTACCAGCGGATATCTATGCACGTTACTTGCGTTTACAAGGCCATGATGTGGCTTTTATTTGTGGAAGTGACGAACATGGGGTGCCCATCACGATCAAAGCTAAAAAAGAAGGCGTCACTCCTCAGGATATAGTAGATCGTTTCCATGCAAATATCAAAACGTCTTTTGAAGACTTTGATATCTCGTTTGATAATTATTCTAGAACTTCTGCAAAAATTCACCATCAAACGGCTTCTGAATTTTTTAAAACCTTGTACGATAAAGGTGCTTTTGTTGAAGAAACCACTGCTCAATTATACGATGCTGAAGCCAACCAGTTTTTGGCCGATCGGTTTGTGGTAGGAACCTGTCCAAAATGTGGCAATGAAGAAAGTTATGGCGATCAATGTGAAGCCTGTGGAACCACGCATAATGCCACGGATTTAATCAACCCAAAATCGGCTATAACAGGTGCTACTCCTTCCTTAAAAGAAACCAAACACTGGTTTTTACCACTTGACAAAGACGAAGCATTTTTAAAAGAATGGATTTTAGACGGGCACAAATCCGATTGGAAACCCAATGTTTATGGGCAGTGTAAATCCTGGATAGATGACGGTTTGCGCCCGCGTGCTGTCACCCGCGATTTAGATTGGGGCATTCCTGTTCCAGTGGAGGGTGGCGATGGCAAAGTGCTTTATGTCTGGTTTGATGCGCCTATTGGCTACATATCTTCTACCAAAGAATGGGCCCAGCGCGAAGGCAAGGATTGGGAGCCATATTGGAAAGATGAAAACACCACTTTGGTCCATTTTATAGGAAAAGATAATATTGTATTTCACTGTATTATGTTTCCCGCAATGCTCAAAGCAGAAGGGAGTTATATCCTACCAAAAAATGTACCTGCCAACGAATTTTTAAACCTAGAAGGTCAAAAACTATCCACTTCTAAAAACTGGGCGGTTTGGTTGCCGGAGTATTTAAAAGACTTTCCAGAAAAACAAGATGTGTTGCGGTACGTGTTAACCGCGACTGCTCCCGAAACAAAAGACAATGATTTTACGTGGAAAGACTTTCAAGCTCGAAATAATAATGAATTGGTCGCTATTTTTGGGAATTTTATCAACCGTGTGTTGGTGCTAACTAACAAATATTACGATGGTATTGTACCACATCCAAACACATTTTCAGAAATTGATACTGAAACCTTAGAAAAAGTAAAAGCCTTTCCTGCAAGTTTATCAAAATCCATTGAACGCTACCGTTTTAGAGAAGCCAGTCAGGAATTGATGAACCTCGCCCGACTGGGGAATAAATATTTAGCAGATGAAGAGCCTTGGAAAGTGATCAAAACAGATCCGGAACGTGTACAAACCATTATGTATGTAGCGCTTCAGATTTCAGCAGCTTTGGCGGTGGTATCAGAACCCTTTTTACCAGCATCATCTCAAAAATTAAAAACAATGCTTCAGCTAGCTCCCCATTCGTGGGAAGCGGTACAAACTGGCAATCCGCTTTTACAACCTGCTCACAACATTGGAACTGCAGTACTGCTGTTTGCTAAAATTGAAGATGTAGACATAGAAAAACAATTAGAAAAATTAGCGCAAAGTAAATTGGCAAATACGATAGCTAATAAAGTAGTAGAGCCCCAAAAAGAGACGGTTACTTTTGAAGATTTTTCAAAATTAGACCTTCGTGTGGGGACCATTATTGCAGCTGAAAAAATGCCAAAAGCCAAAAAATTATTGGTACTTCAAGTTGATACAGGCATCGATGTTCGCACTATTGTTTCTGGGATAGCTGAGAGTTTTAAAGCAGAACAGGTTCTAGGCAAACGCGTGACTGTATTGGTCAATTTAGCACCGCGTGCGTTGCGGGGTGTCGAAAGTCAAGGGATGATTTTAATGACTGAATCCTCAGACGGACAACTCGTTTTTGTGAATCCAGATGCGGCTCAAGATGCTGCAAATGGGTTGAAAATAAGTTAAGAAGTATTTGACTCTGAGTATTTAGTATTATTAAATATAATAAGGATAAACGTGTTTAATCATCTCTAACCTCCTTTGTCCGTATTAACCTGCAAAAGATATTTCAACTTTTTACTTCTACACTTCAACAGACCAGGTTCAAACAACCCAGTGTGATCTTGAGGTTTTTAGTACTTCCGTGTCATTTGTCATCCATTGATTTCCTTATTAAAATAGTCGTTAAACAACTTAAGGTCAATAGTTTGTAAAAAATAAAAATCTATTATTTACGTTATTGGACCGTTTGTTACATACTCAAATTTACTTCTGTTTGCCTCTTAAAAAGTAATGTTTATTACGTTATTTTGCCGTTTATTACAATATTTTGCCGTTTATTACATCATTTTGCCTTTTGTTACATAGTGTTTTTACATGAGTCTGTTTTTAATTTACTTTGTTTAACCTAAATATATAGATGTTAAACAATTTTTTCTATTGGAAGAACAATGTTAATTGTTGAAAAACAGTCTTACCGCAAATTATTATCCAACACCTAAAGTTTCAAAAACATAATGAATCAATTCAAACAACAATTTTTAGTATTATTATTTTTTACAGCACCTCTAATTACCTTTGCACAAGTAGGGATAGGAACTACCGATCCAAAAGCAGCCCTAGATGTCGTTAGTACAGATACTGGTTTCATTATGCCACGAGTCTCAGATCATACCACTTTATCTGTAGGAGTAGATCAAATAGGTATGCAAGTTTATAATACGACTACCAACAGTATATGGTTTTATGATGGAACTGGCTGGGAAGCTATTTCAGGTGAAACTCAAGCTGCCGTGCCTCTATGGAAGTCCTCCACAAATGATGGTGATTATGAGGAAAACGATGTTATAAATTATAATGGGGTTTTGTACAAAAATCTAACAGGCACAAATACAGATACAGAACCTGATACCGATACCGAAAATTGGATAACTGGGGGAGTTGGTGCAATTATAAATGATGGAATAATATCCACTAGTAGTGCTTGGTCGAGCAGTAAGATTGTTTCAGAAATAGTATCATCAGGAAATCTAATAGATCATGAAGGCCTCATCAAAAAAGAACTTATTTCTGTAGAGTTAGAAAGTGGGCAAGTCACACTGACATATCCTCAAATTGACGCAGCATTGTATCATGTGTTTTATGATACAGTACCTATTCATGATTTAACTGGAGCTGGAGATGTGACCACTACTCAGCAAACAGTTACTATCACAGGATTAACAAACGGAACTACTTATTATTTCTATGTCAAGCCAGTTATTGCGCCACCAAGTGCAAGAGTTATCGTCCGTCCAGGAACTCCACTTGAATTTAGTTCTTTGTTAACAGCAGATGGAGTCGCTGGAAATACTGGAGAAATAGAAGTACAGGTCACTTTAGACCCCGCAGCAGGGGGGTATAAGTTTATTTTAACAACAGATGGTGTGCCAACTGAGGTTGTGCAAACAGGCACAACTTGTACCTTTAGTGGTGTTGCAAGATACGAACAGGATGTAGCTATTACCAGCGCTACAAGAACTAGTGAAGTTACTGTGTATAATTCTATTGCCCATGGGATAATTGCTGGGCAAAGTATTTTAGTAGAAGGGTTTTCCAATACCACTTTTAGCGGAGATATGATTGTCGAATCCGTCTCTGCTAATTCATTTTCAGTTTACCAAAAAGGGCAAGTGGATACTTCAGAATCGACTGCGGCACTACTTAAAAAATACAAAACACACACATTGGTCGTAGAATCACTTGATGATACGACTGCTCAAAACAGCTTACTAGCGAGCTCGACACTGTCGTTCAATGTTTCTGAAAAATATTTTGTTCTAAACAATGGGGGGTATTGGGCATACAATAGATTCGTGTTTGCGGCTAATTATAACTTCTACGCACCACGTTCCCTGCATCATTACATAGACCCTACTTCTCATAATGATTTGATAGAAGCCAATACAAAATTTGCTCCGATGGTAGGATTACGAAGGTTACCAAATGTTCTGGTTTCTCCAAAAACCAATCAAGACCAAAATATCCCAGTATATGCTGTGTTTGACGATGTCTCTGGAGTTTATGGTTCTACATTTTATTTGGAGAATGGAGATACAACATCAAATCAAATGACGTTTTCAGGAGCAGGTTACAAAACACTCGTTATTGACGATAACGATACAACGTATGAAGACGGTATAGGTCGGGTAGGAACAGGATCTACAGATCAAAATCCATACCCAAGTGAATCAACAGGACTCTCTTATTTTACTAGAACCCTTGGTCTTGGATCCTATTCATCACTAGGCAGCTTTTTAGGCACCCAGCCCACCCTTTCAACTGTAGGAGAACGTGTGGGGCAAGCTGTTATGGAGGCAACCAATAATGGTACAAATCGTAATATCATTGTATGGGTAGATTTAGTAAATCAGCGTTTTGCTTGGAGAAACAATGGAAATCATCATTATGTGACTTTTGCTTCACTAGGGGTCACTATTAGTAATTCGTCGGTCAGGAACAGCTTAGGGGTAGTATCTGATGGTATAGACACGATTCTCGTAGGTAAAACAAGTGATTCAAATTTTTATACGATCCAATTTAATTGGATTTCAAATACAGCACAACTTATGGCAACGCATAGCAGTTCAGCTACTGATGATGATATCTTTAATGGAAATGCTACAGAAGAAGATGCAACAGGATCGGTGCTTCACGCTGTTAACGGTAAAATATTTTATTTAGACTCCGCTGGGTCTAGTGGAACTTGGGCGTTGTCAGGAAGTATGTATGATCCAAATGATACGAATAAGATAACTCATTACTACAATACCACAGGGTCAGCCTCGCAAACAGGAACTGATACTCTCCATGGAACTAGTACTGTACTCAGGACAACAGCAAACGGAGTTAAAGGGTTTGAATCGATACACACTGACAAGGGACATGATAGTTCTGGGTTGTTTTCTGGATCCGTTGGTAGCGATGAGGGTTGGACTCATGCGAGGTCAAATATTTTAATGATTGCTATTGGAAATGGAGTTTATTAATTTGAACAAGCTTTATACAATAATAATAGAATTTAAATTAATTAGTCAAAAAACAGTCATAAGAATTTTTTAATTAACACAAAAACATAATGAATCAATTCAAACAACAATTTTTAGTATTATTATTTTTTACAGTACGTCTAATTACATTCGCACAAGTAGGGATAGGAACTACCGATCCAAAAGCAGCCCTAGACGTCGTAAGTACAGATACTGGTTTCATTATGCCACGAGTCTCAGATCATACCACTTTATCTGTAGGAGTAGATCAAATAGGTATGCAAGTTTATAATACGACTACCAACAGTATATGGTTTTATGATGGAACTGGCTGGGAAGCTATTTCAGGTGAAACTCAAGCTGCCGTGCCTCTATGGAAG
>Ga0206130_10009621_pt1 | contig 10074 bp, 9 predicted proteins | sample Helgoland_Spring_9_FD_148637 | JGI IMG/M metagenome (GOLD analysis project Ga0206130, IMG submission 148637) | Pelagic subsurface seawater microbial communities from Kabeltonne, Helgoland, North Sea - Helgoland_Spring_Bloom_20160512_1 | ecosystem: Environmental > Aquatic > Marine > Epipelagic ...
ATTTCGACGGGCGGGATTGTGATCTATGAATCAACAGTCTACCCAGGTGCTGTCGAAGATGTATGTGTGCCAATTGTTGAGGAGCATAGTGGACTAAAATTCAATGAGGATTTTTTCGCGGGCTATAGCCCAGAGAGAATAAATCCAGGTGATACGACGCGCCGCCTTGTCGATATTGTAAAAGTGACTTCAGGTTCGGATCTTGAAACAGCTGATGAGGTTGATGCCTTATATGCATCGATTATAGTGGCGGGAACTTACAAAGCAGAGTCTATTCGGATTGCCGAGGCGGCTAAGGTTATTGAAAACACACAGCGAGATCTAAATATAGCGCTGGTTAACGAACTGGCCATGATCTTTCACAAGCTTGGAATAGATACCGATAGTGTGCTTCGTGCAGCAGGTACTAACTGGAATTTTCTAAAGTTTGAACCCGGTCTAGTCGGCGGGCACTGTATAGGTGTAGACCCGTATTATTTGACACACATCGCGCAAAAAAATGGCTACTCACCAGAGGTTATTTTGGCGGGTAGACGAATAAATGATGGAATGGGTAACTATGTGGCCGATCGAGTGAGTCGCCAGATGATCGATAAAAAAATACACATCAAAGATTCGACTATTTTAGTGCTCGGCATCGCTTTCAAAGAAAACTGTTCGGACATTCGAAATTCGAAAGTAATAGATATTGTAATCGCACTGGAAGAGTTTGGCGCTAATGTACAGGTTTATGATCCTTGTGTTGATGCAGCAGAAGTTGAAACGGAATATGGGATAAGCCTCGCCGATGATGAAGCTTTAGGTCAAAGATTCGATGCCATCGTGCTCGCCGTGGCACGTGATCAACTCCAATCATTTACAAGAGAGTCGATCAAAAAACTGAAAGCTGCAAATTCGGTGGTGTTTGACGTAAAGGGAGTCTGGCCAACGGACCTTGTAGATGAAAGATTGTGAGTATTCAGCGGTGAATGGCGAAAGCTATAGCGAAACCAGGAAAAACAGGACGTATTACGACTTTTTCAATTCGCAGCAACCTAACAAAAAAACATCTTAGTTTTATAACCAAATAAAAAGGACCAGTGCTGTGCTCAATAACAAGTCGATACTAATCACCGGTGGAACTGGCTCTTTTGGTAAAAAGTTTATTAAAACAATTTTGGACAGGTACCCTGATGCCAAAAAAGTGATCATTTATTCACGTGATGAATTAAAGCAGTCGACTCTTAAGCAAAAGTACCCTAACCATGATTACCCACAGCTACGTTTTTTTATTGGTGATGTACGCGATAGGGACCGCTTAACCCAGGCCTGTGAAGGCGTTGACGTCATTATTCATGCTGCAGCGATTAAACAAGTTGATACTGCAGAATATAATCCAACAGAATGTATTCGTACCAATGTTGATGGTGCAGAAAACGTTATCCATGCTGCACTAGCGTGTGGGGTTCAAAACGTTGTTGCGTTGTCTACCGACAAGGCTTGCGCCCCGATCAATCTTTACGGTGCAACAAAGTTAGTTTCAGACAAATTATTTTGTGCCGCCAATAATATTAAAGGATCTAAAGATATTCGTTTCAGTGTTGTACGGTATGGCAATGTTATGGGTTCGCGTGGTTCAGTCATCCCGTTCTTCTTACAGAAAAGAAGAGAAGGCGTTCTGCCAATCACCCATAAAGAAATGACACGTTTTAATATCACACTGCAAGAAGGGGTGGACCTTGTCATGTTCGCATTAGGCTGTCATTTAGGAGGTGAAATTTTTGTGCCTAAAATCCCCTCATATAATATTCTTGATGTTGCCAAAGCGATAGCGCCAGAATGTGACATTAGATTTGTGGGTATTCGGCCTGGTGAAAAGGTGCATGAAGAAATGATCACCGATTCCGACTCGCTGAACACGATAGATTTGGGGTTCTGTTACGCTATCTTACCTTCCGTATCTTTTACTTATACGGGAGAAGAATATGCTCAGCACCACAAAGCCACGAAAGTTCCTTTTGGGTTTGAATACAACTCGGGCACGAATACCCTCTGGGAAACAGTCGACGGATTACGCGCCCTTATTAAAGAGCACGTTGACCCTAAGTTTGAGGTGTAGCTTGTAAACTGATGACAAAAATTCTAGTAATTATCCCTGTCAGAACAGGAAGGAAAGGTATTCCAAATGGGAACCTGAAGAGCTACCTGCGAAAAAAGGTTATCAGTTCGCCGTTCAAGGCTTTGCTAGTGCTAGAGAACGTTAAGGGTTTAAAAGCGTGAAGAAAGTTTTATTAATTGGCTCGAATGGATTGCTTGGCACATCACTTACCAAGGTTTTAAAGCCGAAATATGAACTGGTCACAGTAACAAGGTCGTCATCTGGTAGTGATTGTAATCTTGATATGACCTCGAGTAGGAATAGCATGCAGTTATTGAAAGACGTGAAGCCGGATTTAATCGTGAATCTTGCTGCTTTAACAAATTTAGATGTCTGTGAAGTAGATATAAATTTGGCGTATCGAGTTAACACCCGTATCGCGGAAAATATTGCCGCGTATACTAACTATAGAGAAAGCGTTTTTGCTATCCATATCTCAACAGACCACATCTATGATGGTGAAAATTCTGCCGAAGAAGACATTATAATCCGTAACAATTACGCTTTGACTAAGTACTGTGCAGAAAAGAGCTTCAAGTCTGACAATGCTGTTGTACTACGCACTAATTTTTTTGGCAAAAGCTTAAGTGATAGTTCAAAAGGCTTATGTAATTCCATTTATGATATGGCCATTACTGGCGAGGAGTTAAAGCTATTTAATGACGTCTTTTTCTCGCCATTGTCAATCGATACGTTGTGCGATGTAATTGTGACTTGTTTACAAAAAAAAATATCAGGAGTTTTCAATGTAGGCGCTAAAGAGGGCATGTCCAAGGAAGAATTTTTGAAAAATTTCCTTCGATTATCGGGTTTGAGCGATTTTACATACCAATCAATTTCAGTATCGGAAATGATCTTCAAAACCGAAAGACCTAAAGACATGCGGATGAATAACGGTTTATTTGAAAAAATTTACCAATATAGATTACCCAGACTGATAGACGAAATTGAGAGAGTGGCAAATGAATTCAAGAAATAAAATATCAAGTGAATTTAAGATCGGTAACACTACGATTACGGCTGCAGGCAAGCCCTATTTCATTGCTGACATCGGTGCCAATCATGATGGTGATCTAGAGAAAGCTAAAAATTTAATCTACCTGGCGGCTGCCGCAGGAGCGCACGCAGCAAAATTCCAACACTTTCAAGCTGAAACAATTGTAAGTAGGCTAGGTTTCGAATCGCTCAAAACTGAACAGTCACATCAAACTTCCTGGAACAAGACGGTATTTGAGGTTTATCGTGATGCTTCAATTAGCTTGGATTGGACTCAGATTCTTGTTGATACCTGCAAAGATGCCGGGTTAGAGTTCTTTACCAGTCCCTATTCCGTCAGTCTGGTCGATTATATTGATCAATATGTTCCAGCTTATAAAGTAGGCTCAGGTGATATAACGTGGCCGGAGATTATTGATAAAATGGGTTCAAAGGGCAAGCCGATAATCTTAGCGTGCGGGGCGTCAACACTGGATGAGATTGATGCTGCTGTTAAAACAGTGCTGAAACACACAGGTGATATGGTGATATTACAGTGTAATACCAACTACACCGCATCACTTGAAAACTTCAAATATATCAATTTGAATGTATTGAAGACGCTGCGCGCGATGTACCCGAATGCCATTTTGGGTCTGAGCGATCATACTCCCGGTCACTCGACGGCGCTCGGAGCCATTGCTATGGGGGCAAATATTATTGAGAAGCACTTTACGGACAGTAACGATAATGACGGCCCTGATCATAAATTCGCAATGAACCCTGTTTCTTGGAGGGAGATGGTTGACCGCGCAAACGAGCTGCATTTAGCACTGGGTACCGGTATAAAAAAGGTCGAAGATAATGAAAAGGATACGGTGATTGTGCAGCGGCGTTCTATTCGGTTAACCAAAGGTGTCAACGTTGGTGATGTTTTGTCAGCAGGGCATTTAGAGTGCCTGCGTCCATGTCCGGATGATGCAATAGAGCCATACCACCTAGATGCCGTACTAGGTAAAACAGTTACAGAGGAGATTGCTGCAGGAGACTATGTCAAATGGCACCAGTTCAAGTAGCAATTATAATTCCTGCCTTCAATGAAGCTGGGAGTATTGGTAACGTCATTGAAGAGTTAATTACTGCAATAGGCGATGAAGTCACTACTATCGTAGTAAATGATTTTTCTACTGACAACACTGCAAATGCTGCTGCTGTAGGAGGAGCCGTAGTCTTGAGTTTAAAAGAGAACCGTGGTTACGCTCAAGCGATTGAAGAAGGATTAAAATATGCTTGTTCCGAATTAAAAGTTGATTACCTGCTAACGATGGACGCTGACGGCCAGCATGATCCAAAGTCTGCCCAACTGCTTATTAAGTCTATTACTGAGGACGAGCAGGACCTGATCGTAGGACGCAGACCGAAATCAGCGCGCTTCGCTGAATGGCTATACGGAAAATACTTTGCTCGAAAATTTGGTATTAGCGACCCACTATGTGGCCTGAAAATCTATAGGAAATGCTTGTATCAAGAATACGGAACATTTGAAACTTACGATTCTATAGGCACTGAATTGTTGACATGGGCTTTGCTTAAAGGTTTCAAGGTCAACGAACTGCCCGTGAATATTCGTGAGCGAGAAGATATGTCGCGTTTTGGTGGTTCGTGGTCGGCAAATAAAAGAATATTTTTGAGTTTATTAGGTACGCTTTCATATATACGAAAGCGGCAATCAGCCGGTGCGGGTTAAAAACATCTTAGACTAATCATTCTCGGTAACAAACCTTCTTAATGTGCTCTAACGATTTTTGAGAATGGGGCCCATATGGAATAAAGGACTACCCACAAAAATGAAGGCGGCAATCCTTAAAGGTTGGAGACCAGAACATCAACACTATGCGCCTAACCGACAGCCGCCGAAATAGACAGTAGGCCAACCAGTCTACATCAGGCTATTTTGTCTTTATGCAACATACAAAGCCAGTTAAGAGGAAACATATGAAATTGGGAGTGATTGGGCTAAACGAAGGTAACGGACATCCATTCTCATATTCTGCAATGTTCAACGGTTACGATCCAAAAGAACTGATAGATCGATGTCCATTTGCGTTGATAAAAGAATATTTGCCTAGAGAACACCGAAACGAAGTATTTATCGATAATGCTAACGTGACTCATGTTTGGACCCAAAATAAAAAATTATCAGAAGATGTGGCTAAGGTATCACTGATCCCAAATATTGTTAGTCATTATGAAGACATGATCGGTCAGGTCGACGGGGTGATTTTGGCGCGCGACGATCCTTGGAACCATTGGGAAATGGCGAAGCCTTTTATCAAGAGGGGTATTCCAATATTTATAGATAAACAACTGACTTCAACGGTGCACGATTTTGAAGCATTGACAGCTGCTGCGGGTGACGGCTACCCGATTATGGCCTGCTCACCTATGCGGTATACAAGAGATGTAGTTGGGCTGCAAAAGCAGAAACCTATTTCTAAAACTTTAAGTATACATGGAGTCAGTCGGGTAAGTTGGATCCGGTACGGCCATCATTTACTAGAAGGCGTCACCCCTATATGGGGGTACAACGTTAAATCAGTCCAATCCTTATGCGCAAAACCAGATCACGATATAGTTCAAATAATTTATGAAGATGGCCTAAATATCATTTTTGAGTTTATGGAAAATGTTGCGCTGCCTATACAATACACCTGTTTCCAGGAAGGCGAAGAACCATTTTCTATTCGTTTCCAAGATTTTTTCCATGGTTTTAGGGCGATGATGATGGACTTTACTCGTGTGGTGGAAACAGGTGAGCAAGCAATTCCTTTTGAGGAAATAAAGGATATTGCGAAAATTGTTTTGGCAGGTTGCCTTTCCAAGGAAAGTAATGGTATTTCAATTTCACCAAGAACTTTAGAACCACTAGATAGGAGTTAATTAAAATGCATACAAAGGATCTGTTTTCCTTAGAAGGAAAGTGTGCTTTGGTGGTCGGTGGTGCCGGGAAGATTGGCTTTCCTATGGCAGAAGCCATGGCAGAAGCAGGAGCGATTGTATATATTGCCTCCACAAGTAAAGAAAACTATGAACCGGCGGTGGCTAACTTGGTTAGCCAAGGGTTGCAGTCCAAAGGGATTCATTTAGATCAATCTGACGAAAAAAATGTCAAAGAAGTGCTTAGAGAAATTAGAGCTGATTTCAAAACACCTGATGTTTTGATCAACTCAGGTTGTAATCGACCAATGACCAAGTTTTTCGAAGATGATGTGGAAAAATGGGATGAATCCTTTGCTACCAATGCAAGAGGGCTATTTGTGCTCTGCAGAGCCTTTGGAAATGCAATGGCTGAAGAAAATGTCGGGAGTATAATTAACGTTTCGTCCATATATGGGATAGTGGCACCAGATATGCATATTTATGAAGGTTCTGATTTCGAAACGGAGCCTGACTATCCTTTTTTAAAGGGCGGCGCCGTAATGTTTTCAAAGTATTTAGCTTCTTATTATGCAAAACGAGGAGTGCGAGTGAATTGCATAGCTCCTGGTGGGTTTGATAACAATCAGCCAGAACCATTTCTATCAAAATACAAACAAAAGGTACCTATGGGGAGAATGGCATATCACGACGATATGAAGGGCCCAGCCTTATTTTTAGCATCGGATGCATCACGTTATGTAACGGGTGCGGTCATCCCTGCCGATGGGGGTTTGACCATTGTTTAGAGACTTTGGATGGGGCCATTGAGCACAATACTAATAATAGGCACAGGAGGAATGGGTCGAAGGCATATTTCAGCATTTGATAAGGTTGAAGGCACAAATCTGTTTTGTTTTGATATATGCAAAGAAAGAGTTTTGGAAATTTCCAGAGAGTTTGAATTCGTAAAGCCCTTTTCTAATTTGTCTGGCATACCATTAAAAGAGGTGGGTGGAGTTGCAATCGTGAGTCCAACACACACTCATTTGGAATATATGCATTGGTGCACAAAGAATAATATTCCATTCCTAGTAGAAAAACCAATTAGTACTGATAACAATGGGTTGGATCCCCTTATATCTGACGTTGAAAATAAAAATGTTAAGGCAGGGGTCGCATTTCCAAGAAGAAATGCAGCGGCGATCCGAAAGATGAAATTAATGCAAAAGGAAGGTTTTATCGGCGAAATTAAGTCTATTCAAACTACGTTTAGTCAAGATTTCAGAAAGTATCGTCCTGACTATCAAAGTACGTATTACGCCAAAATTGCTACAGGCGGTGGAATTATATTAGATGGATTGTCTCATCATGTAGACCTTGTAACCTATTTTGGTGGCCCAGTGACATCAGTGAGTTGTATGCACACTAAATCTGTTATAGAAGGAACTGACGGGGAAGACAACGCCATTATTACGCTCAGATTTGCAAATGGAATTATTGGAAGTGTTACAGGTAACCAATTTCAAAAGCCAAATGAAGATAGAATTGAATTAGTAGGTACGAATGGAAATATAAAGTACGAAAGAGTGAGTGGGATATTGTCTTGGAATCACACGGATTGTCCAGATTGGAATTCGGAAGCAATTGATGGGAACTGGGATGAGATTTTATATCAACAAAGTATGGCTTTTTTGGATGTGATAAATCAAAAAGGAAAAGAAATGCCTACATCCCTAAAAGAAGGTCAACACAACATCAAAGTATTGATGGCGGCTCGAAAATCTAATGATGAAAAAAGAGAAATAGATTTATAAACATATGAGAACATTATTAATTGTACAAGCCAGAATGGGCTCAACCCGTTTACCGGGAAAAATATTAAAGAAGGTGATGGGTAAACCTTTATTGGAATATCAAATCGAACGACTTCGGCAAGTTCCTAGTGCCGCCGATATCGTAGTTGCAACAACCGAAAAGGACAACGATAACGAAATTGTTCAATTCTGTGAAGAAAAAGGGGTAAATGTATTTAGAGGCTCCGAGAACGATGTCTTGGCAAGGTTTTATGGCGCCGCAAAAAAATTTGATGGCGACTGCATAGTTAGGGTTAATTCGGATTGTCCTCTGATCGACCCTATTGTTGTGAGCAAGGTCATTTCAGAATTTCATAATAACATCGATAAATATGATTATGTTTCGAATATTCTGAAACCAACTTACCCCATTGGAATGCATACAGAAGTTTTTCCCATGGCTAGCCTCGCAACATCCTTTCGGCTGGCTAAGGACCCATTGGAACGAGAACATGTAACACCATATATATATAGAAATCCAAAATTATTTCGGTTGAAAAACGTTTCCTACCACGAAAACCTTAGCCATTATCGTTGGACATTAGATTTTCCAGAGGACTTTGTACTCATCGAGAAGATAATATCTTCGCTGCACCCGATAAACAAAAACTTTGAAGTTATAGACGTGATTAATTTATTGAACGAAAATCCAGAATGGAACAGCATCAATAGTCATATAAAAAAGGAACAGACCGTTTAAAAGAAAATGAACAACTGACCACAAACTTATAGAGGAGAGTGTCCTGACAACTGTGTAAACGCCCCGTGACACTTCAAAGGTGAGCCGTTACCCGCTCACCAAATTCGATACTAAACCGGTTTAGCGCCGGCTTCCAGTTCCGAATCGGCATGGTCCATTTCTTTGATGCCTCCTGGATAGCCAAGTAAATCACCTTCACCGCAGATTGGTCATCTGGAAACACCTTCCGATTGCGTGTCGATTTTCTGACAACGCTGTTCAGTGACTCAATGGCATTGGTCGTATAAATGACTTTGCGGATTTCGGCTGGATAGTCAAAGATGGCGATCAAGTTAGGCCAGTTCGCCCGCCAGGATTTGCTGATCTGGGGGTATTTCTCGTCCCACGCAGCGGCAAAATGCTCCAACTTATCCTGAGCCTCAAGCTCGGTGCTGGCCTGGTAGACCTGTTTCAAGTCGGCGGTGACTGCCTTGTAGTCTTTCCAGGGAACCAACTTGAGGCTGTTGCGCACCATGTGGACGATGCACAGTTGGATCTTGGTATCAGGGTATTCAGCGGCAATCGCTTCCGGGAACCCCTTCAGGCCATCGACACAAGCGATCAGAACATCGTTAAGACCGCGGTTCTTGAGTTCTGTCAGCACGGATAGCCAGAACTTGGCGCCTTCAGTTTCAGCCAGCCACAGCCCCAGCAATTGCTTGTGGCCTTCAATATCAACGCCCAGTGCCAGGTACACCGACTTATTGATGACACGTTGATTGTGGCGGATTTTAAGCACGATGCAGTCGAGATAAAGAATCGGATAAAGAGGGTCAAGTGGTCGCTGCTGCCATTCGTTGACCGACTCCATTACCCGGTCTGTGACACGAGAAATCAGGCTGGGGGATATTTCTACGTCGTAGAGCTCTTCGATCGTAGCGGCGATGTCCCGCGTGCTCTGACCCTTTGCGTACAGAAACAGGATCTTGTCATCGATCCCTCGCGTCCGGGTCTGTCGTTTCGCAATGGCTTTGGGTTCAAACGACCCGTTCCGATCTCGCGGTGCTTCAATCTCTAGCTCGCCATGTTCGCTTCGAATGCGCTTTGCAGATTTGCCGTTGCGGCTGTTGCCTGTTCCATTGCCGCGAGCTGAGTGCTTCTCGTAGCCCAGATGGTCATCCAACTCGCCTTCCAGCGTGGACTCCCAGAACTGCTTGCGTAGGGCTTTGGTAAACGCCTCAAAATCAGCTTCAGACTTGAACTCACCAGCCACCTTGCCGACCATGTCCTGCACGTCTTTGTCTTTCATTGTTGATACCATGATTCATTAACTCCTCTAGGGTAATATGAATCACGGGGTTTACACAGTTAGTGGGACACTCTCGATTTCTTTAATCTCATTAAACCCCTCACTGAAGATGAAAAGATTCTATTCACTCTAAAGTATGTCTACGAGTACCAAATTAATGAAATAGCGGATTTATTAAACCTAAAATCTGGCACAGTAAAAT
>Ga0206130_10009625_pt1 | contig 10070 bp, 7 predicted proteins | sample Helgoland_Spring_9_FD_148637 | JGI IMG/M metagenome (GOLD analysis project Ga0206130, IMG submission 148637) | Pelagic subsurface seawater microbial communities from Kabeltonne, Helgoland, North Sea - Helgoland_Spring_Bloom_20160512_1 | ecosystem: Environmental > Aquatic > Marine > Epipelagic ...
CAGCACTTGCTCTGTCATCAACCACTAAAGGAACAAAAACATAGTCTTTAAGAATTGTATTCTTGATTTCTGGGTTTTTTAGAATCTCTTTTTCTATTCTGCGGCAGTTGGTACAAGCTATGCTAGAAAAATAGAGCAAGACAGTCTTTTCTTCCCTTATTGCCTTATCAATTGTTTGAGTAAAATCGAAATCATCTACTCCTTCAAACGAAATGTCTTTTTGTTCCTTAGGCGAACAACTTGCTGCAATAGTAATTACGATAAGTATGTAGTAAATCTTTTCAAAAAGTACTATGACCAAAGGAGGCATATCTATTCTGAACCGATTGAACTCTTCAATTCTATCTTTTAAAGCTAGATTCATTTCTAACCAAAAATATATCCTTCGATTAATTACTGATTTATTTCTACCTATTATTGGATTTATGAATCCAAATTGAGATCTCTATTATTTCAAACTCTAGGAAATAAAATGACCCTTGCTTCTCCACTTGGCGAGGAGAAAGCAGCCTTGGTACAGCTTACCCAAAAAGGCATTACTGTAATACGAATCTAACTCTTGATTAGTCTTTTAATCAGGTACAATCGTAGTGTGTTTTATTTGCCTTAGCACAATAACACTGCTCTGTACACGAATCATTGGCAACAAACTGATCTTGTGTAAAAACAAATTATATTCATCAATATCTTTAACAAGAACTTTCATCTGATAATCGACAACTCCTGCAAAATGATAACACTCTAAAACTTCGGGCATAAAACCTACCTTACTTTCAAAATCCTTGATGTTTTTATTTGTGTAATTAGGAATACTAACGTTACAGAAGACTATTTGTCCTTTGTCTACTTTCTTTGGGTCTACCAAGGCTGCATAACCTTTAATTATTTTATCCTTTTCTAATCGCTTAATTCTTTCAAAGATTGGCGAAGTTGTTAGGTTTAGTTCATTGGCTATTTCTTTTATGGTCGCTTTCCCATTTGACTGTAATAAATTGATGATTTTTTTATCGATAGTATCCAGCATAATTTGACTTTTAAAATTTAAAAAATAGTCTAATAGATACATATCCAAATAATTACTACCCGTAGTATAATTTGATAATCTGAATATGCCTAAAACTACTTATAAACGCTACTTTCCCAGCATATCTTCCTGCAAACGAAGAGTACAACTAGCTCATAAAGCAAAATTTGCTTAAATATTTAATAACCACCAAATTATACCGGAATAATTGTGCTTTAAATAGAACAATATCCTAATTTAAAAGATATTGATGTTTAAAATCATCAGAATATAAACTAGGTCAGGAATACCCTTTGACCTTCCCAATTTTAGTGAAAAGTAAGGCATCACTTTATTTAAATCTTGGATATCAATCCAAGATGAATCTACAGAGGTAATTGAAATTTATGAAGATTAACATCCAGAGTATTGACATATATAAATTGAATGTAGAGATAAGCATTCCTATTAAAATCTTATTAGGAGGTTTAGACGGAGCAAATAATTTAGCTATAAAGATCACTGCCAGTAACGGTTTAGTAGGCTGGGGAGAATCTAGTCCTTGCGCAGAGATCACAGGAGATAGTCAAGACTCGAACTATGCTACTGCACAAATCCTTGCCAGATTGATCAAAGGCAAAGATGCACTTGCAATAGAATCCAGGATGCGAGACATTAATAGGATTACGGTTGGTGATCCATCCATTCGTTCCGCATTTGACATGGCCCTTTATGATATTGCGGCCAAAGCCGCCAACATGCCTTTGTACCAATTCCTGGGAGGAACTCGCAGAGAACTTAGAACAGATATGACTATTGGTATCAAGGATACTGTGGCAGAGACGGTCGCTCAGGCAGAGAGCATAATGGATGCTGGATTTGATGCTATCAAATTAAAAGTAGGTCGCAAAGGTCTAAAAGATTTGCCTTATGTAAAAGCCGTACGGGAGCTCATCGGACCAGATATCTCTCTAAAAATCGATAGTAATCAAGCTTGGGATTACCCTACAGCAGTTTCAAACATACAGGCAATGGCAGATCTTAATTTAGAATATGCGGAGCAACCTATCGCAGCATGGGATCATGAGGGCCTTGCTCGTTTGAGAGCCAAAGTAGATTTACCTATCTGCGCAGACGAAAGTATATTCGATCACAGAGATGCCTCAAAGTTAATTAAAATGGAAGCGGTCGATTATCTCAATATCAAGCTTGGCAAATCCGGCGGTATTCATACGGGACTTAAGATTAATGCTATTGCAGAGTCTGTAGGCATGAAATGTATGATAGGTTGTTTTGCAGAAAGTAGGCTGGGCTTATCAGCAGCTGCACATCTTGCCATAGCAAGACCCAATATTAGTTTTATTGATTTAGATTCTTGCTATCACTTCAAGACCGACCCTGTGATTGGAGGAATGACTTTTGATGATAAGATTGGAGGCTTATTAAATATTCCAGATACAATTGGTCATGGAGCTGCATTTAATGAAAGCGACTTAGACCAGAAAAGCAGAGTTACAATTTAAAGATTTAAGCCTAGCATTAAGAATAGAATTGGAGAAATACAACATATGAAAACAATAGAACTCAAAACACCTTATCTAATTTTTTTAGGAGAAGAAACCAGAGATGCTTTTGCTAAAACAGGTTTTGGTATTGTAGATTGGCGTCCTACGCTTTGCAAAGGACAGATGAATTTAGCGGGTGGCACCGTTGATCTTGGCTTACCGTCTATGACTATCAAAGAAGCTGCTAAAGCGAACGTAGGATCCCTAATCATAGGAACTGCTTCCATCGGTGGTGGTGTTCCTGATGCTTGGATAGAGACCTTGGTAGAAGCCTTGTTACAAGGTATTGATGTTGTAGCTGGGGTTCATAGCCTTTTAAAAGATACCCCACGCCTAAGAGAAGCAGCCTTAAAGTCTGGTGCCCGTCTTGTAGATATCCGAATACCCCCAGCAAACATACCAGTCAGTACTGGCAAGAAACGTAATGGACGCAGATTACTTACTGTAGGTACTGATTGTGCTGTAGGAAAAAAGTATACTGCATTGTCTTTGGAAAGAGATATGAAATCCCGTGGTATGCATGTTGACTTTAGAGCTAGTGGCCAAACAGGAATAATGATAGCAGGAAAAGGAATTCCTATCGATTCTGTAGTTACAGATTTTGTTTCAGGAGCGGCTGAACTTTTATCCCCTGATAATGATGCTGATCATTGGGACATCATTGAAGGTCAAGGAGGGCTTATTCACCCCGGATATGCTGCCGTAAGCATGGGGCTCTTAGTAGGTTCACAGCCTGATGCTTTTGTTGTTTGTCACGATGCAAGCAGAAAATATATAGACGGATGGAATGAATTTGAGCTACCTACAATACCTGAAGTGATTAAGCAAACGACACAGGTTGGAAAAATGACAAACCCAGCAATAAGATGTGTTGGAGTAAGTGTGAATACATCTAAACTCAAGCAGGAAGACCGAAAAAAATATCTTGATGATCTTTCCAAAAAAATTGGACTGCCCTGCGTTGACCCGCTCATAGATGGCACAAAAAAAATAATTGACCACCTAAACAATGCTATATGAGATCATTGATTCATACTATTTTACTGTTAGGAATATTAAGTATTACTGCCTGTAATAAAACAGAAACCCCATTCGATCTTGTCATCCAAAATGGAAGAGTTGTAGATGGAACTGGCGCACCGGCCTATCTTGCGAGCATTGCCATTCAAAAAGATCGAATTGTAAAAATCTCAAAAGAAGATATTGATGCTGCTAAAGCAGTCAAGGTTATTGAAGCAGAAGGTTTGATCGTAAGCCCTGGATTTATTGACATGCACACCAACATAACAACAAACATCCAAGACTACCCCACTGCAGAAAATTTCATAAGACAGGGCGCTACTACCTTGATGGCTAGTCTGCATAGTGGTGACCAGGCTTTTCCTTTGGACGAATATGCAGACACTCTTATAATGGCTCCTAACATGGGTTATTTTGCAGGTCATTCCTGGATACGGAAGCAGGTGATGGGATTAGAAAACAGAGTACCATCCAAAGCAGAAATGGATAGCATGAAATACTATGTCGATGCTACCATGAAACAAGGGGCATTGGGATTATCTACAGGTTTAGAATATGTCCCAGGATATTATGCAGACGAAACCGAAATCATTGAATTGGCAAAGATCGCTGCTCAATATAATGGTGTTTATTTCACACACATGCGAAATGAAGGAAATGGCTTGCTAAGATCTATTCAAGAGAGCATCAATGTAGGTGAGCAGGCAAATATTCCTGTCCAGATCAATCATCTAAAAGCAACTGGCCAAACCCAATGGGGCTGGGCCAAACAAGCATTAGCTTTGATCGATTCAGCTCGACAAGCAGGTATCAATGTTAGCCAAGACATTTATCCCTATACTGCCTTTAGTACTATTAGCTCTATTCTAATCCCACAATGGGCAATGGAAGGAGGACAAGAAGGATTGCGAAAACGCCTAGCAAACAAAGCCACATCTTTGAAGATAAAAGAAGAAATGGCAGTGCTATTCAAAAGGGATGCTGGTGGAGAAGATCTAACTAAGATTCAATTCAGAAAACTAAAACAAGCGCCTACTTTTTCAGGTAAAACACTGGCGGACTATGCTACACATCTAGGCCTACCGCTCACCTTAGAAACAGGCATTGACCTATTACTAGATTTAGAATTACAAGGTGGCTTTTTCGGTATTTTCCATGCAATGGCGGATCAAGATATTATCGACTTTCTGCAGCATCCTACTACCATGATCAACTCAGATGGAGATCCGATCAACTTTGGTGAAGGGCATCCTCACCCCCGTTGTTATGGCGCTTTCCCAAAAGTATTAAGGCATTATGTTCGAGATAAGGAAATCATTGGATTGGAAGATGCCATAAAAAAGATGACGTATTTACCAGCAGAAAAAATTGGGTTTAAAGACCGTGGTCGGATTCAAGAGGGAGCCTATGCTGACATAGTCATATTTGATTTTGCTACCATAAAAGATAATTCGACCTACACAAATCCCCATCATTTCCCGAGTGGAATGAAATATGTCTTGATCAATGGAGAAATAGTTTTAGAGGATGAAAAGATGACAGGAAATTTGCCGGGAAAGTGGTTAAAAAGAGCATTAAATTAATGAAAGTATTTCCATCTTGGTAAGGACCATTCTATTGAGGGGAATACTATAAAAATAGCCTATGGAGGCATTGAACGTAGTAACACATTTTTTAAAGGCATACAATGATAGGAACCTTGAAGCCTTGTTAGCATTGATGCACCCTAAGTTCACATCTAGCCTGTATGATGTGGGTACTATTTTGTGTAAAGGCAAAGAAGAAGCACATTCTATTTATGAAAAACGCTTTAGAGAAAACCCCGATTTACACATTTCCGTACTAAACAGAATAATCAACAATGAGGTAATCGTTGATGAACACCTGATTAAAGGTTTCGATGGTAACAAAACCATAAGAGCCATATCGATTATTACAGTAACTGATAGCCTGATTATTCGGGCCGATTTTATCCGAAAACAACTAAAAAACAATACGAATCCAAGCAAAACCAATAAAGAATAACAATGGCAATAGATTGTTTAAAAAATACAATTTCAATTTTAGGGGACTTAGTTAGTTTCAATAATTGTGGAGGAGAATCCAATCTTTCCATTGCTGGATATATGGAGGACCAATTGAAAAAAAATGATGTACAATATTTCAAAGTTTACGATGAAACAGGCACAAAACTAGGGCTTCATTGCAGAATAGGGCCAGCAGTAGATGGAGGCATCATACTTTCTGGCCATATGGATGTAGTACCAACAAAAGGGCAAACTTGGGCTCGTCCCGATTTCAAACTTACCAAAGAAGGCAGCAAGCTTTATGGCCGTGGCACTACCGACATGAAGGGCTTTTTGGCCTGCTGCTTAGCCAGCTTACCTCTTATCTTAGAAAAAGAACTCCACAAACCTATTTATTTAGCCTTCTCCTATGATGAAGAAGTTGGTTGTCTTGGCGCCCCCAGATTAATAGATCATATCCAGAAAACCTATGCGGAAAAACCGTCATTTGCTATAATAGGTGAGCCAACATCGATGATTACTGTACCCGCTGAAAAAGGCATATCGCTTCATAAAACTATAATCAAAAGTAATGCGGCACATAGCTCAGAAATAAGAAGACAGGTGAGTGCAATTAATGAAGGTGTTAAACTCGTTCAATGGCTTTCAGATCGAATGGAAAAATGGATAGCTGAAGACCATATTGATAGTCGGTTTGACCCCAATCATTCCACTTTACACGTGGGCACCATAACGGGTGGAGTAGCACCTAATATCATTGCAGACCATTGTGAGTTTTTGTGGGAAATGCGAAACTTACCGCAAGACGATCCCGGAGAAATATTGGAAGAATTCCAAGCTTTTTGTGAAAAGCAAATGGCCAAAAAACAAAAAGTAGCTTCAGATTTTAAAATAACGACGACTTCTGTCATATCCAGCGTACCAGCTTTGGAAACCCCTAAAAACTCACATATCGTGGATTTAAGCCAAAAATGGTCCCAACACAAAAAGCTTGGAGCTGTATCGTTTGCTTCCGAAGCAGGGCTGTTCAGTAATAAAGGTTATCAAACAGTGCTTTGTGGCCCAGGTAATATGGAGCAAGGGCATACTGCAGATGAATACATTGAAATTGACCAATTGAAAAAATGTATTGATTATTTAAACCATATAGTCATTCATTCAAGACCTTAAAGAAGAAATTATGTTGCATGATTTTATTATTGTTGGTGGTGGTATCTATGGGATTACTGCCGCTATAGAACTGAGAAAACGGAACTACAGGGTCGCCGTGATTAATCCAGAGACCATTCCCCACCATTTGGCGGCATCTAACGATGTCACTAAAGCAGTGCGCATGGAATATGGTAGTGACCTCGAATATTTCAAAATGGTCGAGGAAAGTATCGACATCTGGAAAGCATGGAACACCTTTTTCAATGAAGAGCTCTATGTAGAAACAGGTTTTCTTATGCTCAGCCCTGTAGGTATAGAAAGCATGGACAATCCTTATGAAAAGAATAGCTATGAAAACCTAATCAACCAGGGCTACAAACCAAATCGCCTATCTCAATCAGAATTAAAAGATCGTTTCCCAGCCTTTAGCACGGAGTATTACAAAGAAGCCAATTTTAATCCTAAAGGTGGGTATGTAAAATCCGGCAAGGTAGTGGAAAAACTAGCAGCTTACGCCCGCAGTTTGGGTGTGTCCATTTATGAAGGTCTGACTGTTTCCAAAATAAACAAGGAAAAAGGTAAAGTTACTGGAGTAAGTACACTGCAGGGTCAGGAATTTAGCTGTGGCCATGTAGTTGTTTCAGCAGGCGTACATACTCCATTTTTAGTCCCTGAGCTACGAAACTACATGTATGCATCTGGGCATCCTGTTTTTTGGCTCAAGCCCAAGCAGACCGATTTGTTCAAACATGATAAATTCCCAGTCTTCTCTGGGGGCATTGCCACTTCCGGTTGGTATGGATTCCCATACTTGGAAGAATATGGAATCATAAAAATTGCTAAACATGCAAAAGGCATATTCCTACATCCGGATACCGATGATCGTAGGGTCAAAGATACAGAGGTGAGTGACATGAGAAACTTTGTAGAGAAGAGTATGCCTCTGCTCGCAGATGCAGCACTAGTAGGCACTAGACGGTGCCTATATACAGATACCTTGGATGGCCACTTCTGGATAGACAGGCATCCCGAAATAGAAGGCCTTACCATAAGCTCAGGAGGTAGCGGACATGGTATGAAAATGGCACCACTTCTTGGAGCAATGGCTGCAGATGCAGCAGAAGGAAAACACCATAAATATGCCAAACGCCACAAATGGCGTCATTTAAGTGATGTCACCCTACATGGAGATGAGGCTAGATTTACCGAAAACAGGAAGTAACAAATGAATAATAGTTAAACAAAAACTCAAATTTTAAAATCCAAAAGATGAGAAAATATAGTTTCAATTTGAATTTAAGTCTGATCGCAGCACTATTTTTTCTAAGCATTGGGATAATGGCTGCGCAATCAAAATCGATATCTTTCAATACGAATGAAGGAACTTGGATATCATTAGATGTTTCTCCTGATGGCAATACCATCAACTTTGAATTATTGGGCGATATTTATTCTTTACCGATCAAGGGAGGTATTGCCAATCCCATAATTCAAGGAAATGCTTTTCATTCCCAACCCCGATTCTCACCAGATGGAAAACACATCGTTTACATAAACGACGAAAGTGGAGCCGATAATGTTTGGATAGCTGATTACGATGGTATGAATGCTCAGCAGATCACATCGTATAATCAGGAATTATTCCTCTCGCCAGAATGGAGTTTGGATGGTAAATCAATTTTGGTAACAGTGATCACGGATGGTTTACAACGAAAGGCCAACCTTTATCGTTTTGATATCTCTACAAAGCAAAAAACACTACTAATAGAAAACACCAACGGAGCAGCACCCAGACTTGTTTCAGCTCCAGCCCCCGGACCATATATGGGAACAGTAGATGCTTCTAATTCAGGGTTCTATTTTTCATCTGTCACCCCACGTGCTTACGGAATGAGGCAAGGTGCCCTTAGTGAAATAAAATTTTATAACAACAAGACCAAACTTACCGAAAAAGTACTGATTGATAAAGGGAATGCAATGAAACCCCGCATGTCTAATGATGGAAAATGGCTTGCCTATGCTGCAATGAGTGAAGGAAAAACAGGTTTGCGCCTACGAAATATGGCCAGTGGAAAAGAGAAGTGGTTGGTATTCCCCTTCGTAGCTAATGAATTAGAGGCACGGGCTACTCGTGACGTTTTACCCAATTATGCCTTTACACCAAATAGTTCGTCTATTCTTGCAGCCTATAAAGGTAAGATTCATAAAATCAATTTAGTCAGCGGACACGATACTATTATCCCCTTCCGCGTGAAAGTGGAAATGGTAGTTCCAGAACCCTTACACTACGAACATAAAGTAGCTGTAGGCCCAGTGAGACCAAGGTTTATCCAAGAGCCTGCACTTGCTGAAAATGGAACACTCGCATTTGTAGCAATGGGTAAAATCTATATCAAGAATAGTAGCCAAAATAAACCCATTCCAATAAGCAATGAAAAGGATTGGGCAAACTACCCAACTTGGTCACACGATGGTAAATTCATAGTGTATTGTACTTGGAATGAATCAGGTGGTCATATATGGAAGTATACCCTTGAATCGCAATCAACTAAGCAGATCACCAAGGAATCTGCCTTTTATGCAACACCCAGTATCAGTAAAGACAATTGTCGACTTGTAGCCTATCGTACTTCTAGTGGTATCAAACGCAGAACCCAGTACCTAGCTTTTCCCAATGAGGCTGTATTTATTGAAATAAATCTGAGTTCTGGAACAGTGAATAACTTCGGCGTAACAGGAGGCTTCCTATATCCTCAGTATGCTGATGACGACGAAGGTATTTTAGCTACGGCTGGATATTCTGGCCTTATGTACCAGCAATTGGGAAGTCCTAGAAAAATCATTGCGAAGAGCCCTATTCCTGCAAAAGAAATGAAGGTCAACCTCGGGGGAACTAAGCTACTTTTTCTTACAAATGGAGGCACACTGCATCAGGTTCATATAAACACAGATTCGTCTTTTGCGGATTTACAAACGCCCATATTATTTAATGCGATGGAAGATGGGCAATTATTAGCAGCAGACCGACCAGAAACTTATTCGTGGTCAGGTGACGGCTCAACAGCCCTTTGGACAACTGGTTCAACTATCCATCAAAAAGTAAATACTATACATAACAAAGAAAATATCGATTTATCCTTCCCACGAAACAAACCGACAGGAACAGTAGTTTTTAGAGGAGCGACTTGTATCAGTATGAATGGAGACGAGATTATCGACAAATCAGAAATTGTAATTGAAAATAATCGGATTATAGATGTAGGTGTTACAGGAAAAGTTGCGATTCCTACAGGCGCAGAAATT
>Ga0206130_10009631_pt1 | contig 10064 bp, 7 predicted proteins | sample Helgoland_Spring_9_FD_148637 | JGI IMG/M metagenome (GOLD analysis project Ga0206130, IMG submission 148637) | Pelagic subsurface seawater microbial communities from Kabeltonne, Helgoland, North Sea - Helgoland_Spring_Bloom_20160512_1 | ecosystem: Environmental > Aquatic > Marine > Epipelagic ...
TAATAATAGTGAAAATTCTATGGGTGATTTAAGTTCAATAGCATCCTTAGCTGGAATAAATGCTTCAAGTTTTATTGACGCTTCAAGTTTATTTCAAATTGATAATATTCAAGAGTTGTATAGATCTGATAAGATGATTAGGAAAACTTTAATGTCAAAAATTAAAGAAACAAAAAACAATTTATCTCTAATTGAACTGTTACTTAGTGAAGAAAAATTAGAAAAAAAGTGGAAGAATTTAGGTGTTGATATAAATAAATTAAATTCAAAAAAACATCTCTCCAGATTAGAAGATAGTCTAACCAAGGATATTATAAAGTCAATAAAAAAAAATTATTTGCTAGTAGATAAACCTAGTAGAAAAACAACAATTCTTGAAATAGGATTTAATCATAAATCGGAAAAATTAGCTAAAAATTTTAATCATAATCTCGTAAAAATTGTTAATCAATTTTATAATGAGACAAAAACCCTCAGAACTGGATCTAATTTAAAAATTTTACAAAGACAATCTGACAGTGTTAAAAATATTTTGGATACATCCATTATGATACTAGCCGAAATTGACCAAAGAATCCCCAATCCCAATCCTCTTACCAAAGTAAGTTTAGTTCCTTATCAAAAGGCTATGATTGATGTACAAGCTAATAGTACTATATACCAAGAATTATTAAAACAATTAGAGCTAGCTAAAGTAACTCACAGAAATAAAACTCCTCTTATACAAATTATTGATGAGCCTATTTATCCACTAGAAAACTCAAGATGGAAATTACTTAAAACTTTGCTTTATGGATTGTGTTTTGGATTTGGAATATCAATTTTATTATTGTTCATAAAGAGAACATTTAAAATTTCGTAATATATAATTTGTATCTTTTATTTGATTAACATTTAAATTAAAAATATGTTGAATAATATTTTTATTAAAAATTTTTTTAATTTAACCATTAATCAAGGTGTTAACATTTTTGTAGCAATCATCGCTACTCCCATTTTATTTCAAAACTTAGGTGAAAGTAGTTTTGGTTTAATTAACTATTCCTTTTCCATTTTCATGTTGTTATCTATAATAATTAGTTATGGATATCATTTAAATGGTCCAAAAAAAATTGCACTAAAAACTCAATTTTCCTCAAATATTAATTTTATAAACGATTTAATTTCATTACGAATTTCAATTGCTTTTATAATTTCAGTAATTACAATATTAATTATTTTTTTCACTCACATTTTTGATGGTTACAGTTTTATAATTCTTTTCTCCATCCCAATTTTGTTTAGCGAAGCAATTAACCCAATTTTTTATTTGCAAGGAAAAAATAACCTTTCTGTTGTAGCTATATTGAATTTTTTTGCCAAGATTATTTATCTAGGTTTTATAGTTTTTTTCATAAAAAATTCTGATGATGCACTAAAAGTTAACTTTATATTTGGGGTTTCATTAGTTATTCCGTTTTTATGTTTTTGGGTTAGAATTTTTTTAAAAAACAAAAAAAAATTTATTTTATCTAGTTTTAAAAATTTAATTTTTAGATTAAAAGAAAATTATGAATTTTTTTTATCCTCCATTGCTGGACACATATCTATTCACAGTGGTTTAATTATTCTTAAACTCTTTGTGAATGATATAGAACTAGGAAAATTTGCATTAGCAAATAGAATTGCACTTATCTTAAGAATGATCCCTGTTTTTATTGTTCAATCTGTTTTACAAAATGCTATCAAAGTTAATAGCCAAAATTCATTATCAATAAATGATTATTTAAATTATTATTTTTTCAGAGGACTAATTGGAACATTAGTTATTGCTTTATTTTTTTTAATTTTTTCAAAATGGATTATTATTCTTTTTGCTGGAGAAGAAATACTATATTCAAGTGATATTCTTTCAATATTATCATTTGTTCCTTTTTTTGCGATGCTAAATTTTAAAAATCTTTTAATAATTCTTATTAATGAAAAGAAAAAAATACTTAACAAATCAACGTGGTTATCAAGTATAGTAATGATTATTCTTTGTATTTTTTTATGTAAAATGTTTGGTGGATATGGTTTAGCTTTTGCTTTATTGTTTTCAGAAATTTTCAGTTTTTTGATTCATTCTTGTTTTTTAAATAATACTTATGATAAGTAAAGATAGAGTTGCCGTAATTATTGTAAATTGGAACACTTATGAGTTAACTAGATCTTGCATACTGAGTTTAAAAAATTGTCAACACAATAATTTAGAAATTTTTTTGGTTGATAATAATTCAAATGATAATTCGTATAAAAAGTTAAAAAAAGAATTTAAGGATCTCCATTTTATCTTAAATAATGAAAACGCAGGATTTTGTAAAGCAAATAATCAAGCTATTAAAAAGATTCTTTTAAAAAATACTTATGATTTTATAATGCTTTTAAATAGTGATACTGAAGTTTCGCCTGTATTTATAAAACCATTGCTAGATATATTTAATTTAAATAAGCAAATAGGTGCTGTTCAACCTTTAATATTAAATTGGAGTGATAAATCAACAATATGGAAGTATGAAGGTGTTTTAAATAAATTTTTTGGCACAACATCTCATAAAAATAAGAACGAAAAACTTTCAGTTAACGAAAAGACCGTGGAGTATACCGAATGGCTTTCAGGATGCTGCTTTATTACAACTCCAAAAGTTTTTAAAAAAGTTGGTTTATTGGATGAAGTTTTCTTTGCTTATTTTGAAGATGTAGATTGGTCAATTAGATTAAAAAAACATAATTATTTCACTGCTTTATCCAAATCTAGTATAATTTATCATCATGAGTCAGGATCTTCAAAATCTTTAAAAAAAAATAATGAAGGTTATTTGTCTCCAAAATCTCATTATTATAATTTTAGAAATCATATTATTTTTTTAAGAAAGCATAAATCAGATTTCAATAGTTTAGGTATAGTTATTTTTCAAATATTAAAAATAACTCTATTTAGTTCTTATTTTATTTTAAGGTTTAGAAAAAAGAAATTAATAAATTTATGGAAAGGAGTTTATGATGGGTTAAGAGTTAAAATTTAAAGAATGTTTATAGCTGTTATTTTACTTTTTCTATATTTTTTTATTTTAAGTTTTATTATAAGAGAATCAATTAGAAAGCAATCAATTTATCCTTTACTTTACATTATTCTCTTTTTGCCAACTTATAGTTTTTTCCAAATTTTAATTTACGACTTATCACAAAATATTTTCTTTGTAAATCTTATCAAATACTCAAAAGATCTTTCAATTTTATTTTTTTTTTTTATTTACTTGTTCGGCAGAAAGACTTCTGTGTTTAAAATAAACTGGAAAATAACTAAACTTGATCTACTTTTTATTTCCTTTTCAGTGCTAATATTTTTTTTCATGGCTTTTCCAATTGGAGAAGCTAATTTATTAGAAAAAATAATTTATGGAAAAAATTTACTTCTCATTTCGTTAGTTTATTTTTTAGGTAGAAATATTAATTATTCATTTCTAGATTTAAATTTTATAAATAAAACCTTGGTAATATTAACTTCACTGTCATGTTTGATTGCTTTAATTGAATTTAGTTTTAATACGCACTTACATAGTTTCATAAATTATAGCTCATTTTATTTAGATTTATATGACATTAATCCAACCGGAAATTATGGTTTAAGCTGGACCTTTGAAAGACCAGGGCCCATTAAAAGATTTGGTTCTTTTTTTGCTGATCCATTGGAGTTTTCTTCTTTTTTGTTAATAGGTCTTTCGATTGTGTTATTTAAAATTAATAGTTCAAAAACTTCAATTAACAGGATGTATTATTTTATTTTTTTTGTATTTATAATAACTGGAATCTATATTTCGTTCTCAAGATCAATAATAATTTCAGTTTTTTTAATGTTTTTCATCAATTTAATATTGATAAAGAAATATAGATTATTACTTAGTTTAATTTCTGTAGGGTTTCTTATTAGCGTTGGTACTTATTACTATTCTAGTGAAGAAACTAAATATTTTATTTTGGATACAATAACTTTTCAAAATTCATCTAGCTTAGGTCATTTAGTAAAATGGATTCAAGGTATATTATCAATTACTGAAAACCCACTTGGAAGTGGGCTGGGTACTAGTGGAAACTCTTTAAGTGTTGATGATCAAATTTCAATTGGAGGTGAGAATCAATTTATAATTATTGGAGTTCAGATGGGCTTACTTGGATTAATTAATTATATAGGATTAATATATTATTCAATAAGAAATAGCTACAAGCTTTTTAATTTAGAAAAAGATTTTCAATTAAAATACTTGCCGTTTATTGTGTGTTGTTTGAAATTTGCATTAATTTTTCCAATGATGACATCAAATGCTGAAATTTATACTTTTTTAAGTTTATTTGGGTGGTTTATTGTTGGACTAAATGAAAGAAGATATGATAACTTAAAATTAAATATTTAATCAAATTGAAGAAAAAAATATTTATTGATACTTTTTATTTTCAATATGCATATTCGGGAATTGGCACATACATTAATGAATTAGTCCTTGGTATTAATAGATTTGGGTCATCAAGATATGAATATGTTCTTTCGCATCAACTCACTAATAAGAAAAACTATGTAAATTCTAATTATAAATTTTTAAGACTTTTTTTTCATTTAAAATATTTTATTTGGAAACAAATTATTTTACCAATTAAATTAATATTAGTTAAGCCAGATTTGATTATATGTCCAGACTATGTATTGCCATTTTTTAATTTCAATACAAAGCAAATATGTGTTTTTCATGATGCTTTTTTCTGGGATTACCCAGAAAATTACAATAAATATTGGGGTTATTATTTTAGGTTTTTAATTAAAAATTGTTTGGAAGATGATACAACAATAGTTACAACAAGTGAGACCTCGAAAATTAATTTATCTAAGTATTTTTCAAATGAAATTAAATTTGTCTATCAATCCTTTAAACCTAATTTCAATGATAAAAAATTTAAATTAGAAAAGTTTAACGTCAAAAAAAACAAATACATATTACATGTTGGCTCATTTGACAAAAGAAAAAATATTTTAACATTGGTTAAGGCCTTTAGTATTTTTAAAACATCACACAATATTATGGATATTAAGTTGTTATTGGTTGGAAAACAAAATGTTAACGGCAGTTCTATTATTTTAAATCAAATTATAAATTTTATCAAAAAAAATAATTTAAAAAATGATGTTATTCTCACGGATTATTTAACTGACTTAGATGTTATAGGCTTATATTCAAATGCACTGATTTATATTTTTCCTTCATCAGACGAAGGTTTTGGCATACCAATCTTAGAGTCTTTTTCCAATGACCTTCCTGTAATTTGTTCAGAAATTCCAATTTTTAAAGAAATTGGAGCTAATAATGTTGTTTATTTTGAATTGGAAAATGTTGAAAAATTGTCAAATACAATTTTCGAATTGGTAATTTCTAAAACAGAAAAAGATATTATGATTAAAAAAGGAAGGGAGAGGTTGAAAAAATTTTCAAGGAAAGCTTTTGTAAAAGATTTTGAAAACATTATTTTTCAAAAAATAATGTAATTGAAAAATATTTTAATTCTTCATGGTTCCAATGATTTGTATGGAGCAAGTAAAGTTTTACTTAATGTAATAGAATGTCTAAAAATAAAACAATATAAAGTTCACGTTATTTTACCCTCCAATGGAAATTTGGACAATAATTTAATTGGGAATGTTCATAAATTAAGTTATTTTAATTTAGGAGTTTTTCGTAAAAAATACTTAAACTTTTTTGGTTTATTTAACCGGATTTATAATATTTTAAAGTCAACATTTCACTTAATAAACTACATTAAAAAAAACGAAATTGATTTAGTTTATACAAATACCTCAGTTATATGGTCTGGTATTTTAGCATCATATATTTCAAACAGAAAGAGTGTTGTTCATATACATGAAATTCCTTATGGCAACAATTTATATAATATTGTTTCGGGATTTTTTTTTAAATACTTTGTAGATTCAATTATAGTAGTTTCAAAAAAAGTTAGGGATCATTGGGTAAAATATTGTGATTTAAATAAAATTAAAATTATTTATAATTATTCTGAATTTGAGAACGAGTATTCTCAAAAAATTGATAAAAAAAAATCAGAATATATAATCTCTAATATTTCTAGAATTGTTCCCCAAAAAGGTATAGAATATTTTATTGAAATTTCTAAAGAGCTGCTTAAACTTGATAACAGATTTAAATTCAATATAATCGGAGATACCTTAACTAACTCGGAAAATTATCTAAAAAAATTAAAAAAAATTATCAAGAATTCTGATCTTGAAAATAAATTTTTTTTCAAAGGTTTTAAAAGAAATATAAAAGCTCAAATTCTAGAATCTGATTTAATTTTACAAACTCCTATCAAACCAGATTCACTGCCAACTGTTATTATTGATTCTTTGACTTTGTATAGACCTGTTGTTTCAACAGACACTGGAGGATGTTCAGAAATTTTAAATAATGGTAAAAATGGTATTTTAATTATATTAAATGATCCAAAATCATCTGCCAAAATAATTTATGAGTATTCTAGTAATTTAAAATTACAAAACCAACATTTGATAAATGCTAAAACTTTTCTAAACCAAAATTTTAGTCGAATGGAGTTTGAAAAAAGAATTTTAAATGAACTTAGTCGAGTTGATAATGGTTAAAAAATTAAATATATCAATAATTGGCGTTAAGGGTTACCCTTATGTATATGGGGGTTACGAAACCTTTGTTAAAGAAATTTCTGAAAGGTTAATTGATAAATATAATATTACGGTCTATTGTCATAAAAGTCTTTTTTCAAATAAACCTAAAAATATTGGAGGAATTAATTTAGTTTACGTACCAACCATAGAAACTAAGATTTTATCTCAACCTATTCATTCTTTCTTTTCAATTATTCATGCTTGTTTTTCAAAAAGTGATATAATTTTAGTTGTTAATTCTGCAAATGGCCCTTTTGGAATTTTAACTAAATTATTTAGAATACCAACCGCAATTAATGTTGATGGCTTGGAATGGTTAAGACCAAAATGGAAAGGATTAGGTTCTGTTTATTATAAATGGGCTTCTAAAATGGCAACTCTTTTTTATGATCAAATCGTTAATGATTCAGACGAAATGAGAAAAGTTTATTTAGATCTTTTTAAAAGAGATTCTAAGGTTATTGCTTATGGTGCTAACATTAGAAAGTCAAAATCCCCAGAATTAATAAACAAATGGAATTTAAGTCAAAGAAAATATTACATAGTTATAGGAAGGTTAATTCCTGATAACAATGCCGATTTAATTATTGAGGGATTTTTAAAATCCAGTTCAAAAAAGAAACTAGTTATAGTTGGAGATGTAACTTATAAAGATTCTTACGCATCCAATTTAAAAAATATTGTAGACAAAAGATTAATTTTTACAGGTTATGTTAATGATTCAAATATATTAGCTGAACTATACCACAACTGTTATGTTTATGTTCACGGTCACGAGTTTGGTGGAACGAACCCTACTATGATTAAGGCTATGGCCTGTGGTTGTGCTATTCTAGCTTTAGACACAGTATTTAATCGAGAAATGCTTCAAAATGGGAAGTTTGGGATTTTTTTTAAAAAAAATCTTTTTTCAATAACTAATATGATTGACTATTGTGAAAAAGAAAAATTTTTAATTGATAAGTTGAGGTCAAAATCTGTAAACGGAATCACTAAAAAATACGATTGGGATTTTGTAGCCAGTCAGTATAAAGAGGTTTTCAAATCTTTAGTAAGCCAAAGGAAATAAGTAGGCTAATTTTAAGGTCATGTGAAAATTATTTACATCATTTCCTGGATGATAATACGAAGTCGCCGTATCGTCTAAATCCCACTGATAATTCAAGCTTCTGGAATACATTAAATTTGAGGACAGCCAAAATTGTTTATATTTTTTCGAAAAGTTTATATGAAGATTAAAATCTTTCCAATAACGCCTAGGGTCACGAGCTGAAGCAAAAGCCTCATGATAAAAGTCATTATCTTGGTCTATAATTTCAAAGGCTATACCTAGTTTTTCTTTATCTCTTATTCTATTTAATGCAAAGTAATGCGAATTACTTCCAGGTCCTATTCCAGCACCAAGAACCTCACCTTCATTAGTGTATCCATCATAAGTCCAAGCATGCTCATACCACGACCCAGCGTTTCTTAACAATCTGGAGGCTGTTTGCTCCATTTGTGTCCACTCCCATGAAAATAAGAAATCATCATTATTAATTTTAAAAACTTTTTGCAGGCCAACTGTAACGGCTCTACTGTGGTCAGAATCCATTAATAAATCTCTAATATTCTGCTTAGAATCATTATGATTATAATCTACATAGATTTCTGCCTTAGAATCTTTCCATAACCATCTTAAAAACACTCCGGCGGCTTGATTTGATTGTGCCTCATAATTTTCATACTTATCATTTTTTCTAAATAAGTTTTGAAAAGCAGGAAACCATGTTGGGTTTCCTTCCATCCACCAATATTTTCCTCTGTATAATGCAGAGTAGGCCTGAACCCACCTAATAAACCCTAGCGACAGTCCAGAGACCCATTTTGGAGAATAAGTAATAGAATAACCTTGAAGATACCTCCAATCATCTGTTCGTCCCTCTTGATTTATCTTAGGCACATAAATATTAGTTCCTGCGTTTTGAAAATCAGAACCTGCAGGTAAATAGCCTGAAGATTCTAATCTGCCTGAAATAACTTGCCATTCAAAGTTTCCTATTTTAGTTTTTAAGGGTTTAGTGGTATTAAAAGTAATATGTTTAAATCCTCTTGCGTGATTGCTCATCATGATGCTGTTTCTAATGGAGGGCCCCCACCAAATATTTTCATTTGAAACGCCAAGACTCATTCCTTTGAAATTTAACCTGATACTAGATTGACCTATTAATGTTTCACTAATACTTTTTTCACCAAAACGTTCAGGCATGTCAATCTTATTCCATAGCTTATATCTTTTTGCCCAAATGACAGGGTAATGACCATTAGGCCCTTCTCCAAACCCTTCAAAATCTTTATTTTCAGAAAATAAATATTCAGGTTTTAGTTGAATAGATAACGGCCCTATTTCAGCAAAAATCCCTGCGCTTATTATGTGTTGGTACCCACGATTCGGCCCCATACTTCCGTTGTTTCTATTATAGGGGTGACGACTATTAAATTCAATATTGTAATCAATTGGAAGGATTTTTATTTTGCTTTTATTTTTAAAAAAAGTTAATACAGTTGGAGAGTATTCTTCAATATTAAAAACCTTATTTTCTATTACAAGCCCATTTTTTCCAATATCTAATGGTTTTAAAGTAAAAGAAACATCATTTTCAAATGTTCCTAGTAGTTGTGAGGTTCTTAAATAATCAGTCAAATACGACTCATTAAGATTGATTGTCTGGGAGTTTGATACAAAAAATGTAAAAAATAAAAAAAAGAACAGGTTGTTTTTCATTAGTTATAGGAAATTACCCTTACTTTTAAATTGTCTAAAGACCAGCTCTCATCACACTTAGATTCAACTTCACCAGTGTCCCAGTTTATGGCATTAGGTTGGTAAAGCTCATCATAAAATCTAATAACAATTGCGTTTCCTGAGTGTTTAAATGTTTTTTCTATTTTATACAATGTGGTATCACCTCCATAAACAGAAGCTTTACATGATTTAAGTTCAGGTAAATTATTTAAAAAACTTCCTTTTTTTGGATTATTCTCAAAAGGATAGCTTTCAGGGTAGGACTGTCTTAAGCAATAGTTCGAGAAACAAGGGCTGTTAGAAAATGTGGTAACAAACCTGTCGCTTGAAGTATCTTTTATTAAATCCATTTCTGGATTTAGTTCCATTATCCATTTATCAGGTTTGTCATTTTCAGGAAATCTATTAAAATTTCCATCCCAAGTGCCATGAATGTACAAATCAAATGAAATAAAAACATAGTCATGTTCACCGGTATTTTCTAAATGCAAGGTAAATCCATCGTTATTGAAATCCCCTAAAACTGTAGAATTGTTAAAAGTAGAAGTAGCTTTA
>Ga0206130_10009633_pt1 | contig 10063 bp, 1 predicted proteins | sample Helgoland_Spring_9_FD_148637 | JGI IMG/M metagenome (GOLD analysis project Ga0206130, IMG submission 148637) | Pelagic subsurface seawater microbial communities from Kabeltonne, Helgoland, North Sea - Helgoland_Spring_Bloom_20160512_1 | ecosystem: Environmental > Aquatic > Marine > Epipelagic ...
TCAGCCGAACTCTTCGTACCTGCCCATGAACCGTCAAAAGATGGATCTTCAAAATCTGATTGTTGATAAACAGAAGAAGGAAGTTTATTATCCGAACATGAACAAAACGTATTTGTTGCTGGATCACTATCACCGGCAGCTCTTGTTCCTGTTGGACAATCGTAACATAGTCCACTTGATATAAATTGATTTTCTGAACATGGTGTAAAGCTACAAGTCGTATCTGCTGTACCGTGCGTCGTTGTCGTTGATTCATAACCAGTAGCGCATGCATTACATGTAGTTGCTCGCTTTTCAGATACCGCGTTTCCTGCCACTTTTGGCCCATATGAATATGCAAATGAATATGCTGATGCTAATCCAGATTGTGTTGGCGAGGTAAAGGTATACTGATGACTTGATAACGCCGGATTAAATAATGGATTTAAATAGGTCTTATGACCCATCATTTTGATATTACCATCCGTTGTATAGAAACTAGTTTGATAAAAAGCCTGATCATGCCATCGACTAGATTCAAGAAATCGCAATGCATTCGAAGCTCCTTTAGTAACACTTATATCGGTCCAATATTTTCGTCTATCTTCATTATCACCATCGCCTATCCAATGGTAAGTGGTAAGATCTATCCCCCAAACATATACCTTATTATCCAATCCAATTGCCATGATGGTCGAAGGATATAAGGATCGAGCATCCAATACTTTCAAATCGCCCATTTTAACAGGTTTGGTAATTTGTGAACTATGTGGTTTTTGATCGAATTTCCCAGTGGCTTCGTCTGCCGGTCTAACTGGCCACATATTATCTGACCCGGATATTTCATCACCGTTTTCATCGTACCAACCGCTACTATAACTGGTATGTCCCTTTCCCCAACACACTAACAAATCTTCATGATTAATAACACATGTTACACCTAACTGAGATCTACCCATAGATACAATTTTCTTTACTTTTCCCATGTATGGATCGAGTGTTGAGAAATCTTTTGGCTCTCTACTGAGGCTACTTGATAAACCCGTTGTATAACAAGAATAATGATCATCACAACCATGATACCACGGCATTCCACCATTTTGATATTGACCCCATGCATATAAATTACCATCTTTAATTGCCAAACATCCATCTTGACTGCATTCTACCTGAGATACGCCGCTTTCTAATCCAGTCGGTTGTACCCATGTATCATAGGAATGATCATTATTGAGTGAACGTCCATCGCCCAGTCTATAACCATAATTGTCCCCTCTCATTAATACTTTACCATTCACATCGAGCGCTGCTATTACTACATCTGTAGTCGATGAGCCACCAATACTAATGGATTGTATAGTATGTCCTTCCGGTGTAAGATCTACGAAATCTTCATAATGATTTGTACTCCAAATCTCCCACATATCTGATTTTCCAGAACATTTTATTTTTCCATCGTGTACATAGCAACCTCCATTATTCGTATCTGCATAATCGGTACATCCAGATTCAAAAATAACTTCTGGTGTAGTTATATCTGTAGGAGTAGCTCCGTTCGGTTTGATTTGTGCGTATGAATTCTCACCGTTCGCTGTACATTTGCCATCGCGTATTTCTACTACATGTTTATAACCTATAATCATTTTATAATCCGAACTATCGGACCAGCCGGCACAGGTTCCATCTAAACGACATTTTGATTTACAATCGTTTAATCCGGTACAGGAAGAACCTCCGTATTTTTTAGTATCTCCTAGGAACACCGTATCCACATAATAATTATCTAAACATGTAGTACATGATGTATCTACACCACTAGAGTCATCACCAGCGGCTTTCTCTGATCCGGCATCGCACGCTACACATTCATTATCTCTAACCTTGAAGTTTGCTGCACATGCACAATAGGTATCTGCACCACCACCAGCATCACCGGCAGCTCTGGTTCCTCCGTTTTCACAGGCGGAACATCCATTATTTTTGGTATAACTTTCTGCTACACCGGTACCGGGTATACCATATCCATAATCTGTACTCAAATCACCGGCTTCCGGTCGTGCCATTGGTAGATTCTGCTGTGAGGTTACACCATGTTGTTTATAATAATTACGTCCCATACAAACCAATGAACCATTCGTTTTGATAACACACGTATCCTCTGAATGCATTGAAACTTTTAGATCTTCAGAAGGTCTGTTGAACCCGAGTTTGGTTATTTTCGTTGGGTAAGTATATACAGTCATACTTACTCGATTATACGAAGAACTTCCTCCCCAACAGTAACGTTCGTTCATGGTATCCGTCGCACATACAATTTTAGAACTCATGGTTATCGATACCGCCCCCTCCATGCCAGTATCCACGGGAGATAGTTGATCACCATCAGTACCGGAGCCACATTGTCCACTATCACAATAACCGAAGCAATAAACCTTTCCAGTATCCAATACTGCACAAGTGGTGTCACCGCCTAAATCGAAATCCACTACTTTAGAATTAAGCGTTGGCGATATTGGTGTATCCCGATTAAACTTTACTCCATAACCTAACTGCCCATGTTCACCTTCACCCCAGCATTTGAAGGTTCCGTCACTTAACAAACAACACGAATGTCGATTCCCAGCTCTGCATTTTACAGCATTTGTAATACCTTCTACTAAGACCGGGGGACTCGTACTTCCTGATCCTAGAGAACCACACTGTTCATGTGAACCATAACCCCAACATGCTACCGAACCGTTTTTCAGAAGTGCAATATTAAACCAAGTTCCTTGTCTTAAATCAGTTGCGTCAGTTATTCCGGGTAATCTCATGTCTTGTGTCGCTGTTGTTGATGATGTATCACCGTCTCCCATAGCACCGTAAGTATTTCCTCCCCAACATTTTACTAGACCAGATTTTTCTCTGAGACAACCCATATTTGTTTGCCCTTTTTGAGCAATTTGAGCTACATTGGTCAATCCAGAATCAACAAATCCATCGTATTTATTTACCGACGATGCTGGATTTCCCGGTGGTGGCCATTGATTTTGACCTGCTATTTTCACCGTTCCGTCTGATTGCACAGCATATACGAAACGCTGACCAACAGTAACATCACTATATTTAGCAGAATATCCCAAACAAGACCCATCAGAAGTGCATTTTGTTTTACAATCATTTAAATCGGAACACTGAAATCCTTCATAATCCAGTTGGTCTGTAGAAGTATATTTCGTTGCCACATGTTCATTAACAGCACAGGTTCCATACGTACACGATGTTTCCGCAAATAATTTTGGATCATCTCCGGCTGCTTTAGTAGATCCTCCTAAGCATGGTGAACAAATATAAGCATTCCCATGTTTTACAACATGTTCGTTTTCATTACACGCTGGATAATCACAGTAAGTTGTTGTGCTTAAACTAGGATCATCATACGCTACATTCGTACCTCCGTGTAAACATGGTGTACATATATGTTCGTTACCATTATCAATGGCATGATTATCGGCAGCACATAGATCACAGTGTGTTCCGTCACCTCCATATGAAGTAGGACATGGGTCACATCCTGATATTGGCGTTGTCAATGTCATTATCGTTTTAAAAACCGAACTGGTAGTGTAGGGTGTGTATGGATTCGTTGTACTTGTTATAGTACCATCAGAAAGATCGGTAAAGGACCATCCACTGTATGTTCCAGAAACACCAACGATAAAATATTTTTCACCATTCCATGTAATATCCTCCATATTATTATTATCTCCCATATTCCCAAAATAGGTTTTTGCCCATGTGATTCCATCTGTAGAATATTGAATATTTCGGTACGCACATGTTGCTATAAAATGCCCATTTAGATATTTTATACGATAACAACTGTTAGTATAGGCTCTCGTCTGTTCTGTCCATGTGGCTCCATTATCCTCAGAGGTATGAATAGTTCCACTGGATTCTGCTGTAACCCATTTCCCTGCCGCAAAAACGACATCTCTAACACTGTTCGTCCCCACATAAACTTCTGTCCATGTAATCCCATCCGTAGAGATTGCAATGTTACTACTATCACGTGTAGATATAAAAGTGCCGTTTGCAAACCTTATATGTTTACACTCAGACGTCCCCATTGGTACTGTTATCTGCGTCCATGGCCCTTCTGGTGCTGCTGCATTGTAATATTTACCACCGGAACCACATGCTACCCAATTACCATTACCAAACGCGAGTGCTTCCAGACCCTGATAATTCTCTGAGTCTACTACTACATGGTCCCATGTGGATCCTTTATCTCCTGAAAAGAAAACGGCTCTTCTATCGTAATAACTTACTCTATAACTATTTGCAAATGCCAACGTGCCTTGAGCATAGACTACTTCACCGATATTTCTTCTCCCATCCGTGGTACTTCTAGTCCATGTTTCTCCACCATCATCAGAGTATTGAATCATGTAGGTTTCAGTAGCTATCATGCGACCATATGTCTTTCTAGAAAATGGGATATTATCAGCTATACATAAATCACAGGTATTTCCATCTCCGGTTGTTCCTGAACCCTCACATGCAGTACACGCTGTACCTAAAGATTGTGCAATAATATCCTGTACAGTGCTTGTTGTATCTACCGACGTTGCCTCAACAGCAGTACCTCTATCTGTAATGTCTGAAAAGGTTACAATTAAACCATTAGCACCAACTAAAGTTGTTTTACCATTCACAGCATATATACTCTCTAGTTGTTTTGTATCTCCTACTTTCCATTTCATAGCTTTCCATGTGATTCCATCTGATGAATAACCATAATATCCAGAAGAAGCAACAGCTACCCAATAGCCATTTGCATATCTGATTTGCAGTATGCTAGCAGTAAACGGAGTATCTTGTTCTGTCCATGTACTGCCGTCTGAAGATTTCCAAATTTTTCCACTAGTACTAGAACCACCTACTATAAATAATCCATCATGATATTCTGCCCCATAAAAATAACCCACATTAGTATCCTCTTGTTCTGTCCATACGATTCCATCAGTTGAAGAGTAAATTTTTCCACTACCACCTGCCGCTACAAATAACGAATCACTACCGGTAACGGATCTAACATTTGTAAGAATAGGATCGGCGGCTGTCCATGTAACACCGTCTGTTGAAGAGTAAATATTATCGTAACATGTTACTACAAACTTATTATTAGCAAAAACTATATCGTATGGATAGTGTGATTCAGTTCCAAATTCTACAGCATTTGTCCATGTAATACCATCTGTAGAAGTAGTAAAAACACCATTTTTTGGTTCAGCATCAAGTCCAATAGCAACGTACATATCGTTTCCATATGCTATCGCTTGAACTGCTTTATTGGAAGGTATATCCGTGGTTTGAGAAGTCCATGTATCTCCATCATCAGATGTCATTATTTTACCATTATTCCCAACCGCTACATAAAATTGTTGTGGTTTTGGATATTGACCAGCAGGACATGCTGGTGCTCCGCCACCACCACCGCCGCCTCCGGAACTAGCAGAGCATCCTACAGGATCACAACAGGTGGTAGATCCATACGTTAACGGTTCCAATGCACCTGAAGCACAATCACATGTAGTGCCTTTATTATCGGATAAATCGGCACATGTAGATGTAAATGGGTCTTCAGAACACGGGGAGTCAGAACATGTTTGTGGTGTAACCATACATCCGGTTGTTTCACATTCTGCTGCTACATGACTAGCCAATGTACCTTGTGTCCATGCTCCACCTAATCCATTATTATCATCCGTTGAACCTTTAAATTCAGAATTTACAATCGTTACTGTCGGTGTTTGTCTATCCGCGTCGTCATTAGAAAAATATGCATTTTGGTTTATAAATATATGATCCGCTGGATTATTACTGGAATCTATATTATCTTCAAATGTTGTTTCTCTAATAATTATTTCACCAGCTGGACCAGCGTATAATGCACCTCCTCCTTTATAAATGCTAGCACTTGCCACACTCATTGTATTACCCTTGAATAAGGATCCCTTTATCGTCAATTTTTGAGTGCTTTGATCACCCTGCCACCATATACATCCTCCTCGTTCTTTACCATCATTATTTTCAAATTCTGTATTTTCAATAAGCGTGTTTGGTGTATATGAAATCTGAATAGATGGATATGCACCGGTCGCTGAATTGCCAATAAACTTACAGTTCTTTATTTCACACTTAGTATTAACAGAATTCAAATTCATAGCAGATCCATATTTCCCAGTATTGTCTTTAAATGTCACACCATCGATATCAACAGTATAACTCGAAGCCTTTAGTCCACCAGTTCCAACTGTATTAACACAATTTTTTACTTCGCCACCCGTCCATGTTAGTGAAGACTGGACGGTAGTTATCAACATAGCTGATCCCAAACTAGTAGCCTCACATGTATCGAAGTTTACGTTTGTAAATACAACTTGTGATCCTCGCTGTACAAAAACACATCCTCCATTTTTTGCTTTAGCATTTTTAAATGTTACATCGGTGGCTTCTAAGTCCCCTCCATCATTCATAAAAACTATACCACCAAAACAACTTTCATCCGTAGTCTGTTTTATACCTACACTAAGTCCGTCACAATTCGCATGACCACTGACATCATCTCCTATCAGTGTAACGTCCTTTAAAGTGAGTTTATAGGTATCACTCATAAACAAACGTTTATCAGTAGCGCCTGTTATAGTATAACCACCACCTTCAACCACTAAATCTCCTGTAAGTTTAATCTGGTCGGTCAATGTTTCATCACCTGTTAGAGTCCACGTACCTGAGGTTTGGCTCGCAAAAATTGTATAAAAATTTAAACTTATAATTATAAGATAAGTTAATAATCTCATTTTAATATGTAATTTATATATAATATATACCACTTTTTTCTTTAATCGTCTGTAAGATCAATGGTATCTCTTTTTCTTTTTTTAGTTGGTTTTAAATGTTCTCTCAATTCCTTTAATTCTTTTACCCACATATCTTGAACTTCGGTGTTATACAATAGATCATAGTTTCTCTTCAATGTTTCAATATCTATCTTTAATTTACAGACCGCATCTGGTGTAATATCTCGTAATCGTATATCCAAATATTTTGAATCTATATTGAGTGTATTACAGATACCAACACATTCATTATATGTTTTATCCGTTATTGGTACATCGCCATTTAAACAGTGTTCAATAAATTGCATGCGATTGCTTTTTTCAGTGATATCTGATTGCATCTGTTGTAATTTATACTCTTTACGTTTGGAATATAGTCTTAAACGCTCGTCCGCATGATCTAAAAACACATCTTTTAACCCAGTTTGTTTAATCATATCATTTTGAAATACTACCCAATTATTTTTAATTCTGGAACTTAAAGGTAAATGCTTTTTTAAATGATGCATCTGTTCACTGTTACATGCAATTACAAATTTCACTGTTGTATCTGTATGAGTCTCCGTAAACCCACTGTAATACTTCTCCAACTTTTTTAACTTCTCTTTAAAGGTAGACGTCCACACACCAACTGGTAATTCATCAATAACAAACTTTTGTGATTCATAATGATATTCACCATGTGTCATTTGTTCCGTAATAGTTCCTTTAAATTTATTATAAAATGGTGATATGGAATCTAATTCTCCTAATACGGCATTGATAACATCCAATGGATTGTATTTTGGTATATCCGTTGCCCAACCAGTACCAATACCCGATGCACCATTGATTAAAATGGTTGGTATAATCGGAACGAAATGATGTGGCTCTACAATATGTCCATCCACATTGTTATAAGTCAATACTGGGAGATCGGCCTCTGGAAAGGCATACTTTACCCACGGTTGTAATTTTGTATTGATATAACGATGTGAGGCACTATCCGACCCACCCTTATGTCGTGTACCAAACTGTCCCAATGGTTGTAAATATGGAAGGTTGTTCGATCCTACGAAATCCTGTGCCATATTTACTATCGCATTACCAACATTCGTTTCACCGTGATGATAATGAGTTTCCATTGCAACCTTACCATTTAACTGGGCAACTTTAATTTCTTTATTACTTCCTTTCATCATAGTATATAAAATTTTACGTTGTACCGGTTTAAGACCATCGTATCCATCGGGTATACTTCTCTCATTGGATGCTCTCGCATGCTCTACCCACGGACCCTTCACAAATGTATCATAAGTACGTCCATCTCTATCACCGTCATAAGTTGGAGGTCTCATAACTATATCCTTACGCCATTTTTTATCTTTATCTTCACCATCGAATGCGTTTTTTAATATACCTTGATTACCGGACATAGTAAAGGTATATCTATCTAGATGGCGAAACATTTCTTTTGCTTCTTTACTCGTAGAAGTTCCCAGACCCTTGTAGAACTTGTAACGATGTTCAGGATGATCCTCAATGTATTGCTGTGCCAATTCTTCATTGAAAAATTCTTTCACCAGTGTTTTACCACGAAAGGCTTTCACCAATGGAGTGCGCATAACATTGATAAATCCCGGAAGATCCAGTAATTCAGGCCAATGACTCCCGATCATTGAAAATACCAACCCTCTGATATGAAATCCATCTGTATCTTGATCTGCCATGATCAAAATCTTACCATAACGAAGTTCATTCGTATTGGTATATTTTTTACCATGCTTTAACCCCAATGATTTAATCACATCTGTAATCACCGCATTTTTTGACCATTTGTCTGTTCCTGCCGTGTATCCATTTAATATTTTACCCTTTAATGGAAAGGAACCATAGTATTTACTACCAACTACGGCCATACCCGCTAAGGCCAACGCATTTGCGGAATCTCCTTCAGTAAGTATCAACGTACAATTCTTAGACTCTGATGTACCTGCTTTACGTGCATCCGTTAACTTGAGTACATTCACATTACTTGATTTACGACCATCATTCTTACTAAGTAATCTATCTTCTTTTTTAGAGGATAATGCTTCCAATTTATTCATAAATAGTGTATTGGTTTTTGCCGCTGTTGCAAATGCTTTTTGTACCTTGAACTCAGACCCAAACTTATTCACTGGTAGGGTACAAGATTCCTTCATCTGTGAGTCAAATGTAGGATTCACGAGATCACACGATACAAATATACACAAATTGTTTCGAATATTACGTGCTTTCAACTTCAGTTTTTTCTGTAATGGTTCCAACTGTTTAATGATCTGTTTCCTGATGTAATCTACATGGGTACCGCCTTTACGTGTCCATATACCATTAACAAATGATTGTTGTGTAAATTCACCCTTACTTACACCCACTACTACTTTCCATCTCTTATTCTCTTGTCTGAATATAACCTCTTCGCATAGATGGGATAAGTAATCATCTAGATTGGAATCAACCGTTTCGCCATTCAATGTTATTTTTGCCTTAGAACATACTGCTACATCGCGTACACGCTGTTTCATCATCTCCATCGTATCGTGTGGTATTTGATGACAATTAAAACGGGGAAGATCTATCTCACTTTTAATCCATGTTTGATTTATTCCAGATCCATGATTTATAGTAGGTGGCAGTGTTTTTTTCATATTATCTGTCCATGTCTGGTCGAATGTTTTACATCGGCGCTTATCCCATATTCGTATTCTGAATGTTTTTGAAAATATATTGGTTAATTTGGCACCATAACCATTTCTACCACCGGTTAACCTCTCTTCACTATCATCATAGTTATTGGAAGTTCGTAAATACCCGAATGCTAAAGTAGGATTCCATAGTTTCTCCTCTTTATTCTTCGATATAGGAATAGGTTTGCCATCGTTTGATATATGGAATCCGGTTGGACGAAGACTGATGTCAATCTTAGTAGTCTTTCCTCTAGAGATATTATCACGTGCATTGACAATAATCTCATCAAACATCTTGTACATCATAGGAATGACCTCCAAATTGTGTCCCCCGCTCGTAGATAAATATGTATTTTCCCATTCTACAGGGTGTAAACTTCCCCCATAAGTATCTGGACGCAATAGAACGTGATCTACGTCGGATAATCGCTTAATATTTTGCATTTTACTTTTCTTATTCGACATATAATATATATTTTATATTTATTTATA
>Ga0206130_10009638_pt1 | contig 10062 bp, 6 predicted proteins | sample Helgoland_Spring_9_FD_148637 | JGI IMG/M metagenome (GOLD analysis project Ga0206130, IMG submission 148637) | Pelagic subsurface seawater microbial communities from Kabeltonne, Helgoland, North Sea - Helgoland_Spring_Bloom_20160512_1 | ecosystem: Environmental > Aquatic > Marine > Epipelagic ...
AAATCCGACAGAAGTTCAGTATTTATTCGAAGAATATGGCTGCGTTGATTGGTGTTATACCATCCAAGATTGGTCGTGGTCTGAGTTGGGGATTCGTGACAGAGCCATTCGATTGGAAAAGTTACACCAATGGGATGTGCATGCCCAAGTTCACATGGCGGGAGCGTCATGTCTTCTAAAAAGTATGGTGCCACAGTTTGATGAAATTCATCCCGAAGATGTCCGATAGTTTTCGGTTGCTCCGTATTTTATGATAGATTATTTTATAAGAAAGGAGTTGCGATGAGCAAAGCAAATAAAATACCAGAAGCCTATACTGTGTCCAAGTCTGATCCGCCAATGGTAAAATACATCGAGCGGACATTGTTGGATACACCATTATGGTTGGATTGGGTTGTGTTGAAATCGTTGATGCTGTCCTTTACGCCATTGGTTCGCGAAAGAACAGGTGTCACGTCTCGCCGTGCACAACTTATGATTTGGAATGCTTTTGTTGCTGCAGTTGAGGGGGATGTTCGTTCTCCAGTAGTGCATGAAATTGAAAAAATGGTAAAGTCTTTAACGCCTGAAAACAGACCCATTTTCATTGCGCGAAGCCAAATCGCTGCCAACATTCACAAAGGTCAGTCTAGAAACGACGCAGAGGCAGAGTATCTGAAATGGTTGTCTCATGATGACAACAATGTTTTTGGAGAATACAGATTGCAAGCGGATTTTACCACGGTATCGTTATCATCTGACTCAGAGTGAGTAGAGCGTGGGGCTCTAAACAGAAGCGTAGCCTCATTGTATTTTCACCAATCTCCTTGAATACCAAAAGGGCCAAAGATTCCTTCAATGCCACTCCCACTCATGAGGATTTCATCAGAAACGGTTCCATCATCGCTGACTGTAACTTGACGAATACCATTGTATTCACCAACGTACAGTTTTCCATTGTGTTGAATTATAGAGAACGGAAGTTGACTGCTTGAACTCAGAGACGTTTCTTCTAAGATTTGGGTATTGGTGTTGTACAGGTATAGTGCATTCCCAAAACCAGAGGCTATCAAGGCCCATTGCCCTTGCAATGCAATCGCTACGGGGTCTTCAATATTCAATGTTTGAACCAGGGTAGAAGTGGGATTCGTACCATTCGACTCATCTGTAAGCGTAAAATGGACCACTCGATTGCCAAGTCCAGAAAATGAATTGGTGTCGCCAACCAAAATATCCGTGCCGTTTGAAGCCAGAGAGGCATAAATCGCTTCATCATCGGGAAAGACTGTATGTGTACTTTTTGTTGATTCTGAATCATACCGATCAAAGGTAAGCAGCTGATTTTCTGAATCCACTTCTTTTCCGACAAACAGAGTATTGAACTGAGGCGTATCTACAAAAGCGATGGGGCCTCCATTTTTAGAAGGCATAAATTTAAATACTTCTCCTAGAGTCCCAGTAATACAATCAAGAAAGGCATAGTACAATCCACCGGTCTCATAAAGATTCCCGTCGACAAACCAGACCCTATCTTGATTGGGATCCAACCACATATCTGAAACATATAAGGTATCCTCTTCATAGGTTGGTACCCATTCTGGATTGATGACTTCAACAGACGCATTCTTTAGGGTGAAAATACCAATACTTCCATTTTCTTGAGCAACGGCCCCCCAAGATGCATCGGAACTTAATTGCACAGTACCTGTTGTGGCTCTACCCATTTCGAATTCTATACTGTTTCCATCTTTATAAATGACTTTCCACAACGAACTTTGACTAATGTCTTCATTGTAGGGCTTACCATGTACAATTACAGGTATTGTGGGGTTTTCTGCAAAGCAAGATTCGACTTGCTCGTCCATATTATTCGATTGTGCAGTATCCGATATATGCTTTTCTACACATCCAAGCCATAGCCAAAACATCATTTTGTCCTCCAAATGAACGTTATATCGTATCTATCTGTAGAGAATTGGCAATCGGTACTGGAATTAGACTCAAATGTGATTAGAATTCAATTATGACTCACCACATCCATCATTACTGGAAGACCCTGCAACGGTATGCAAGACTGTTGTTGCTTGGAACATCTGTGTTTCGTCTCAGTAGCCTTTTGGGCGGATTGCTGTTGTTGGTTGCGATTGGTTTTTCATACAACCTTCCTTATGACCCTGTTGCGTATGGCGCACTTGTCTTGTTGTTGCTTGGTTTTTGTTGGGCTGTGGTTCGATTTTCGGTTGCTTGGAAACCTTGGTCTATTCAAACAACGATCGTTGATTTTGTAGAAACACGCGTTCCTGCATTGAAAGGAAGAAGCTACTTGGCATTGGATATTGATCCACCTGAATCTTTTTTGCGAACCCGTGCATTGAGGGCTGTTCAGCATATTTTAGATCAGATATCTCCCCGTTCTTTGCTTTCACATGCATCTTTTAAACAAGCAGGGAAGACATTTTTATTGATGATGCTGATGCTTGGTATTGGAGAATGGCGATTGCCTGTACCCCCCAGCGCAGCCCTGTTGTCTTTACAAAGCCAAAGTCAGTATTCTTTGGAACAAGCCAAGGATGCGATGGTTAAGGAAGATGCACAGGTCACCATAGGGGATATAGTCATTGAGTATACATTTCCTGAGTATACAAACATGACTCCGGTCACCATTCCCAATTCCAACGGAGAAATCCATGCTCCTCAAGGAACCAGTGTCACGTTGAGAGCCAAAACACTGGAACGATTTAAGGCTGTACAACTCGAGGTTAATGGGGTGCTTCAACCAGCCAGTTTAAATTTTGGTCGAGAAGTTGTCGCAGATTTTGACTTGATTGAAGAAGGGACGTATCGTTTTTTGTTCTTTGATGGCGAGCATCAACTTCCGTCGCAAGAATTTCCTTTGGTCTTTGATGATGATGACCCACCAGTGGTTTCCTTGGAAGTGAAAAACACTCAAATCCCCAGCAATCGTTCTATCCCAATGACGTGGACCGCAACAGATGATTTTGGTTTAGAAAGGGTATTGCTTGAGGTGGAGAGCAATGGGAATATTCGTCAAATTGTATTGCGTAAGCCGAATCAAAATCGATTGAAATTGGGTGCAAAGATTCGACGCTCTGTAGAAGAGTTGGGATTGAAAGGGGGGGATGTTGCGACACTCCGATTGGTTGCTTATGACAATCAAGCCCCTTTTTCTGAATCGTCCGAGCCCTCTGAAGTATCTGTTGAGGGAGAACCTTTTGGAAAGAAGGGAGTTTCAGCACCAATTGAGATTCAAATATTGACACCGCAGATGTCCGCGGACCAAATGAAGCAACTCAATCAGAAACTGAGAGATGCTTTGGTCTTGGTGTTGGCTGATTATTTGGTTGAACGTATTCCTACTGAAAAGACTGTGTATCGTTGGTCTGTCAGTGCGATGAAGCGGTACGACCCTCTTAGAAGCATCACAGACGAAGCGTGGAGTGAAGGTTGGCCAACGTACTTGTCTGCTGAACTGATTGCACGTATATATGCAGACTCTGCCAGTATGTTTCGATTTGTGCGAACGACGTATTCTACAGACAGTTTGGGAAAACCTCAAATAGAAGACATAGAATACTTTCAAGAGGTGTACACAGATCACATTGCACAACTCGAACAAACAATCTACATCATTGATAGAATGTTGAGACAAGTCGCGTTTCGAGAAGTTGAGCAGGCCTCGAAGCAGTTGACTCGTTCTGCAGAACGGTTCGCTTCCATGAATATGACAGAAAAATCAGCACAAGAGTTGTTAAATTCATTGTCTAGAGTTGAAAAAGATTTGGATAAGATAGAGAAATCCGTTGAAGAGTTGGGTGGTTATTCCGTTAAAGAATTTGTCGAACAACGTAAACGTGAGATTGATCAGATGGAATCGGTGATACGCCAACAACTCTCTGAAGAAAAGTTGGATGCGGCATCTGGTTCAACAGAGCAAATGTCTCAGTCTGTGACTCAGTTTGCCGAAGGTGTTAGCGAAATTCTAGAGCGCATGAAATCGAAAGAAGATGAGATGGAAGAAGAAATGGAATCTCTCATTGAAAAGCTAGAAGAACTGGATGAAAAGCAACAGGCTAAAATGCAGGAATTGCAGAATGGGCGTCAGAATGATCCATTGGTTCAGTCTTTGGTCGATTTGTGGAAAGAAATAGAAGTACAAGCAGAGATTGCGAAACGAGAATCCCTTGCCACAGTAAATGGTATTGGAGATGGTAGAGGGTTTCGATATGGAACAATTCGCTCATTGGAAATGCTGTCTTCTGAAATGGTGGCCTTGTACGGTTCGGTAATTACCCGAAATATAGGTGGTGTAGAAGAAACCGTCATGATGTCTGGGATTCGGTTGAAACGTGTAGAGAATGTTCTGTACAATGAGGCAACTCGAATGCGTCCAGCGTCAGATCCAAAACCGACAGAATTGGATGCGATGAACACCCATTTTTCATCTGTGATAGCAGCGTTGGTTGCGATACAAAAATTGTTGGACTCGGATGTCCTCGATAATGCCCAGAGCAATCCATATTTAATGGACTTGGCACAGAAGATGGCACCGGAACAGAGTCAGTTGCAACAAGAAATGACAGGGTTGCTTCCCAAAGTGCAAGAACTCGAACAGCAAATGCCTACTGCGACAGGGGAAGCGACTGAATTTGCGATGCAGGCGAGTAAAAGCATGGATGAAGCCTATCGTTTCTTGGAATCGGGGGATGGTGTCGCGGGAGAGAGTCTCCAGTTTCAGTCGTCTGCTCGTATTCAAGATACCATTGAGGCACTTAAACAGGCGGCCTCTCAAATGCAACAAATGCAGCAACAAACCGACCAGATGGCAGGCGGTGGCGAAGGGGACTCAGAATCGATGAGTTCACAAGTTGAGTTGCCTCCAATTGAACCACGAGTATCGCCAGAGGAATACCGCAAGATGTTGTTAGAAGGGATGCAGGGTGGCGTTCCGGAAGAATATGAATCCCTTAAGAAGAAGTATTATGAAGAATTGGTTGCTCAATAGTATTGTCTGCTTCCTTGTGAGCAGTACTTCTATAGCGTATGCAGATACCATAGAGGACGCACATCGTTGCTTGGACCAAGCAAACTTGCCTTGTGCGATTGAGATTCAACAGCGTTTGATCTCTGAACAATCAACCAACACAAATGTGTTGCAACTGAGTGCTCGAACGTATTTTCATCAGGGTGACTTCAAATCTGTAGTGGCTATCTTGGATCAATTGGCAGAACAAGGGATTGAGATTCCGGATGACGGTGGTTTCCCTGCCAGAGCTTCTCTAGAGGCTTTTACCGGAATGGTGAGCACGACAGGTAAAGGTGTTGTCATTCGACACGACCCCGGAATAGATAGAGTGTTGGTGCAAGATGCCGTACACACTATGGAGTCTGCCAGAGAGGTGTTTGATGCCTTGTTGGGTGGAGGGCCGGAGCATGAGGTGGTGTTGGATATATTTCCCACTGCCAGAAGATTCATGCAAGCCAGTGGCATACCAGAAGAGGCCGTTCGAACCACAGGTGTCATTGCCCTGTCAAAATGGAATCGATTGTTGGTGACCAGTCCAAGAGCCACTGCAGGAGGCTATGGTTGGATGGATACTGCTGCTCATGAATACATACATTTGGTGGTTTCTTGGAGAACCAAAGATCAAGCACCTGTGTGGTTGCAAGAGGGACTGGCCCGATATTTAGAAAAGCATTGGCGTTCAGAACATGGATTTTATTTGTCTCAAAAGCAACAATCGCTGCTAGCTGGGGCATTAATGGAAGATGCCTTTGTTCCATTTGAAAAGTTTCAGCGCTCGATGGCCTACTTAGACAGTGGTGAAGAAGCCGCACTGGCTTATGCACAAGTCTCCACTATGGTAGACTTTATGGTGTCAAAGGCCGGTAATGCAAGCCTTATTGAACTGATGGACCGAATCGCAGGGGGAGAATCTGCTGAGATGTCGGTGTCTTCACTGGCAGGATACAGGTCTTTTGAAAAGTTTAAGGTCGGCTGGAAGGAGTTTCTCGCTACGTTGCCTTTGGTACAACAAGAGTTGACCAAGTCAGCAGTTGCATTGGACGGTGATGGTGGGGACTTTGCAGATGACCCTGTTTTACAAAACAGAACGGATTTGGCGAAGTATGTACGTGTGGGTGACCTACTGATGACGGCAAAACGATACGATGCGGCACTTGTTGAATACCAGAAGGCAAACGTACCCGAAGAGCCAATGAGTCCAACAGCCTTATCAAGAATTGCAGAATGCCATGTTCAATTGGGGAATGTTGACGCTGCCTCCAAACAGTTGGTTGCCGCTTTGGAAATGTATCCGGAGAATGCTCGAGTATTGTTTACTGCAGCAAACTTAGCCCCAAAAGTGGGACTGGGAGAGGCTCATCCGTACTGGTTGCGTGCACATGAAGTCAATCCATTTAACAAGATCACTCAACAGGCGTTGGTGTCTCACTTTACCAAGACGAATCAAGTGGACAAAATGACGCATCATCAAAACATATTAGCCATTTTAGAAGTGGGTGGGTTGTATCCCACAACGCAAGAATTTTAAGCCAAAGGAACACTATGACATCCCAAACATCAAAAGCAGATTTGTTTGACTCTTTACCACAGGTTGCACAAACCATACGTACAGAAATCCAAAAAAAGGTTGTGGGGCAAGAGGCCGTCATCGATCAAATGATACTTGCGTTGTTTTCGAACGGCCATTGTTTGTTTGTTGGTGTTCCTGGTTTGGCAAAAACGTTGATGGTTAATTCATTGGCTCAATCAATGGGATTGGAATTTAAACGCATACAATTTACGCCTGATTTGATGCCCAGTGATATTGTTGGTGCAGAGATTTTGGAAGAAGACAAGGAAACAGGTCGTCGAAGGTTAACTTTTGCGAAAGGTCCTGTATTTACAAATCTTCTGTTGGCAGATGAGATCAATCGAACACCACCCAAGACACAGGCTGCTTTACTCGAGGCCATGCAGGAGAAGCAAGTCACAACGTTGGGGACAACACATTTGCTGCCAAAACCGTTTCTTGTCTTTGCAACTCAGAACCCAGTTGAACAAGAAGGAACCTATCCCTTGCCTGAAGCGGCGTTGGATCGTTTTATGTTCAGTGTGTTGGTTGACTATCCAACACAACAAGAAGAAATGGATATTATCAAACGGGTCATTGGAACAAGTATTGGTGTAATCTCATCTGTTTTAGATACAGAGACCCTACAGTCCATTCAAGAAGTCATTAAAGAAGTTCCAGTGTCGGACACCATTTTGCAAAAGATTACCAAGTTGGTAGCCTTGACGCGTGGTGGAGAAAATGCTCCCAATATTATTAAGCAGTTTGTACGATATGGTGCTGGAACACGTGCCTCGATTTATTTGAGTGTTGCAGCTCGAACACGAGCCGCGGTTCGAGGCGCAGAAACTCCGACTTGGGACGATGTGTTGGCGATTGCCAAACCGGTTCTTAGGCATAGGGTTATGGTCAACTTTCAGGCAGAAGCACAAGGAATCAACAGTGATGATATTATCGATGAATTGGTGAAATTACTGTGACCATACCTTGGGATCCCATCATTCAAGATAGGTTGACCCGTCTGCATTTGTTGTCTCGCGAGATTGTGTGGGGGATGAACAGTGGTCAACATCGTTCAAATCGTGTCACTCGAAGTGTAGAGTTTGTAGAACACAAGGTGTATCAGCCTGGAGACCCCATTTCTTCATTGGATTGGAAGGTCTTTGCAAGGACTGACAAACTGATGATTCGGCGTCAATCTGCAGACACAGATGCGAACATTGTGTTGGTGCTCGATGCTTCTGGAGATATGAAATCTACATCTAGTGGAACGATTGATGAGTGGACAGAGAGTAAGTTTGGAAAATCGTTAACTGCGATGGCAGGATTAACCCAAATGGCAGCCAAGAGAGGAGACCCTGTTGGTATCTGGATTTGTGGTGGTTCAGACACACCAGTCGGTTTGTCAGGGTATATTCCTCCAAGTCAACGTAGTCTACACCCCATCTTTCATCGTTTGGCCAGCGTGAATCCAGAGGGGAATGCAAACTTGGGGGACAATCTTCGTCAACTGGGTATGCGTTTACCACGAAAGTCGATTGTGATTGTGGTCTCAGACTGGATGGAAGATCCTGAAGAATGGGGGCCACAGTTGGAGGTATTGGCTTCGATGGGACATGATATACGCTGTATTCAGTTGTATTCTGAACGGGAGTGGGCATTGGATTTACCGGATTCTGTTCAAGTGTTCAGCCATGAGATGTCTTCTGAAAACCCTTTGGATACGATTGCTATGCAAAGTAAGTGGTCTACGGTACTAGAGGAATATAAACAGCAAGTGTCACATTGGGCGGCGCGGTCCAACAGCATTTGGATTCCTGCGGCTTTAGAACAAGAACTTCTTCCACCACTCATTCAACTGATCAAGGGGAGAGGATAATTGATGGAACTCAATTGGTTATCGTCAGCTGCCGTTTGGTTATTGCCATTGGTTATTTTACCAATACTGGCCCATCTTGTACGTCGTCCACCCCGCGACCGATGGTTCTTTGGTGCAATGTATTTACTTCAAAAAGTTCAACAACGCAATACAACACGAAATAGAATAGATGATTGGTGGTTGTTGTTCCTACGTGTCCTATTGTTACTGTTGTTGGCTGGTGCAATTATGCGACCAGAGGTACGTTGGCGTGATCCAAATGAACAGACGGAGTATTCGAAGCGAGTCGTTCTATTGGTGGATTCTTCGTTGTCGATGAACCAAACACTTGCTCCAGAAGATTCAACTACTGTTTTTGAATGGTCAAAGAAACAGTTGGTTGAACGTTTGAAGGAAGATCAGGGACAACGTGTTTTTCAAATGGGTGTGTACAACGAAGGTGTTGAAGATGTCTTCTCGGATTGGCAAGAGGATACCATTTCAGTATCGTCAGCCGTTCAAGCTCTTCGACAGACTGAGCAGACGACAGACTTGGTGGAAGCCATTCGATGGGCACGCCAGACATTTGAAGGGAAGGGTGGTGAGATTTGGTTGTACACAGACCAGTCAGGTACCTTCTCAGAAGCGCTCAAGACAGAGATTTCATTGTTGGTAGAGCAAAATGTAGCGTTGATTCCTCAGACGCCTGAGATCGCTTCTCGAGGCAACTTAGCGATTGTGAATGCGACCTATGGTGCAGGTGTGGAAGGTGGGACACTTCGGTTTACCATCGAAAATTATGGGGAGACTGCACGCGAAACGAGTTGTACCACGACCCTTCCAGATGGCACTGAAATCAATACCATCGTTGAAATACCAGGACTGTCACAGACAGAGTCTTTTGTGACTGTTCCTCGTGTGGCAGATGGGGGGATTGGACAGATTGAGGTCAAAGACAAACGATTAACTCTTGACAACACTTGGTATTTTCAACTTCCGCAAATTGGTGCCAATCGTGTGGTGTTGGTGGATGGCGATCCCGGGACTGCACCAATTGACTCCGAAGTGTACTTCTTGGAGAGAGCGCTTGCTCCCTCAAATTTTGGAGCGCATATTGTACCGGAGGTGGTGGGTGATTTGTCTGCAGTTGAGCCAAGCGTTGATGAACAGGCTGTGATTGTTTTGGCAAATGTCGCGACCTCAGATGCCTCTGTTGGACCCTTGGTTGAATATGTACGTTCTGGAGGTGGATTGTTACTCTCTTTGGGGCACAACAGTAATATTTCCAGTATCAATCAGGTGTGGACACCACTGTTTCCCACAACATTGAAAGATCGACACATCTTGTCGACGGAATACGATTACGGAACTCCGATTGCCTTACCCAGTTTGGACCACTCGTTGTTTACTCCATTTCAGCGTGGTGGATTGGGTGGATTTTCACGAGCTCGATGGATAGAAGTTTTTCGATTGGCAGAAGAACTTCCTTCAGATGCAACAGTCCTCTTGGAGTTGCAGAATGGATTGCCTCTCCTCATAGAATATTCTTTGGGTAAAGGCCGCATTTGTTTGCTGTTGGGAAGTTTGGATATCGAAAGTAGTAATTTTCCTTTACAGTCTGTGTATATGCCA
>Ga0206130_10009651_pt1 | contig 10055 bp, 10 predicted proteins | sample Helgoland_Spring_9_FD_148637 | JGI IMG/M metagenome (GOLD analysis project Ga0206130, IMG submission 148637) | Pelagic subsurface seawater microbial communities from Kabeltonne, Helgoland, North Sea - Helgoland_Spring_Bloom_20160512_1 | ecosystem: Environmental > Aquatic > Marine > Epipelagic ...
TAGACGATTTTAACCGCGAAGGCTTGGCAATTGATGTGGACTTCTCACTGCCAGCGGCGCGGGTGGTACGTAGCCTCAACCAGGTCATAGCGTGGCGTGGAAAGCCTGCGATGATACGCGTGGATAATGGGCCAGAATATGTGAGTGGCACGCTCATCGAGTGGGCCAGTAAACACCACATAACGCTAAGCTACATCCAGCTGGGAAAACCCCAGCAGAACGCCTATATCGAACGATACAACCGAACTGTCCGTAACGAATGGCTTGGAACACACATCTTTCACAACATTCAGGAGGTACAAGATCACGCCACAAAACGGCTATGGACTTACAATAATGATCGTCCCAACATGGGGATAGGCGGCATCATACCCGCTATGAAACTGAACCAGTACAAATTGGCCGCGTAATTCTAGTTTCGAACAGCCCCACAAATGGGGGGATTACCGCTTCAATCGGCATAGAATTTTGTGCAATCTGGTGCCTGTTCTCGATTTTTGACAGCCCATTTTTAGTTTTTGAATTATAAATTTGTGTGTTGATTTTTCTCATTTGCCTGACAGCACGCGTAAACATCTTTAATTCTAGTCTCTGTTGTAGATTCATCACTGAATCTGAATTGATTCAGAATCAGACTCCTTGCGAATCTATTTGCGAGATATTGATACGGCGTTGGGGGATAAAAATGTTTATTCATAGTGAAGATGGGCACCATTTTTTAGGCTATAGAAAATCATCTTTTGGTAAAGTTCAGATGGTGTACGACTTTGAAGGTACGCGCAGAAAAGTATACGATCTAGAGACACAAGATGTCCCAGTTGCTCTTTTGAATTCTGCAATCAAAAAAGCGATCCAGTCTCGTCATATTCTGCCTACTTTATTAGCTACATTATCTGCTCAAAATATATTGTTAAGAGAAGCCGCCTAAGTCTGAAGTCAAAAAGCTGCACCAATCTCCGCGTAAGTGGACTTAATATGTGTTGCAAATGAAAATAATATTTGGATAAATCGAAGTTTATGATCTCAAAATTGATGTCGCAAAAACAAATTTGTGTATCGGCGATGATTTGGAAATAGACGTGGATGCTAAAAGCGCTCTTGAGTTGTTTTATTTTAAAGAAATAGGATTTATCAATAGATTTTTGGGCAGAAAAAAATCAAAGAGCCTTGGGTCGCTTTCTTCTGAAGACAGTAAAAACCTAAGTCAGAAGCTCAAAAAAGCACATAAAATCCGGGTGCGTGTTGTAGATATTCTCTCGAAGAATCTTTCAAAAAATAAGTACGACGAAGTTCATGTCTCAGTATGGATTGGGTAATGTAATAAGACCAAAAATTATGGTTTTGTCATGTGTGTATAGCTCAGATCTATCTACTTGAAACAGGCAGTGCTGCTTGGGTAATCTTCCCGAAAATTAGTGGTGTTCAGAAGTGGAATTTTCTTGGCATAATATCTGAGGAGATTTTGAATGAAGAATAAACGATACAGCGACACGCAAATTATGGTGCCCTTCATCCATGCCGCTCCGGCTGAATAATCCATTTTGCCCCTTTAGGGTCTTCCTAATCGCCATGCTCGGCCTGACGAACTCAACTTTATTACTTTTGAAAATACAACATCGGATGCTATCACATTAAACTTACTTGAAGCGGCAGTCTATAACTGTTCAACCGTTTACAGGTAAAGTCCTAATATTAACTGCTTCATTTAAAAACATTGTGGAGGCACATCCTGCGTCTAGCTCAATCGTGATCTTTACATTCTGAGTTTCCAAATTTGCCTCGGTATCAATTAAGGAGATTATTCCTGGGCAAATTTGTTCATTGATACGTATCACATTAACACGATTGCCTACTGCCACCCCAAAGGACTGGCCCGCAACGAGTTGGTCCATAAACACAAACGTTTCAACGCTCTTCTCATCTGGGCTGTAAATTTGCGCAGCTATTGAACCTTGCGACACACAATCGCCAACTTTGGGTTCAAAATTTAACAAAACGCCACTGAACGGAGACCTAACTGTCAACTCATCTAGGTCCAATTTGCGGGCCAACACCTCTAACTGACCAATTTCTAAAGCAAAATTAGCACGAGACTTCGCAGATACAGCACGTTCTAGTTCTTCTTTGGATCTATCAACGGCAAAAGCTGCTTCCATTTTTCGACGTTCAGTGGCCTCTAGAATAGTTTCATTAACTAGGCCTCGTTGAAAAAGAACACGGGTGCGTTCAAACTCTCTATCGACAAAACTTTGTTCTTCCGCCTTCCGTACTATCTCCGCCCTAACAACAGCAACCGAAAAATCACGCTCGTCGACAGCTGCTTCAAGATCGTGCATTCGCGCTTGGGCAGATTTGACAGTCAAAGTCGCAGCGCGATCGTCCAGTTGAACTAGCACTTGTCCATTAGTAGCCTTGCCAGATTGCAACGCGCCCTGAGAGATTTCAGTGATACAACCTCTAGCCCCATACGATAACCCTATTTTATTATCAGCAATCACCGTTCCAGCAAGATTAATCGGTGTAAACGATTCCTGAGCAAAAGCTGGAAAAACTGAAGTAGCAACAGCTAGCGCTAGGCTAAGTGAAAACATTATTTTCATTGTGTACCTTAAAATGTTATCTTATTAAACTGGCATCTTTGCGGACTATGTCAAGTATTTAGATGTCTGAGTTTAATGGACATTGAGTTGCTTACCTCTCTCCATCAAAAGCCGCTCAACTATTGACCTCATAAATTGCGGTTGTGTCTATAACCCGATGCATGTTCTCTTTAGCCTGGCAGTACAGAAATTTGGAATATGATTTGGAAACGGACTACATAATAATTGGTGGTGGCTCTGCAGGGTGTGTTTTGGCTAACCGCTTAAGCGCAGATCCAAAGGTTCGTGTGACGCTGGTTGAAGCCGGTGGCGAAGATTGAAACCCACTAATCCATATCTCGGCTGGCTATATAAAAACTATGGTCAATCCCTCCATCAACTGGATGTTTACCGCCAAGCCTGATGATCGAACTGGCCAGCGCTCAATTGCAATGCCTCGAGGGAAAGTACTTGGCGGATCTTCAGCGATCAACGCAATGCTTTATGTTCGTGGGCAAGCCGAGGAATATGATGGCTGGGAGGCTCGAGGAAATGTAGGTTGGTCTTACAGTGACGTGCTTCCATATTTTAAAAAGTCAGAAAACTGTCGAGTAGCCTCAATAAGATCCACCGATATCGGCCAGTTTCGCGGGACCAGCGGTCCCTTGGTGGTAAATAGCATTCACTCCACGTATCCAGTTTTGGATAGTCTGATTGTCGCTGCTGAGAGCATGCAATTCCCTAATAATTCAGATTACAACGGTGCCACCCAAGAGGGTTTTTCATATTATCAACTTACACAAAGTCAGGGGCTCCGGTTCTCGGCTAAAAAAGCTTACCTAAAACCAGTTCGAGGCCGCGCCAACCTTAATGTAATGACCCACTCTCAAGTCACCTGTACAAACATAAATGATAACAAAAAGGCCACTGGTATAAATTTCATTCGCCATGGACGCCTCGAGACTATTACTGCTAAATGTGAGGTGATTTTATCCACTGGCGCTATTCAGTCTCCACAACTTTTAGAGTTGTCAGGCATTGGCCAGCCAGAGCGTCTTTTGGCTCACGGAATAAAAGTTAATAATGCCCTAAATGGTGTTGGTGAAAACTTAGCTGATCACTACATCTCGAGGTTGTCTTGGCGCTTATGTTCAGATCTATCGTTAAATAAAAATTCTCGTGGCAGCCGTCTGCTTGGGGAAATTCTTCGTTTCGCTCGGACACGAAGAGTTACTTTATCACTCCCAGCCGGCATGCTTGCTGGGTTTGTAAAATCTGATCCTTCTCAATCGCGTCCCGACATTCAATATCACATAGCTAATGCTAGTTTTTCGAATCCAGCCAAGCGAGTTTTTGATGAATTTCCAGGTCTCACAATAGGACCTTGCCAATTGCGTCCTTACAGCCGCGGGCATGTACATATTACATCTAGCGACCCCCAGGTACATCCTGAAATTGTCGCCAATTATCTTGAAGACAGCAGGGATCAGGAAATTCATCTCGCAGCGATGAAAATAGCGCGTGATTTGATGGATACGCCCATAATGTCAAAAGTGGTTGAGAGTGAAGTTGCTCCTGGAATGTCTAATACCAGTGATGCGGATCTACTTTCTTATGCCTTAGAAACTGGCGTTACACTTTACCATCCAGTTTCAACGTGCCGCATGGGGCCAAATCCTGACATGGGAGACGTAGTAGACTACCGCCTTAGAGTTTACGGAATACTAAATTTGCGAGTGGTCGATGCATCAATAATGCCGGAATTGGTGTCAGGTAATACTAATGCGCCCACGATAATGATCGCTGAAAAAGCAGCTGACATGATAAGTGCAGATCGTCGTTCTGGTTGAGCATTGGGTAAAAAATTAAGAAAAAGGATGGAAATATGACTACATCACAAGGTGTTATATTTATTTTGACTGTGTTGATGTTAGCGGGCGGGATGCTTTTTTATGTAATGCAAACCAAGTCGAAAGGGCAACAGAACGCAGATTGCCGTGCAGTTGCTACGACGATCCCCCTAGTAAACACTGCGACAGGAATGGGGATGGTAGCTGCGGTTTCTGAGTGCGAATAGGCAGAGAGGCTCTTTCACATTAAACGAATGGAGATAGACATGGCAGCATTATTGTATTCTGTGTAATTAAAATTTTCTACCGGTGCCCAAATATATAGATGCAGACGATTGATGCGAACATCACGATTTCAATTGCAGTAAATGCCTGAAAAAATGCCATCATTATTTCCTTTCAAAACGTTGCTGCGGTTCTGATATCTGGCTCTCTTGCAGCAAAATTGTCTTTAATTTGCAGATTAAGTGATCGTTTGTGCATATTCGGTGCAGTTTGCTTGAAAGGTTTTGTGCTTATTAATGGGCTATGCCAATTATTAAACATAAGAGGTGGACCTGAATCATGACTACAATAATTATAGTGGATGACGACGAAGAAATTCTTGCACCACTGGAGCAAATGCTCAGTGCTGAAGGCTATGTTGTCAAAGCCTTTTCATCGAGCTTGAAGGCTGAAGCCTATCTTAAGGGGAACTCGGCGGATCTTGCTATCTTCGACATTAAGATGCCTGAACTGGACGGCTTTTCTCTTCTCCGATCGGTCCGGTCGCATCTGCCCAATTTGCCGATAGTTTTTTTGTCTTCAAAAGCGGATGAACAAGATCAAATTATTGGTTTCACATTAGGCGCGGATGATTACATCACCAAACCCTTTAGCAAGTACCTCTTATTAATGCGTGTATCTGCTGTGTTACGCCGTCATCGCAGCGATCATGTTTTGGAAGTGTTAGAACTTGTAACAGTAGGTTCGCTAACAATTGATCAAGATCGACACTTAGTAACTTGGAACGCTACGCCTATTGACCTTACTGTCACAGAATGCTTGTTGCTGTTGGCATTGTCACAGCGTCCTGGCTCAGTAAAAAGCCGTAATCAACTGATGGATGCTGCTTATCGTGAAGCGATTTATGTCAGTGACCGTACGATCGATAGTCATGTCCGCAACATTCGCCAAAAACTCAAAGCTGTTGATCCAACATGTGATATCATCGCGACTGTCCATGGCTTGGGTTACAAGTTAAAAACGTGATATGTTTTTAAAAGGCATTCTTTCAAAAATACTTAGCCTGATGGTTTTGTTTAATATCGCGTTGTGGGCGTTCATTTTCTTCACCGATGATGCCCCAGTGCTGGAAATTCTGACTAAAAAAGATCAGCTCTCCGAACGCTCAAATCTTTTTGTAAAGATGGTAGAGCCAATTTTTAAAACAGAAAACCTCAGCTCTTTTGCGCGTCAACTTGCTATTGAGAGAATTTTCAGTGATCAGCGCATTTTTGGAAGCAAAAATTTAATTATAAGCGAATTTCTGGTCGAGCCAAATAAGGCAGATGAAACTATTTATTTCGATGGCAAGAATACAAGAGTTTCTCAACCCATCCAAATAATCAAATTGAAAGACATAGAAGACGAGTTTGAACCCTCTCTAAAACCGTTTGATCCATTCGAAACGCTCTTTGTATTTTACAAAAACTTTTTTGATTTTAAAATTGTAACCGAGCCTTACGATGCAAGGCGCGCAAGATTTACAACACAGTTTCAACTCTTAAACGTAACTTCAGATTTATATGAACTTAGCTATATTGTTCCAATCAAAGTAGATGGGGCGACTGTTGCTACACTCAGCTTGTCTGATCAATACTACTTAAGAGAAGCCTATTTAGGGAAGAATAAATCACGCCTGACGGTTCTTGCTGGTCTATCGTCCATTACAATCATTTTTGGAATCTGGTTGGCCGTTTCGATAGCCCTACCTATTCGCAGGTTGTCTCGAATGCTTAATAGAAAAATAAAGGCTGATACTATCGCCGAACAATTGGATACGTTTCGAATTGAGCGCTTTGAAGAACGTAAAGACGAAGTTGGCCTTCTTTATCGTAATTTGAACAGTTTACATCAACAGATCATCACGCTCTTTAATGATAAAGAACGATTTGCTGCAGACGTTTCACATGAATTAAAGAACCCTATTGCCTCGATTATAGCCAATGCTGAAAATGCAATCGTAAGCCCGCAAAGCTCATCTGCCGATGTGGAAACTTTTCTGGCAATCAAAAAACAAGCAATCCGAATGAATAAGCTAATCTCTGAGATTTCAGAAGCAGCTATCGTCGATTATGATTTAGTAACTGCCAAGCGAGAAAAATTTGATCTCTCAGAGACGCTGCAAAATCTTGTTGAGTTTTTTGAAAACCAAAATCCCAGTGTTTTGATGTCATCAAACATACAGCAAAATATAAACTTTATTGGCTTGCCCGATCGTATAGCCCGCGTGTTTATTAATTTGATAGAGAATGCGGTTAGCTTTGCCGGTGAAAATGGTGAGGTTAGCGTGACGCTTAAAAAAAGCTGGAGACAGGGTATTGTGGTCTCAATCGAGGACACTGGGGCTGGGGTGCCGGAAGCTTTCAGGGAAGATGTTTTTGAAAGATTTTTCAGTGCAAGAGAAGGATATGCAGCGCGGGAGAATAGCTCAGGACTTGGTCTCTATATTTGCAAACAAGTTATTGAAGCGCACGAAGGCATGATCGAAGTTTCTGACAGTCACAACCTTGGTGGAGCCTTATTTCAGGTCTGGCTGTGATGAATTTCTAAAAGCAAAATGTGGGTATTGTCAGACAAAACCACTTTTTAACTTCGTCGGATGACCTCAAGGCTAATCTTAAAGTAGCTAAATGAGGGGTGTTTTGTCATCAGGCGAAGTTCCAACCGCTCCGCCCGCTTTAAGTGGCTCTGTCTCTGACAGGACCCTCTCTGCCACTCTAGTCTGCTAAAGGTGCAAGGTTGGTGGGGAGGTTGTGTTGAGTGCGAGAGCATGTCTATGCTTAACCAAACACTCACTGCCTCAAGACGTCCTTACAAAGTTGGCAATTATAAAGAAGAGATTAATTATGCCAAATAAGCCATACCAAAAAGTTCCAAAGACGCCTTACCGAAAGGCTGATCATTCTGAGCTTTCATTAAAACACCGAGAAGTTCAAGATAATGAGCGGTCTATTTTTGACAACCTCCCTTCAGAATGGAAGCCAGCGGTAAAGGTATTGCTCGTATTAGGAGCACTATTTGTAATTCTAATCCCCCTTCGCAACCTATTCTAATAGTGGTTAAGGGTAAGTTGGATTTTTCCATCATAATTTTTGACAACATGCAATTTTTGCCACCAGCCTTGTGGTAAGCTTCCAGGTTTGAACCATCTGTTCACCTGAATGCCAGAAACCACTTTAAATCTAAGCCTATGCGTATTATTATCTTGCCCGGGTGTGTGCGCTAGCATACCTATTTTCAGACTAGGCCAACCCCTTGTGAAAGGGGTTGGCCTTTTTATGTCCTGGGTATGGATCGATGTGGTCAGTTACCACGGCTTGACATGAGCAGGGCCACTTTGTCTCCTCGTTCAATGTCTTTCCCAACTAGAACGCTGCTTTAAGCCAGTAAACAGACGTAGTTTACGTATTTTCAGAAATTGCTTCAATCAGCAATTTTGATATTGCGGCAGTCGATTACGGATTTTGTCCCGTAACCAAACGCCCATCACGCACCGCATGGCTTGTGAAATTCGCGCTGCATTCGAATTTAGCGCCTAGTTCACGTAACCTACTTTCGAGTAGGAACGGTTCTATCCCTACGAGCTCAATCTGAACAGTTTCTGCGTCTGTAAAGCTGTTCACTTTAAGATCTTTTACAAGTGGCTCTCCGTTTGGACGCTTGGCGCGAAGCAGGCCGGATGGACCATGACAAACAGCTCCAACGACAGCGCCAGCAGCCCATGCATCGCTTACAATTTTGCCGATCGTGTCTGTGTCAAAGTCCCACATTGTACCATGACCACCGGGTAAAAATACACATTGGTATGACTTTCCATCAATGTCTTCTGCTTTGGAGGTCGTGCGCAGTTTCTCCATCGCTTCGCCATCTTCCATAAAGCGGGCCACCATTGGAGGCTGCTGATTGGGTTCGACTATCGTTTTTGGATCGGCTGGGGCTTCGCCGCCTTTGACCGATACTATGTCTACGTCAAATCCGGCATCAATTAATGCCCAATACGGTGCCGCCATCTCGTTATAGTAAAATCCTGTTTCGCGCCCGGTTGTGCCAAGTTCAGTGTGTGAGGTTAGAAGAATAAGCGCTTTTTTGTCAGTCTTCATCATAAGTTTCCGTTTATTACGGCTTCATAAGTAATTTTATTAAAGTATTGGAGGGACTATAACCACTCAAAAACAGCAATCTAAATATTCCAATTGATCATCAACCTAATTGGAACCTTCAAAGAGTAGCGCGAGGCTCAGGGACATATTTAAATGGCTTGATGATCATCGCGCCGTAAACCAGGTTAAATGAATGGTCTGAGTACTGGCTGGACTGGTTGTAATTTTGTTGATCATTAAGTATTTTGGTTAACTCTTCTTCAGAACAAGACCTGATATCATCCGCGTCATCACTGATGGCTTGTGTGATGAGGACCGCTGATTTGTGCAGACTTTGGTTTTATGACAGGTTGGGTTGTTGACGGCCAAACAGATAGATATTCTGCACTTCCGGCCTTGACGTCTAATTTTGGCTGGCATACCTCTCTCGTACGGCGCGGGTATGGTGAAATGGTATCATAAGAGCCTTCCAAGCTTAAGGCGCGGGTTCGATTCCCGCTACCCGCTCCAATAAAGTCCTGTCAATGTGTATAACCACTTGATCTGTAGGCATGTTTTGTTTTGCAGGTGATGTGGAGTATACGATATGGTAGACAAAGATGCTCATTATTTAATGTGTAAGGGTGGGGTCTATTACTTCACCAGACATGTTCCGAATGATCTTCAAAAGCATTATGAAAAGCCTCGTATTGTATTGTGCTTGAAGACCCGAAGTAAAAGCGCAGCCTTGAAGGCGAGTCATTCATTTGCAAGCAAGTTGGATGACTTTTGGTTGAAAATGCGTGTTTCCAATATTGATGTTCCAGCTTCACACTTACTCATCAAAGGCCAACCAGCCGAAAGCTTCACATCATATGCTCCTAACCTGTCTGATGCATTAGAAAAATATTGCCGCTTGAAAGGTATTGGTAGGGGGGATCAGTTTTTCACCGTCGCTAGACGCAACATTGGATATGTGATTGAACATTTGGGCGATCGGCCTCTTGATGCGTATTCTTCATCGGATGCTTCTTCTGTCAGGGATTGGTTATTTCAGCGCAATCTCAGCTCCACTTCAATTCAGCGAATATTTTCAACAATCCGTGCCGCAATAAATATCACCTTACAAGAGGATGGATTGTCTTGTGTTAATGCTTGAGAACGCCGGTGGAATACTGCACCACGTAGCGGCTGGATTATCTGGCTGCAGATAGGCAGATTGGCCTGTCCTGCTAGGCTCTTCGTTTTGACGGAGGGCGGGATTGAAGCACGTGGAATTATAT
>Ga0206130_10009653_pt1 | contig 10055 bp, 13 predicted proteins | sample Helgoland_Spring_9_FD_148637 | JGI IMG/M metagenome (GOLD analysis project Ga0206130, IMG submission 148637) | Pelagic subsurface seawater microbial communities from Kabeltonne, Helgoland, North Sea - Helgoland_Spring_Bloom_20160512_1 | ecosystem: Environmental > Aquatic > Marine > Epipelagic ...
GAAAGAAAGTTGGGACGGATCATGCGGTTAGCTGAATCGTTCTACGGTCAGACGTCAACCCGTCAAAAGTCGGGTGCTCGAGGACTCTGTGTATAGAGGAATTTTGCTGAATTTAATTCCCGACTATTTTACTTAGCTTTACCAAAGGTCAGTTATCGCAACTGTGAATTGCAATCGTATTGGGTGCTGTTCATTTGTAGGTTTACTGTGGAAAAAAATACGGGCTTACTGAGGGCAAGATCAAATCAAATTATCTATGGGGGCTCTATGTCAAAGACCTTGCTTGTATGTGACTGCCTTGGCTCTCAAATGGTTGATTCTACTGGTTTGAGCAACGCAACAGGGCTGAGCTGTTCGCGTGTTTTCACGGGTCTTTGCACCACCCAGATTGAAAGTGCAGCCAAAGCAATTGCGGACGGGGACGTGATTATTGCCTGCCAACAAGAGGCCCCGCGCTTTGCCGAGCTTGCCGAAGAGTTAGAGGTCGATGCTCCGCAATTTATCGATATTCGCGACCGCGCGGGTTGGACGGCTGACACAGTGTCCACAACGCCCAAAATCGCAGCTTTGATCGCCGATGCGATGCTGCCGGAACCGTCCTATCGGTCGGTCGATATTGTATCAGAGGGCACGTGTTTGATTATCGGGGACGCCGATATCGCGCTTAGTGCTGCTGATCGTCTGGCCGACACGCTGTCTTTAACGGTCCTGCTTGCGCCCGGGTCCGAGATTGTCCCCTCGCCGGCCTATGATACTGTAGTTGGCACGCTGAAACATGCTTCTGGTACCATCGGACAATTCGAGATCCAGATTGACGGGTTCCAACAAAGTCTGGTGGGGGGGCGTGGCACACCTGGACTATCTGATCCAAAAGATGGCGCACTATCAGAGTGTGATATTATTCTTGATCTATCTGGCGCTACGCCGCTGTTTCCTGCCCACGACAAACGCGACGGATATTTGCGCGTCGATCCCAAAAGCCAACCCGCCGTCGCACAAGCGATTTATGACGCAAGCCAGCTTGTCGGGACCTTTGAAAAACCGCTCTACGTGCGCATGGAGCCAACGCTATGCGCCCATTCGCGCGCTGAAAAACCTGCCTGTTCGAACTGTTTGAATGTTTGCCCGACAGGCGCGATTATTTCTGCGGGCGAGCATGTCAGCATTGATCCGATGATTTGCGCCGGTTGTGGTGCCTGTGCTGCTGTATGTCCCTCTGGTGCAATCACCTACGACATGCCAACGCCAGATCACATTTTCCGCCGTATCAACACGCTGGCCACATCTTACCGTGCGGCAGGTGGCGAGGGGGCGACGTTGCTGGTGCATGACGACCACGGTGCGGAGATGATCAGCCTTGCGGCGCGCCACGGTCAAGGTTTGCCCGCCCATGTGATCCCGATGGAAGTCAGTGCGCTGTCGGGCTTTGGACATGCTGAAATGCTGGCCGCACTTGCGTGTGGTTTTTCAAATGTTGATATTCTGCTCGGCCCCAAGACAGAGCGCGACGCACTTGATCCGCAACTGGACCTCGCTCTTGCCATTGCACCTGGTAAGGTTGCCCTACTCGATATCACTGATCCGGATGCTTTGTCAGACCATCTGTTCGCAGCCACCCAAACACCCGCGATTGGCGCGCCGATTCTACCATTGGGCACCCGTCGTCAGGTTGCGCGTTTGTCTGCTAAGGCGCTGAACCCGACATCGGACATGATCAAACTGCCCGCCGGCGCACCTTACGGCGCTGTCGTTGTGGACACCGATGCTTGCACTTTATGTTTGGCCTGCGTGTCGCTCTGCCCCTCTGGTGCGCTGAGGGATAACCCCGATCTACCGCAACTGCGTTTTCAGGAAGACGCATGTCTGCAATGTGGGCTTTGCACCAATGTGTGTCCTGAAAAAGCGATCACACTGGCACCGCAGTTTGATTTAACAGACGCCGCCTACACGCAAAAAGTGATCAACGAAGAAGAACCTTTTGCGTGTGTCGAATGTGGAAACTTGTTCGGGGTAAAATCTACGGTCGAAAAGATCATGGAAAAGCTGGCTGGCAATCATTCGATGTTTGCCAGTCCCGCCGCGTCCCGCATGATCCAAATGTGCGACGGTTGCCGGATCAACGCGCAATATCACTCTGAAAATAACCCCTTCGCTGACAAAGAGCGCCCGCGCCCGCGCACATCAGATGACTATTTCTCAAAGCTCAAGGATCACTGACTTTGCAAAGGTGCACCCAGATCAGCAGGCGCAATTGTAGCGACATAACTCAAGATGTGCTCCAATTCGTCTTGGGTGATTTCAAGCGGCACAATTGCGGGCGGCAAATGCGCGGCAAATGGTTCGGTGATGTCTTCGAGTTGGGTAAAACTGGGATGCGGATTAAGCACATAGAACGTCGCAAACCTGTCGTACCAATCGCCAAACGTGCGCATCAAAGCGAACGAGGGCGTTTGCCCCATGCCGTTCATCCGGTTGCTGTAGTTGATCACATGGCAGCGCCCGCAGTGTGTCAACGACAGGGTCTCGCCCCGCGCCGGATCGCCGTCAAATATCAGTTCCGCGTCAACCGTTTCAGGTGCAATCTGGCTGGAAAAAATGGCGGTGCCGTCGGGTTTGAACGATTCAACCGTGCGTTTGCCGATGTCGGACAGCAACCATTCTGTGAACAGTGCCGGACCGTCCTGCGCGGTTGCAGTGATGTACCAAACGCGATCAGGTCCCGCAAAAACTGCGATACCGTTGTCGCCAATGACAACGTCGCCCCCCTGATCTACGAGCGTGATGCGCACACCATGTTTCAGCGAAAAACGCGGCAAGAGATGTTTCAAGAAACCCGTGTCACGCACCTCGGGCGGCGCCGAAAGGGTAAAACCTGCACTCTGGGCTTGCAGGGTAAGCGGGAACATTACACAAATTAGCAAGTAGAGATATTTCATTTCAAACCTATCGCAGGACTGACCCAAGCCTATGGCGCGGGTCATGATGCGGTCAAGACAATCGGAGAGACGTCTATGAGCGAAGATTTCAACATGTCGATGCGCAAATTCCTCAAACAGGTTGGCGTTACGTCCCAACAGGCCATCGAAGAAGCGCTGCGCAGTGCAGGCGACACGACGGGTCGCAGTTTTGAGGCGAAGATGGTTCTGACCATTGACGGCTTAGATATGGAACATGTCGTTACCGGCAAAATCGAAGGTCAATCGTAACGTGAGCGCCAGCAGAGAAACGGTCCTTGCGATCCTGTCGTCCCTTGAGGATCCAATCAGTGGCACGTCCATTAATGAGGCGGGCATCGTCAAAGCGTTGACCGTCGATGAGGGCGCAGTGCGCTTTGTTATGGAAGTCAGCGGCAGTCACGTTGATGCCTATACTGCCATCAAAGATGCCGCAGAAATGCAGATTAATGCACTGGAGGGCGTGACGTCTGTGTCTGTTGTGATGACAGCCCACAGCACCCCAAAGGCGCCGCCGGATTTGAAACCCTCGCGCAGCGCGGAACCGTCGGGGCCAGAAAAGATACCCGGCGTAGACCGTATTATTGCGATTGCATCAGGCAAGGGCGGCGTTGGTAAATCGACAGTTGCATCGAACTTGGCCTGCGCCTTGGCGGCTGAGGGTCGTCGCGTCGGGCTGTTGGACGCGGATGTTTACGGCCCCTCGCAACCGCGCATGTTGGGGGTGTCGGGGCGTCCCGCGTCACCCGATGGCAAGATCATTCTTCCGATGCGCAACTTTGGTGTCACGATGATGTCGCTGGGCCTTATGACCAACGACGATCAAGCGGTCGTTTGGCGCGGTCCCATGTTAATGGGGGCGTTGCAGCAAATGTTGACCCAAGTTCAATGGGGTGCGCTGGACGTGCTGATCGTCGATCTGCCGCCCGGTACCGGCGATGTGCAAATGACTTTGGCGCAGAAATCGCAGCTAAATGGCGCAATCATCGTGTCTACGCCGCAGGACATTGCATTGTTAGATGCGCGCAAAGGCATTGATATGTTCAACCAGCTTGGCACGCCGCTGATCGGGATGATCGAAAATATGTCAACGCATGTGTGTTCGGCCTGCGGTCACGAAGAACATCTGTTCGGTCATGGGGGCGTCGCGGCCGAGGCTGAAAAACTGGGGGTTCCCCTGCTTGCTGAAATTCCGTTGCATATTGATATCCGCATTGCTGCGGACGGGGGCGCGCCGATTGTTGTGTCAAAGCCAGACAGCGCGCCCGCGGCTGCGTTTCGTAGCATCGCTAAAGACTTGATTGCAAAGGGCCACGCGTGACGACGCCGCAGTTTCCACCGCTGTTTTCGGGCCAGAACGCCGCGGGTGGTGATCCCTTCGCGCTGGCCATCGCAGCGGCGGATGTTGGGTGTGAGGCAGGGTTGGTGATCTATGATCTTGGCGCGGACCTATTGCGCGTAGCTATCGTTTTTGCGCCTGATGTTTCTTTGAGCGATGCAGCCGTGATCTTGCCGATCTGCGGCGTAGGTTTACAGAACGCGATTGGTGCACTTGGCCCGCCCGAGGTCAGTGTGCATCTGGGCTGGGACGGCACGGTTTATGTGAATGGCGGTCGATGTGGCACTCTGCGCATGGCGGCATCTGGCAAGCCTGAAGTCGAACCGGACTGGCTGGTGGTTGAATTGAACCTGACGCTCTGGCCAGCGAGCGATGAAACTGGACTGACCCCTGATCAAACAGCGCTGTACGCTGAAGGATGTTCTGAAATTGATGCGGTTGCGCTTTTGGAAAGCTGGGTGCGTCACACGCTTGTCGGGATCAATACTTGGGCTGACAGCGGCACCGCGCAAATCCACCGCGAATGGGGCGGGCTTGCGCATGGGCTTGTCGGTGACATCACCCTTGCAGGACAGGCAGGCACCTATATCGGTTTGGATGACAGGCTAGGTGTTTTATTAAAAACCGAAGACGACACTATTGTGATCCCCCTTACCGCAAACTTAACGAGGCCCGTATGAAACTAGCCCGCGCAATCCATTTTGACGAAAGCGATAAACGCGTCTTTCACAATCCTGCACGCACGGGCGAGTGGTGTATTTCGGGTGGTTTCGAATTTTCGAATTGGGGTGAAGCTGACCTAGTTGGCAAAGCGCGCCAAGCCTTTAGCAACGGTTGGATGGGGTGTGAAACCTTTGGCCGCGTCAGTTGTATCGCGGTCACCCAGATCGAGTCACAAGAACGCGATGTGATCGCCACCATTTTGGCGCAACACTTTGTCGATATCTATGGCGCACCCTCGGTTGACGCCGCGCGCGGCACTGCATTGGAGGAGATCGATCAGATGGCAGACCTGTGCGCAGATCATGCGCCCAACACGTTGCTCACGGTATCGCGCGAATTAACGCCCTCCGGGGTGCGCGAAAGTTATCGCATCATTGAATCCCAACAAGCCGACATCATGCAATTCGCAGTACACGGCCACCTCGACGATGAACCCCATAGCCACTAATTATTGGGGCGTCGCGTTGAAGACAAACAGCGTTTCATCGTTAATCGTATAGGCGTTGATAAGATCTGCGGCGCGCGTACTCGTCAGCCAAGTTTCAAGTAGGATTGCAAGGTCGTTGCGCAAATGGGCGTTTTTGGCAGGGTTGACCGCTATAAACGCATACTGATTAAAGAGCGCAGGATCGCCTGAGTAAAGCAGTGCAAGGCCGTCCTTGTTGCCGAAATTCAACCAACTTGCGCGATCCGAAAGCACATAGGCATTCAAACCTGCGGCAGTGTTCAATGCCGCCCCCATGCCCGCGCCAACGGATTGGTACCACTCCAAGGTCGCGTTCGTATCAATGCCCGCTCGCTGCCAGATCGCAAGCTCTGCTTTATGCGTCCCGCTGTTATCGCCGCGGCTCACGAAGGGGACTTGTGCGACTGCTATACGTGCAAACGCATCCTCTGCACCACTGGCACCACTAATGCCCGCCGCATCAGCGACAGGCCCGATAACCACAAAATCATTATACATAATTTCGCGGCGATGGGTTCCGTGTCCCTGCGTGACAAAGTCGATCTCGGCAGTTTTGGAATGAACGAGAATTGCATCCACGTCGCCCGATTGCCCAAGGCGCAACGCCTGACCCGTGCCAACGACCAAAAGCTGCACATCCAGATCAAGATCTTCCTTGATCGCGGGCAGTAAAACATCCGCAAGACCAGAGTTTTCAAAGGATGTCGTGACCGCCAAGCGCATCGTATCAGCCGCTGCTATCTGCGCCCACACGAGCGCAATCACAGCCCATAAAAGTCTTATCATGTTACAATATCCCCTCTGAGGAAGGCCGCCAGTTCCGCCGTGGCGGGGGCTGCGAAAAGCGCGTCGGCCGAGCCAGTTTCATGTATCTTTCCATCAAGCAGAAACACAAGATCGTTCGCAAGTCGGCGCGCCTGTCCCATGTCATGCGTCGCCATTACCAGCCGTGTCCCAGCGCACGCGACTTCTTTTAACAAATGTTCGATCTCGCGGGTGGCGTGGCCATCAAGACTGGCGCAGGGTTCATCCAGAAACAGAACATCAGGCTGGCGAATAAGCGCGCGCGCAATCGCAAGTTTCTGACGTTCTCCCCCGGACAGGCGCGTCGCAGGGCTATTGCGGGACCGTTCAAGTCCGATGCGCGCAAGCCAGTGATCAACTGACGCGGCGATCTCGTCCTTAGAAACGCGCAATAGTTCCAGAGGATACGCGAGATTCTTAGCAACCGAGCGGCGCATCACGATCGGGGTTTGGAATACAAAGGCATGTTTGGCAGGATCGTCTTGGGCCCATGTGACCTGACCGCCAGTCGTGCGTTCGATCCCGTGCATCACCCGCAACAGCGTGGTTTTTCCAGACCCGTTCGGGCCAATGATGATGGTCGCGCCTTTTGCGTTCAACACATGATCCACCGGCCCAAGCACGGTTTTTCCCTGTCTACGCACCAGGACGTTGTTCAATGTCAGGGGAAATTGCGCGCTCACCAGAGACCCTCTCGTTCGGTACGTGACAGGGTGTGAATCGCGATGTTTACAAAAATTGCGAGGCCGATCAGGACAAAGCCAAGACCCAGCGCCAATGCAAAATCACCCTTGCCCGTTTCAAGTGCGATTGCAGTCGTTAGAACACGGGTGACATGATCGATATTGCCCCCCACGATCATGATGGCACCCACCTCGCCAATCGCGCGCCCGAACCCAGCAAGCGCTGCGGTCAACAAATTGCGCCTGCCGTCATAGATCAGCGTCAAAATGCGTTGGCGTTTCGTCGTGTTCAGGGAAATCAAAAGGTCATGATATTCGGCCCATAATTCACGCATGGACTGATGCGCAATCGACGCGATCACGGGGGTGATAATGATGACTTGTGCAATGATCATTGCGGTCGGTGTAAAGAGCAGATTCAGAACCCCGAACGGACCCGAGCGCGACAGCATGATGTAGACCACCAGCCCGACCACGACCGGAGGAAGCCCCATCAAAGCATTGATCATCGATATGACTATGCGACGGTAGCGAAAGCGCTGAACAGCAAGATATGTGCCGAGCGGGATTGCTATAATGCTCGCGATCAAAAGCGCGCTCAGCGTTACCCGCAATGAGCGTAGACTGATTTCCAAAAGCTCTTCATCGAACCCTAAAACGAGCCGGAATGCTTCTTTTAACCCATCCAGAATTTCGATCATAAAGCGTCCAAAACCGCACTCGCTATTGGGACATGAAGGTCCGGTGTCAGCGCCTAAAAGACAAGCCGATAATTACAATTAATGCGAATGTGAACCGCCCCTTGTTTGCCGGAGGTGTTTAGTTCTTCTCAAGCGACTTTATCGAACGCGTTCACTTTTGCATAGTATGCCTCCTCTGCTTCGGTTGGCGTGATGGACCTGTCACGCTTTAGTGCCGCTCCAAGTGCTCGTTTAAGCCACTTTCTTTTCGAAAGCGATGGGGCTTTTCCAGCCCAATGCTGAATGGCGGCGTCGTGGATTGTAGAACCCGTTGATGTATTCGAAGACCGCCATCTCAGCCTGTCTGCGGGTGTTCCATGTGTCTCGCCAGATCAGCTCTGCCTTGATGGTCTTGAATAACGTTTCAACGGCGGCGTTGTCATAGCAATTTCCCTTGCCACTCATAGATGTCCTGAACCCATGCTGGCGCAGGATCTTCTGATAATCGTGTGAACAATAATGGCTGCCACGATCAGTATGATGGATGCAGCCCTTGGGTGGTGCCCGGAAAGCGATGGCCATCCTTAATGCTCGGATTGCCAAGTCCCGCTTCATTCGATTGCTCACGGCCCAGCCGATCACGCGCCGAGAATGCAAATCCAAGATCACAGCCAGATAAAGCCAACCTTCACGCGTCCAGATGTAGGTTATGTCACCCGCCCACTTCTGGTTTGGCTGACCCGCTGAGAAGTTACGATCCAGCAAGTTCGGGGAGATGTTGAACTTGTGATTACTGTCCGTCGTGACCTTGTGTTTGCGGGTCCTGACAACGGATATACCGTTCTGTCGCATCAATCTTCCTACACGCCGATGCCCGACATTCAGACCGATCTCCTTCAACTCTTCAGTCATTCTTGGTCTGCCATAGCTCCCCAGACTGAGACGCGACTGCTCCTTGATGTGGGCCAATGTCACCAGATCAGATCGCAGCCTACGACTGGCAGGGCGGCTACGGAATGCACGTAAACCACGCGCACTCACGTCCATAACCTTACACAAGCGTTCTGTTGGGAATTGATTTCGGTGTTCTTCAATGAACTTAAACCTCACGGTTTTTGGCTCGCGAAGAACACCGTGGCCTTTTTTAATATTTCCCTTTCCTCCTTGAGAATGCGGTTCTCACGTCGAAGCCGGTCATTCTCTTGAGCGAGGCTCATATCCTCTTTTGACACCACATCCGTGTCTCGATGCGCTGTGATCCATTTGTTCAGCGTCGATATCCCAACACCCAGATCGTCAGCGACCTGCTTGCGTGTAAGCCCGCTGGTCAGTGCTATACGCACCGCATCCTGGCGGAATTCGTCTGTCCGTTTTAGTCCCATAGTCAGTCTCCTTTTGTGCAGTAAATGCTATCAAAGGAGCGGCATCAAACCGCGACAGGTCCACTAAGGTGGAAACGCGCAAAGCCGAGCTGAACGCTAAACTGGCGGCATTACCTGAAGATGAACCCATCCCGCTGCACCCTGCTCTTGCGGAGGTCTATGGTGCCAAGATCAAGGCCTTGGCCGCCAGCCTCGACGACGAGGATACCAAGCCGGAGGCCATTGAGTTGCTTCGTGGCCTTGTGACAGAGGTACGTCTGCACCCTGACGAGGACACCAAAGATGGCCATGCCATTGAGTTATATGGAGAATTAGCAGCTATTTTGGAATTATCGGGCTCCAGAAACGACGAACCCCGCCGTTTTACGGGCGGGGCGTTCGTTTTCAGTGGTTGCGGGAGGGTGCAACCGCCGAAACCTACCCAGCTTAAGGTGCCTCATTTAGCAAAAAACGGACAGATCTTCACATATTACGCCTGATTACACGGCAGAAGCCCGTCGAACACGCTCAGATAGGTCAAAATTGAAACCGAAACGCTAAGCCCAATGGATCAGAGACCGACCCTGCATTGACGTTCAAATTGGGTCACCTAAAAGGTGCTCTCCAGTTTGGCCTCAGCCTTCACGTTCGGCTTTTTTACGTGCCAGTTTACGCTGACGGCTAATGGCTTCTTTTTTCTCGCGCGCTTTGCGAACGGACGGCTTTTCAAAATGCTCTTTGAGCCTCATTTCGCGGAACACGCCTTCACGCTGTAGCTTTTTCTTGAGCGCACGGAGCGCCTGATCAACGTTATTGTCACGAACACTTACTTGCATTTGAGTTCCGCTATTTTACTGAAAATATTCCGTGCGACTTGCCAGTAAATGTTGGCAATATCAAACTAAATCTTTTCAGTCATATACCGCTGCTACCCCAAAACCCGAATTTTTTCATGGGTTATGACGCGGAAATTGTCTGATACTTGGTCACGGAAGGCTTTCCACTCATTTGGGATGGTTTCCCGAAAGAACTTCAGGATCGCATT
>Ga0206130_10009663_pt1 | contig 10049 bp, 8 predicted proteins | sample Helgoland_Spring_9_FD_148637 | JGI IMG/M metagenome (GOLD analysis project Ga0206130, IMG submission 148637) | Pelagic subsurface seawater microbial communities from Kabeltonne, Helgoland, North Sea - Helgoland_Spring_Bloom_20160512_1 | ecosystem: Environmental > Aquatic > Marine > Epipelagic ...
TAGAAGCGTCGCGAATAAGGTGCTGTTAAAAAGCGGCATCAAAATAAAAAAAAGATATTCCTCGACTGGCACGTAACCTATTACCCCGATCACACGCTCTGTCCCGTAAGACCAGATGCCCTGCGCCACGATAAAATTATCCCAGGGTATCGTCCAAAGGAAGGCAATCAAAGCAAGGATGGCACTACCAAGCCAATGCCATTGTAAAAGCATAGACTGCGATTTGAAGTGAGCGCGCACTTTCAAATACAAAAAGAGGACGCAGGTCGGTGCGACCACCCACAATAAAAGAAAAGCCAAGTAGCTCATGGGGTTTTAAGCGAGGAGGTATTAATCCCGGCAGCCTCCAGTTTTTGATCGAGTTCAAAACTATGCACGGGCGGGATTACGCTATTCCATTGTTTTACCGCTGCGGGAGGTGCTTTCCATAGGGTCCGCAAACAAAGTTTGATTTTTTCACCAGCTGAAAGGATCCGGCGTTTACGCCAGGCACCACTCTCAAGTTGAAGCAGGCTTTGCCCGATTTCACGATAGAGCATCGCAGCAAGTAGGACTGCTCTTCGGTTGTGGCTTGCGATAAACCAAAAACCCGCCAAAGCACTCTCATAAAAACTTTCAGCTAGAGACAAGAGCTGTTGGATCACGGCATCCACTTTTTCGATTGAGTCGGTATCGCCCGCAATGGCAGCCTCAATAACAGCAGGATCAATCCATTCCTGTGGGAGGTAATAGCGCCCGAGATTTGCGTCTTCGGGGATATCCCTCGCGATATTGGTCAATTGGAGAGCTATGCCTAGATCGACTGCAAAGGGAATCGCCCGAGGGTCGCGCACTCCCAGGACAGGACACATCAAAACTCCAACCGTGCCTGCCACCCCAAAGGCAAACGAAAGCAATTCATTTTCATTCTTCACCTGGCGCGTTCCGCAGTCGGCACGGAGGGCTTGCGCGAGGAGCGTAGCTGCCTCCAAAGATAGTCCACGCTCGGCCGCAAGATCCAAAAAATCGAGCACCACTGGGTCGGTGGCGGTTACGGCAGGATCAAGTTCGTAGATGACGCGTTCCAAAGCGGCGGTCTCGCCCAGTGCGGAGGCATCGGCAAGATCATCGAGAACACGACAAAAGTAGTAGAGACGGGCGACTGCGTCTTGGTCCTTGCGCGAAAAAAGCTTTGCCGCTAGCGAAAAGGTGCGGCTCTTGGCACGAAAAAGCGCGGCAGGATTTGATTCAGCAGGCATCAGGCAGGCGGGCTCACACGGTCTAAGACTTTTGCAGAGCACAGAACCCCTGGCACTCCCGCTCCCGGGTGCGTGCCTGCTCCAACTAGATAAAGATTCTCGAGCGCCTCTGATCGGTTGTGAAAACGGAACCAAGCAGATTGGGAAAATATAGGAGAAACAGAAAACCCGCTCCCTTTTGAGCTCAGATAATCATGTGAAAAATCCTCTGGCGTCATAAAAAAATCGGATCTGATGGACTGCTCCAATCCAGGGAGAATAGTGCGGTCCAATGCTGCAACTATTCGGTCACGTAATCGCGGCCCTTCTAACTTCCAGTCGATTTGTGCCTGCATATTTGGAACCGGGGCAAGGACATAGAAGGAATCATGGCCCTCGGGCGCGAAGCTTGCGTCGGTAGCGGTCGGACGGTGCAGGTAAAGAGAGAAATCCTCGGGCAAGGTGGAACCATGAAAAATTTCATGAATGAGATCCTTGAAGCGTTCGCCAAGCCAAATGGTGTGGTGGGCAACCTTGGGGTATTGCCTAGAAGTCCCAAAATAGAGCACGAATAAGCCCATGGATTGCTGCATCCTCATACGCTTTGCCCTGAAGCTCCAGGGAAGCGATGCAGGTTTTATCATTTTTGAATAGAGGTGCAGTGGATCGGCATTTGAAACAAGTAGGTCGGTCGCGAAGGCATCCCCGTCATCCAACTCAATGCCAGTGGCACGGCGACCCTGCGTGGCAATGGAATTCACCGTCACGCCAGTACGGATTTCAATACCGGTTTCCAGCATAAGCTTTGTCAGAGCATCGACGATTGCGCCGGTGCCACCCTCCGCGAAATAGATACCCCACTTCCGCTCCAGATAATGAATCAAACTGTAGATAGAGGTAGTTTCAAAAGGATTGCCGCCCACCAAGAGCGGATGAATGGAAAAGGCGCGCCGCAAATGCTCGTTTTTTAAATATTTGGAGACGAGTTGCGATACGGTGCGGTGACAACCGAGTCGCGCAAGATTTGGAACCTGTTTGAGCATCGTTCCCACGGAGTGAAAGGGCTGGTCCGCCAATTCAGTGAAGCCAATATCAAAGATCCGCTTCGAATGATCCAACAGCTTGCGGTAGCCCTCGCAATCGGCCGGTTCAAAAGCATGGATTGCCGCCAGAGTGTCTTCCACCGTTCCACCGTAATCAAATTCCCGGCCATCGTGAAAATGAAATCGATACCAAACATCCAGCGGGATAAAATTAAGATAATCCTCGCGCCGCTTACCGAATAACTCGAAGAGCTCATCAAACAGAAAAGGTGCGGTAATGACGGTGGGTCCAGCATCATGGCGGTAACCGTCACGTTCAAAAACCTGGGCACGGCCTCCCAAGCGGGAGCAGCGATCCAGGAGGCTGACGTCATAACCTCGAGCGCGAAGGCGAAGGGCTGCTGCCATTCCGCCAAACCCACCACCTATGACCGTAGCCTTTGGCATGCGCTAGGTGTAGACTTGTCTAATTTGTTCGATCAATTTTCCAATGCCAGCTCCGCTTTTCTCTGGCAACTGTTCGGCAAGCCCCAAAGCTTCCTTGAGCACCGAATCCGCGACCTGTCGCGCTGCCATCTCGGCTTCAATATAGCTCAAGTCCGACGCAAAGGCATTCACAATATTGGCGTCGACGGCCTGCAGGCGGTCAGTGGCACGGTCTTTCAAATCATCGAGTGCTTGATAACCTAAGCCGAAGAGTTTTCCGATGCGTCGGGCGCTTTCGAGCGCTTCTTTATGACCCGCCGCGAGGAGCGGCAGACTAACTGAAAGTCCAAAAAGTGGCCCTGATTTCATGGATGCTGTTAATTTAACCTGCTCGACCGCTTCATTCTTTGTATCATCCAGATCCCAAGTTTGACCCAGAATTGTGTCGGCAACCGCCTGATGCACTTCTTTGGTCAGGGAACCGAGGTGCTCGACTTTTTTAATTTGGCTCAAAGAAACAAAGGCGGTGGTCGTGAGGCGCAGGGTCAAACCCAGCGCAACATCGCGCCCGAAGAGCGCGCATACCGTCGGTTGACCCCTCCGTTCAAGGGCACTATCCTGAAAATCATCCAACACCAATGACGCATTATGAAGTGCCTCCACGCAGGCCGCAAGGCATTGCGCAGTGTGTGAATCCAAACAAAGTGCCCGTGAGACATCCAAACTAAGGGAGGCCCGCATTTGTTTGCCCGAAGTTTCAAAGTGGTGCTCAAAGGCATCATAAATCGGGTCATCATCGCGCGGTGAAGTGACCTCTCCGAAATGATTCCGTATTAGGCAGATAACCCCCGACAGCAAAGAGCTGTCGGGGGTTACGATTAAAGTACTATCGGTTTTCATGACCAATAGCTTAAACCAATAGCTTAAACCAATCGCTTAAACCAATGGCTTAAACCAATAGCTTTGGCTGGTGGCTTAAGCAGCTAAGCGCTTGTCGGCCTCAGTCTTCTTGACCGCGATCATGAAGATGAGCACACCGAAGACAGCCTTCGCCACAATGTCAGAAATCGAGTAACCGATCTCAACGAGGGTGGCTGCTGATCCACCTTCGATGCCAAGCATTGGAAGGATGAAGACAATCGGATAGAAGCTCCATGAAGCAATGACAAGAAAACGTGCAAACCCGATAAGCTTTTTCGCCTCTTGTGGCTGAGCTTCTTGAGATTTCTTTAGGCCTACGAAGAGCTCGAAAACAATAATAAGGAATGGGATCATTGATAGAGACCACCAGAGCCAACGAGTACTGTTGACATCGGAAATTTCGCCAGGGTATCCAAGGATAATCATCAATGCAGCGAGTCCACCGAGCTTGACGGACTTACTCATAGTTTCAGAGGCTGAGAGCTTCATCACGAGAATTAGTTCGATTAAGAGTAGTGGCACGGTCAAAAGCCAGTCCACATAACGGTAGGCTTGGTTGAAGCTGCCGTTGGCAACCATCGTTCCTTCCACTGCATCGAAGCCAGATGACCAGCTCATTGAAATTTTGAAGTAGTGGTAGAGCGCTATAAACGTAACAAGACCACTTACAGTGATGGCGGTCTTGTATTGGTCGGCTACTTGCGATCGATTGATCCATAGGAAAGCTGTAGCAGCTCCCATGGAAGCGATTGTGAGCGAGAAGAAATTGCTCACTAGGTCGTATTGTCCAAATGTTAGTTCAGTCATAATTAGTGTGGGTTAAGTAAAAATTAATTAATAAATGAGTTTTTTTTATACTTACAAGCGTTTTTAACCGGCTGATAGGGATTTGCTTTTTGGTAGCACAGACCGCTAGCGGTTGGCCGCAGATTGAATGTGTAACTCTGATACAATTCATATTATATTATTAATATATTCAGACACAAAAAAGCTGAGACGGCGAACGCGTGAGCGAACGCCATCTCAGCGAATATCGAAACTGAGTTGTCGCTGCGCGCTTACAACAGCGGCGCAATCACTAGACTCACAATTGCCATCACGTTGATCAGGATGTTCATCGAAGGCCCAGACGTATCCTTGAACGGATCTCCCACGGTATCGCCAACCACACAGGCGCGGTGCGCATCCGAGTTTTTGCCGCCATAGTTTCCTTGTTCGACGAATTTCTTAGCATTGTCCCAAGCACCACCACTGTTGGCCATCATCAGCGCAAGTAATACGCCGCTGAGTAGCGCACCGACCAGCGCACCACCAAGTGTTTCTGGGCCAAGACCAAACCCGATCGCGACGGGCGCGAGAATCGCAATTGAAGCTGGCAGTACCATGCGCTTAAGCGCCGCGTTGGTGGCAATATCAATGCACTGATTCGAATCTGGCTTAGCATTGCCATCTAACAAGCCAGGAATTTCCCGAAACTGTCGACGAATTTCTTCAATCATTTCCTGCGCCGCATCGCCCACCGCATCCATGGTGATCGCAGCAACTAAGAATGGGCAAAGGCCGCCTAAGAACACGCCCGTAAGCACTTTAGGATCAGACAGCAGCAGTGCAAAATCGACGTGGTACGAGCGCACCACATTGACGTAGGCCGCGATGATCGCTAGCGCCGCCAGTGATGCCGCACCAATCGCAAAGCCCTTACCAATCGCTGCAGTGGTATTACCCACTTCGTCGAGCGAGTCAGTGATCTCGCGCACTTCTTGGCCGAGTCCCGCCATTTGCGCAATGCCACCGGCATTGTCAGCAATCGGCCCGTAGGCATCGATACTCATCGTGATACCGATGGTGGCCAACATCCCCACCGCGGCGATGCCGACACCATACAGGCCGGCCATTGAACTCGCGCCGAGCAGCACCAGCGCGACCACTGCCAGTGGGATCGCCACCGACTGCAAGCCGACCGCCACTCCACGGATCATCACCGTCGCTACGCCGGTCAAACCAGCCTTGGCAATCGAGCGCATCGGGCTACCACCGGTGTAAAACTCAGTCGATAGACCAATCGCGATACCGCCCACCGAACCAGCCACCACACACAACCAAACGTTCATCGAGATGCCGAGCAAAGTCACCACCACGATCGCTGCTAGAATGAAAATAAACGCAGCACCCATGGTCCCAGTGCGCAATGCCTTGGCGGGATCTTTCGAAGCCGATAACCAGACGATACCGATCCCGCTGAAGGAACACAGCAAGCCAGTCGCCGCGAGTGCCAGTGGTAAGAAAATAAGCGCGTGAGCGGTTTCGGCCAGTGCTTCGACTTGGCCAAGCGCAAGGGTCGCGGCGATCGCCATCGATGCGATCATCGCGTTGCAGTACGACTCGAACAGGTCCGAGCCCATACCCGCTACATCGCCGACATTGTCACCGACGTTGTCCGCAATCACACCAGGATTGCGTGGGTCATCCTCAGGGATCCCCGCTTCTACTTTGCCGACTAGGTCAGCGCCCACATCCGCCGCTTTGGTAAAAATACCACCGCCGACACGAAAGAAAATAGCCACCAACGAGCCGCCCATTGCGAAGCCGTGGATGACATGGATATCGGTTTTGCTGCCACCAAAGAACAGGAACAGCCCACCGACGCCGAGCAGCCCCATCGAAGCCACTGTAAGGCCCATGATCGAACCACCAAAGAAAGCGGTCTTCAGCGCGTGCGCAGCGCCATGATCGTTAGCGGCCAGCGCCGTACGGACATTCGCCTTAGTGGCGGTGAACATGCCGATCACACCCGCCATCGAGGAGCACAACGCACCCAGGAAAAATGCCAAGGCCTCGTAGGGATCTTTTAAAATCAGCAGTCCGCCAACTAACACCGTAAAGCCGCCAAGGATGACGAGTTCACGGCGCATGAAGAGCATCGCGCCTTGATGAATCTGTAGGGCAATATCGGCCACTTCGCCGCTCCCACCAGATTGTTTCATGATATTGCGGAAAATAATTCCGGCAACGAGAAGGCCGACCACACCAAGGGCAGGCACTAGTAATTCAATTACATTCATAATATAGACTTATAAGATTAGTATCGCTCGATTGTCTGGGCGGAATTCCACCAGCGGTTGTGCTCACCTAGGAGCGCATCGTTGTCGGGCATCGGGTAGTACAGGAACTCTTGCTGGTCGCCGATGTAGAACCCATTTTGCACCATGTAATAAATAATATCCGGACGCATACCGCGCCGCTCGATCTTAGTCTTCTTACCACCATTACTATCCAGCGATTCTAGGCAGGTACGTAGATGGCTGATCGATGGATACGGCAAATTACTAACACCGCCATTTTCGGGATCGTTCGCAAGGTTGCCCAATTGCATGTCCGCAAAAGCGATCTTGGGCATGTACAGTGGATTGTCTGCATGTGTCACATATTGGCAGAATTCACGCGGCTCCAAAGTACTGACCACGCGTGGGCCGACCGGGCAAATTTCCTGATACATAAAGCGCTCTGGGTCAGCCTGCGGCTGATATTGCCCCTGCTGCAGCGTCAGCACCAGGCCGTCCTTAGTGGCCAAGTGTAAATCACCCAGTGCACTGAGCGGCACCCGCTCTAAGACACGATAGATCGAGACATAAGCCGACCGCCGCGGCGTGCCGTCTCTATGCTCGGTGCAGCGCGCACGGGCCATGTCCATTTGCAACCCCTCAATATCGATACTGGGGTCGACGCTAAGAAAGATGGCGTGCGAGCTAGATTGTTTCTTATCGCCAATGGCTAGGTACTTTCCGAATTGCTCGGGAGGCAGCATCGAAAAAATCAATGCCTCTGGGGTAAACGATAGGTAGAGATACTGTGACATAATTGGGTTATTAAAGTGTGCGTGAAGTCGCTAGAATGAACTCAGTTCAAATTGTTTGCTAATAGTAACATCTGGCAAGTGGTAATTTTTAAAAACGCTAAAAACCTTGCCCTCCACCGTCCGCCCTAAAGTCTCAGGCATTATTATACCCTCAGCCCTCCCACCTTTATTATGCCCTTGGGTAAAGTCTCAGGTCTATCGCCATAAATGATGGCCTGAAAACGATAATTCTATCCTAATATAAACAAACAGCGCAGCTAACCGTCAGATTAGCGGAAAGAAATATCTCGATCTCACCGTCTTTTACTTTGCCAGTGTCCGCTAAAGCCATCTTTCTTCTCAGGATTGTCCACCCCAGCCCGCCAAAGTCCTAGCCTTACCTCTATGCTACGCGCTTTACACACTTTCTGACTTCGTCTCACACACTCTCATGCCTAAGAAAACATCTGCCACGAAACCCTCCAAATCATTCGAAGAGTCCCTCTGGGACACCGCCACCAAGCTGCGCGGCTCCGTTGAGTCCTCGGAATACAAGCACGTCGTCCTCTCGCTGATCTTCCTCAAGTTCGTCTCCGACAAGTTCGAGGAGCGCCGGGCCGAGCTGGTGGCCGAGGGCAAGGAGGACTACCTCGACATGGTCGAGTTCTACACCATGCAGAATGTCTTCTACCTGCCGGAGACCTCCCGCTGGTCCTACATCCAGCAGCATGCCAAGCAGGGCGACATCGCCATCAAGATCGACTCCGCCCTCACCGACGTCGAGAAGAGCAATGCCTCGCTCAAGGGTGCCTTGCCGGACAACTACTTCTCCCGCCTCGGGCTCGATGGCAGCAAGCTCTCCGCCCTCATCGATGCCATCAACAACATCGACACCGTCGAGGACAAGGAGGAGGACACCGTCGGCCGCGTCTATGAATACTTCCTCGGCAAATTCGCCGCCTCCGAGGGCAAGCTCGGGGGCGAGTTCTACACCCCCAAGTGCGTCGTTAATCTGATCGCCGAAATGATCGAGCCCTACAAAGGCAAGATCTATGACCCCTGCTGCGGCTCGGGCGGTATGTTCGTGCAGTCGCTCAAGTTTGTCGAAAGCCACCACGGCAACACCAAGGACATCTCCGTCTACGGGCAGGAAATGACCTCCACCACCTACAAGCTGGCCAAGATGAACCTCGCCGTGCGCGGGCTCTCTGCCAACCTCGGCGAAGTCCCCGCCGACACCTTCTTCAAGGATCAACACCCCGACCTCAAGTCCGACTACATCATGGCCAATCCCCCCTTCAACCTGAAGGACTGGCGCGGCCCCGACGAACTCGTCCACGACGGACGCTGGAACGGCTACGACACCCCGCCCACCGGCAATGCCAACTACGCCTGGATTCTCCACATGGTGAGCAAACTCTCGGAAAACGGCGTCGCCGGCTTCGTCCTCGCCAACGGCTCCATGTCTACCAACACCAAGGGCGAAGGCGAGATACGCCAAAAGATGGCCGAGAACGACCTCGTCGACTGCATGATCGCACTGCCCGGCCAACTCTTCTACACCACCCCGATCCCCGTCTGCCTCTGGTTCCTGACCAAAAACAAAAAGGCCGACAAAGAGCGCGGCTACCGCAACCGCGAAGGCGAGACCCTCTTCATCGACGCCCGCAAGATCGGCTCCATGATCAGCCGCACACAGAAGGAATTTGGCGTCGAAGACATCGCGGCCATCGCAAAAACCTACCACGCCTGGCGGGGTGAAAAGAAAGACGGCGTTTACGAAGACCAAGCAGGCTACTGCAAATCCGCCACGCTCGAAGACATGCGCAAGCACGACTACGTGCTCACGCCGGGGCGTTACGTGGGCGCAGCTGACATCGAAGACGACGGCATTCCCTTCGAAACCAAGATGACCGAAATGAGCCAGACGCTTTACGGGCAAATGGCAGAGTCGGCGAAGCTGGATGAGGTGATTCGGAAAAACTTGGAGGGCTTGGGGTATGGGAAGTGAATGGCAAAAAACAACAATTGGTGATGTTGCACAAGTAATCGGTGGAGGAACTCCGTCTTCTAAAACGCCCGAATACTGGGGCGAGGACATCCCATGGATTACTCCAAAAGATCTTTCATCCCATTACTTCCGTTACATCGAACGTGGCGAAAGGAGTATCTCAAAGTTAGGTCTTCAAAAATCGAGCGCCCGCAAACTCCCTAAAAATACCGTGTTGGTAACTAGCAGGGCACCTATTGGATATGTTGCCATAGCAAAAAACGAAGTAACGACTAATCAAGGATTCAAGAGTCTCATCTTGAACGACGACCAGTCACCTGATTTTTTTTATTACCTTATAAGACATATTGTCCCTAAGTTGGAGGCGCATTCATCGGGCTCTACCTTCAAAGAAATCTCTGGATCCGTAATGAAACAGATTCAGGTCGTGATCCCGCCCCTTCCCGAGCAAAAAGCGATCGCTCACATCTTGGGCACCTTGGATGACAAGATTGAGTTGAATCGGCGGATGAATGCGACGCTGGAAGGGATGGCGCAGGCGCTCTTCAAAAGCTGGTTTGTGGACTTTGACCCGGTGATCGACAATGCCCTCGCCG
>Ga0206130_10009664_pt1 | contig 10049 bp, 8 predicted proteins | sample Helgoland_Spring_9_FD_148637 | JGI IMG/M metagenome (GOLD analysis project Ga0206130, IMG submission 148637) | Pelagic subsurface seawater microbial communities from Kabeltonne, Helgoland, North Sea - Helgoland_Spring_Bloom_20160512_1 | ecosystem: Environmental > Aquatic > Marine > Epipelagic ...
CTCCTTTTCATCAATTCGCATATTGAAGACTGTTGTTCGTTTATAGAACATTGTAGTTTGTTTATTGTAATATTTGCAAGACCTGTACTTTGTCTTCATGTAATTGTCTTTGTAAAGCCTCTATACTGTTAAATCTTTTCTCAGCTCGGATCCTGTTTACAAAAGCAATCGTTACCTCATCCCCATAGATATCTAGATCAAAGTCAAAAATGTGTACTTCTATTTGGAACTGACGACCACCAAAGGTCGGTTGAGTACCTAGATTGACCATTCCCTTCATCCAGACACCTCGATTAACCTGCACACGCACCGCATATACTCCTTTCTCCGCATATACCCCTTTCTCTGGAATTAAGGAATCGGATGTTGAAATATTGGCAGTTGGATATCCAATCTTACGACCTTCACGCTTACCAGAAACAACGACCCCTCGTATTTGATGTGGTCGCGTAAGCAATTTGGATGCTTGAGCCACATCTCCTTTTTGGATCAAGGATCTTATCCTAGAAGATGAAACAATTGTTTCATGATCTGTTAAAGCAGTGATTTGAAAGATATCCAACGTTGGAACACTATCTCTCAATGTTTCAATTGTACCACCACGAGCCTTGCCATAGCGAAAATCATATCCAACTACCGCAGCCTCTGACTGAAGACGTTTTTGCACAACCTCTGATGCGAACCACTTGGGTGAATAACCAGCAAATGTAAGCGAAAACTCTTCGACCACAACACAGTCAATTCCAAACTCAAACAATTTCGCTACTTTATCTTGCCAAGTATGAATCCGCGGAGTCTGTAAATGTGGAGCCAACAACGTACGAGGAGGTGGTTCGAAAGTATAGACACAAGACAATAAATCTCTACTCTTTGCTTCGGCTATCGTTTTCAACAGCAGTTGTTGATGTCCCAAGTGTACACCATCAAAGTTTCCAATTGTAACCACACAGGGACGATGAACACGCTGATGATAGTCCATAGATCCTGCCAAGAGGATGGACATCACACTGTCCACTCTTGGTACATCAATTTCGAAATACGCTCTCCATCTAATGACGGGCGAGCAAAATAAAAGCCTTGCAACAAATGAACGCCACACTCTTGCAGTGCTTGTAATTCTTCTTGAACTTCAATCCCTTCGGCTACAATCATGGCATTCGTTGCATTCGCAAAATCACACATTAGACTCACCAATCTTTTCTTTCGGTCATCAGCATGTACATTCCGAATAATCGACATATCCATCTTAATGTATTTTGGTCTCAGATCAGCCAACACAGACAATGAAGCATACCCAGCACCCAAGTCATCAATAGCAACTTCAAATCCCATCTCTTCAATCTGTTCTAGCGTTTGTTCCCAAGAATCAATCAATTGCAACTTAGAACGTTCAGTGATTTCTAAAACAATACGATTGGACCATTGTTCAAGTCTTTGTAATCGAAGCAACAACGCTTCTCCACTGGCCAATTCGTCCGGATGAATATTTAAAAACAGTTTGATATTTGGCGCCAACATTTTTAGCCAATCTTGGACTCTATCTGCGATAACCTCTGCCATCATACTCAGACGCCCATATCGTTCCTCTGCCATCATACTCAGACGCCCATATCGTTCTGCTGCACGAATAATGGACAACGGACCGTCGAATACAGGATGAGTACTTCTCAACAGTGCTTCAAATGCGTACACACTACCTGGAGATTCTCCTTTACTTGAAATCAACGGTTGCAGTGCCACTTGAATGTAGTTGCCTTGCAAACATTCATCCAACACCCTTTTCTCTTCTTCTTGAGATGCTTTTTGTTGAACTCTTGCAATCTCAACCATACGCAGTTTTGTACTTAACGCATCGTCTACTGCCCCTATCAACCTATCGTGCTTGAAAGGTTTTTCGACGAATCGTGCAACCTCTCCGCGATTGACTGCCTGTACAGCCAAATCAAGATCCAGCATTCCTGTTACCAGAATCCGTACACACCCTGGTTGGCGTTCTCGAAGATGATGTAAAATCTCCAATCCGTCCATCACTGGAAGATGATAATCCACCAACGCCAGATCAAATTCCATTTTATGCATTGCTTCCAAAGCATCTTGACCACTATAAAACTGATGAACCTCATGACCATACTTAGTTAAAATACGGGCAATCTGTCTACAGATTAAGGGCTCATCATCTACTGTTAAAATTCTTGCCATTTGAACCTCAAGGTTGCTAAATTCAATTTATTGCATTTGCAGTCAACGCGCACCTCAATACAAGAAAGAGTAAAATATCTTGTTGGCACATTGCATAGAGATCGCAGTATGATAGTCTGTGCAAGACACCGAATCTGGAGTGGAATATGAACGTTTTACTGGCTGACAAACTCGCACCTCTTGTAGAAAACTACTTAATAGAAAATGCACATCAAGTTTGGAGTATCCCATCCCTAAAAGGAGATGCCCTCACTGAAGCTCTTCTCACCTACGCACCGGACGTATTGGTTGTTCGTTCCACAAAGGTTACTGCTGCACACTTACAGGCATGCCCTTCGCTCAGTTTGATTATTCGAGCAGGTGCCGGCGTAAATACGATCGATTTGGAAACAGCATCTTCAAAAGGAATCTTTGTTGCCAATTGTCCAGGACGAAATGCCATCGCGGTAGCAGAATTGGTCATGGGACATATTTTAAATTGGGATCGCCATATCTTTGAAAACATCTCTGACTTTAGACAAGGTGTTTGGAACAAGAAGACCCATGGAAAATCAAAAGGGCTCATGGGACAAACTTTGGCCATCTGTGGATTTGGTGCGATTGGTCGTGCGGTTGTTGAAAGAGCACAGTCTTTTGGGCTCCACATCAAAGTATGGAGTCGCTCTATGACACCAACAAAAGCTGAAGAACTGGGTGTAGAATACTGTGCAACACCATTGGAAGCTGCTCGCTGTGCTGATATATTGAGTGTTCATCTCCCAGCACTCGCCTCTACCAAAGATTTTATTTGTGCCGATCTTCTCAATGTCATGAATGATGAAGGGTTTGTCATCAACACATCTCGAAACAGTTTGTTAAACGAAGCCGATCTACTGCAAGCGATTGAATACAAAGGGTTAAAGGCAGGCTTGGATGTATTTGACAATGAACCTGCAAGTTCTGACAAAACAGTGTCATCAACACTATGTGGCAATCCAAATGTCTATGTCACACATCACATTGGCGCCAGTACTGATCAAGCAACGATATCTGTTGCGGAGGCCGTCGTTGAAATTGTGGATACATGGCAACACACTGGTTCCGTTTTAAATTGTGTAAACCTAAAACAAACCCAAACAGCAAATTGCTGTCTGGCAGTTCGACACGCCGATGAGGTTGGCGTTTTGGCTCATGTATTAGAAGTGTTAAAAGCAGAAGGACACAATGTTCAAGAGATGGAAAACATCATCTTCCAAGGTGGCACAGCAGCGTGTGCACGAATATTTCTCGTTGGTACCCCCTCCAATTCAATGCTTAAATTACTAGAAGCAGAAGACAGTATCTTTGCTTGTTCCATCTCAACAATACAATCGTAACTATTATTAAACAATCCTGTTTCGGAGTTTCATCATGTCAAATAGAGCACACAACTTTTCTGCTGGCCCTGCTGTTTTACCATTGGAAGTTATTGAAGAATTACAGCATGCACTTCCAAATTATAAAAATATGGGTTTGGGACTTATGGAAATGTCTCACCGTTCAACAGCTTTTGATGACATCATTGAATCTGCAAAACGAAGACTTCGAGAGTTGTTAAATATTCCCAACTCTTATGAAGTGTTGCTTCTACAAGGTGGGGCCAGTCTCCAGTTTTATATGACTGCACTCAATTTATTGGGACCCAAGGATACAGGTGCCTATATAAACACTGGTACATGGTCTACAAAAGCCATCAAAGAAGCACAACGATGCGCACATGTTTCCACGATTTGGACTCCTGAAACAACTGTATTCAACAACGTTCCAACAGATAATGACTATACCATACCGGAGTCTGCAACCTTTTTGCATTACACATCAAACAACACAATCTTTGGAACCCAATTTCAAACCACACCGGTTTCAAATATCCCATTGGTTGCTGATTTTTCAAGTGATATTGCATCTGCACCCATAAATGTTTCAAAACATGATGTTATCTATGCTGGGGCACAAAAAAACCTTGGTCCAAGTGGTGTAACGGCTGTAATCTTGTCGCCATGGGCAGTTGAACGCAGTGTGACGGTAAACAAATTAAGACCTGTAAGACCTGGCGGCCTACCATCGATGTTGAATTACAAATTGATGGTCGACAAAAACTCTATGTTTAACACACCAAATACATTTGGAATCTTTGCATTGGATAGAATGCTTGCGTGGTTGGAACGTCAAGGTGGCGTCCCCTCAATTCATACCCAAAATATAGAAAAGGCGAATCGTATCTACAGCATCTTGGATACCTCTGATTTTTGGGTACCACACGCACAACAAGACAGTCGTTCGTTGATGAATATCACTTGGAAGATTCAGAACTCAAAATTGGAGGCTGTCTTCTTAGCCGAAGCTGAAGGTGAAGGGCTCAAAGGACTCAAAGGTCATCGTTCTGTTGGTGGACTTCGCGCTAGTATATACAATGCTTGCTCTTTAGAGAGCGTTGAAGCACTCGCTTCGTTTATGCAACATTTTGAACAACGCCACGGATAAACCTTCGGAATCCATTGCGACTATGAACAGGTAGAACAGCGGTCCATAACCAAGCTTGGTTAAGCGCTTTCTTGGGATCTTTTTGCAACAAGGCACATCCAAACAGTGCACCATGTGCAAACCAATGTGTGTGCACGCTTTGATTGTACTGTTTGTGAAATGTCAGTAGATCTACTTCCAAATCATCAAATGAATCATGCGGATGTAAACAAATTGAGAGCAAGCGATTTAACGCCATTCTAATTCTCCAGCCGTTTTGATACCGTGTCTTCGAAACGATTGTTTCACACGTCTATGAACATCTGATGCAAATGCTGATTCATATCGATTGTCCATTACATACGCTTTTGCTGTTAAAATAATGGCAAACCGCTCCGCACCATTTGGTACAGCACCTTCTTTCATATGAACGACCACTGGCTTTTCCCAGAACATATATCGACTTGCAACCACAGACTCTCTCACCACTCTTTCCGCCAATAGAAAGTCTTGATTGCATCCAATATAAAATTGAAAAACACACATTTGATCCAGGTTTCCAGAGTTGGCACAGGAGACCACAGATTGTAAAAATTGACTATTTGGTATCGATATCAAATTATCTTCCAAATCAAGTACCCGCACCGTTCGCAGGCCTATCTCGACCACTTCACCATAATGTTCTCCAAAAGATATTCGATCTCCCACTTGAAATGGTCTATCCAATAACAATGTCAATCCAGCCATCAATGATGCCAATAAATCTTTTGCTGCCCATGATACTCCCAAAGCGAGAAGCCCAATAAAGAGAGATAGTCCATCTTGAGAAACCGCAAGCATTTTGGAAACCGCAAAGAAACCACCAACAAACAACAGAACAAACTGAACAAAGACCGATATTTGCTTCGTCAACAGTCGATATCGGGTATTGTCTTCACCAAATTTATCTAAGAATCGTTTTGTCAGACGAATCAATACATACGTACACAATGCAATAAACAACGCTGGTAGCAATCCAGAGACGTCAATAAACTTTACAATATCCAAATTGGACAACAAAGCCAGTTCCATCATCTACCCCTTTTGACCAATAAATCTTTTTTGTGACAAATTGGCTTGAATCCATGGATACCAAACCTGGTCAATTTGATAACGACCATCTGAAATCGTACATATGTTCTCTGACACAAGCATTCTACAAATAGATAGAACGTTGGCACCTTCCATATCTAAGGAATGGACTATTTCTTCTAAAGTGCACCTATTGTGGAGTAGTATGCAAGCCAAGATGAAACCAGCACCTTCATCCAATGAATTCAATATCTCTGGTTGTTTCAAAGAAAACATTTCTACACCCACACCAACTTCAACTGAATCACTTAAGGGTATTTGAACCAATGAATCACAAAAAACTTTCATAGCGGTTGAAGGATTCCCTTTGGTAGAGTCAACCAACAATCGCCAATAAGCCATCTCTGCACGATGAGTTGCTTGAGGATTGTCGAGCGCAGACAGCATCGAAAAGTCAAGAGACACATTGTTGTTGGTACACATCTGGATCATGGCTGTGCGTATCTCTGAAACCAATAACGGTTTTATCCTGTGTACAGTCTTAAAGAAATCGACTCGAATAGGGGTTGACGGAGATTCCCAAAAGGACCATGTCGCCAAATGACATGTTAACATCCAACGATGTTGACCCGAAGTAGACTGGATGATCGCAAACAACTGATTGATCACTTCAAACCCTTGAACATCTCGTAAAAATATTCTTTGAACGTCATCAATACCGATAATTGCTTTGGGCATATTGTTGATTTCAGCACATAAACTGTCCAGCGTTGAACATCGTGTCAGATTCAACTCATCACACAACCAAAACATGAGTGTTTCAGATGTCCAATTATCATCTCGAATGATATGATTGACCGTTAACAAATGTGTCTGTTCGGCATGTTGATTCAACACATCTTGTAACACTGCTGATTTACCCATTCCTTCATCAGCAACAAGGCAGATTGCACCCAAAGAACCCTCTTCTTCAAGAATAGAATCTACAATCAACTCGACACATGGTTGTAAAAGAACATTCCATTCGAGATTCCAACCATCCGTATTCCACTTTGGATATTTAATCCTAGAGACATCTTCATCAATCGCATTTCTAGCCAAAACAGATCCAAACAACGAAGAATGTTCCACCAACCAAAACAATACCCTAACCAAAAAGTCCCACAGCACTATTGATATTGCAAAACCGGCTCTTATTCGTTTACCAATCCATCCTGTCGACCATTGAAGCATCCAATCTTTAATCGCACCAAGTCCAATTGTCTCATTTGCTTTACTTTGTAGAAATTCAGACCAAACACCCAATTGAACAATGACCAATAAGCCCAACATACCGAATTGCAGAAGAAACAACAATTGTATTGTCTGAAAAGTATGCAGTACATGCTCAAATACACTGGCAACAACATTGATCCCAAAAAGACCAAAAACAAAAGCATACAACCCATTGACCAAAGAAGTCTCAATATTCTTATCATCAATCCAATAGTCCACCAATGGCCTACAGAGTCTCAATGACATCACCAACAAAATTCCATAAGCCAGTGTCACACTTGATCGACCTTGAAAACTAGACACCAGCAATAGTGAGACCACCACGTGAAAAATATATGGAGATAAAGACGAAACTACTCTAGATTCATTCAATGTTGTATCACGCAACATTGTATTCACACCAAGTTCGCCAAAAAAATCAGGTTGGTCTTGCCGTTCAATCCATTGTGTTAGCCAACGCCAGATTTTTTCGACTCGACGCCCTATCCAAAACCACAATCCAAATAGTAACGACCATTGAAAGACATATTTCATCGTCACGATAATCTTACTTATATCTCGGATACCATCTTTGATATTGTGAAACTTTAATTCTAAGATGAATGGAACATGTTGCCATTCAAAGAATACATCCGTCCAAAATTGTTCTGGTTCAATCTCTAAATATCCCACGTTTTGTCTATACCTGTGAACATCAATCCACTGTTGCAACAACACTTCACGTTCTGTGTTTCGATGGCGCAGAAAATCTTGTTCTGCGGATGCAATATCCTTCAACACATTCTCTACGTCTGGATGATCTAAAACTGAAGACGTTTGAGTAGATATAGAGACTTGATCCAAGGACTCAATACTGCCTTGAATCTCCCATTGTAAATCATGTAAATCTTGCTGTAAATCCACCAATGTTGTTCGACGACTTCCATCCAACGGTGGTAATTTTGTCCAGGCATCGTAATTCGCATTCCAAGTACGTAATTTCACAGTTCCTGTTTCAATTTGTTCTTCCATAACATTGTGTCGTTCTGATTCTTCTGAACGCATCTTTGTTTCGATTTCTCGTAATCGTATAACTTCTAGCTGTAACTCCTTAGATTTTTCCGTCTCTGACTCTGCCAATTCCTTTTGACGAGCAGCATCCAATTGTTGTTGAGCCCTTCGTAAATCAGCTTCAATAGCGATGCCATCCAATCCATTTTTATGGTCTCGAATCACCCCCAATTGAAATGACAACATCTCTTTCTCTATAGAGTCATCCTCTTGCATTTTAGTTTGAAACTGTTGCTCCAATTCCATTTGTTGAATATCTGTTTTGTCTCCATCCCATTCTGAAACAATACTTGGCCATGTATCTTTCAGTAGTTCAAATTTTTTGAGTGTTTCAATTTTTTTTGACTCTATCAAACGTTCTTTATATTTGTTCAACAGGTTGTCTAAAGGTTCTGACAACTCTGAATCTGTAGACAACTGTGAGCGGACAATCTTATATCTATCATATCGAAATACCATCAAATCATTCGACAAACCACTGACTGTTTCATCTTGTTTCAGCATGTCTTGAGTATAGGTTTCTAGAACCGTGTTGTGAAGTGTCCAATGCTGAAGAAGAACAATTTGTAAGTCTACCAAATACTGGTGTTCCATTACCATCTCTGCTATCTCTTCTTCTTTTGCACTATCATCGACAGATTGATCTATACTCAAACGCAAACGTTCTTTTGCAGTTGGCTTCAAAATCGATAGACAATGAAGGATACTTTGGGAGTTCTGTTAACAACGCTTCTATAAAACGAAGATCCAAAGCATCTCGTTCATTTTCCAGCTGCCACAATGTTGTATGTGCTATGACATACTCGTTTGCAACTTCTCCAGTTGGATCTTCAAATGGAAAAGACTCCGAGAACTGAGACAACCGTCGTTGATGTTGATTCAACAGCCCCATCTTCAATAAGTTGATTGAAGATTCCGTAAATAGAGTAGATGCTTCTAGATTCCAAAAAGCCAACTGTAAGGACTTTGCACCTTGAAAATACAACCTCTTGGCGACCACTTGACTTCGTGTAGATTCGATTCTTCCTTTCAAAGAAGGCAATTCGAGTTGTGTTACCTGAGCATCACTCCACAGAGTCACCGTAGTATCTTTGAGACTCGGATCGGCAAATGCAGACAACAACCACAATTTCATCCATAAACTGTACATACCCTAGAGTATCTCAACAGTTTTAAAAAGTCAGTGTTTGTTACCCTATTTTCGCTGTGTACTCGTCCAAAACCCAAGCACAGACCACTCTGTTCCGACCCATTTCTTTGGCAACATACAAAGCTTGATCGGCGCGTTTTAATGAATCTAAGACATTTGTTTCTGACTGAAAATGTACCGCAGCACCAATACTCATCGAAATAGGAATCAACAGTTGTTTATAGGATACAGGACGTTCAACACTTTGACGAATCCGCTCTGCCAGTCGAGTTAATTCTTCTCCTGAACAATTTGGAATAATCGCCAAAAACTCTTCTCCGCCAAATCGGCCCACTGCATCTGAGTTTCGAATGCATTGTTTCAATCTAGAAGCCACTGTCCTAAGCACCGTATCCCCACAATCATGCCCATATGTATCGTTGACATTTTTAAAAAAGTCTAGATCCATCATCAACAAGCCCAATGCATTTTGTCGCTGCTCAGACAATGTCGCCTGACGTTCCATAGAACGTAAAATGGACCGTCGATTTGAAATCTCCGTTAACGGATCATGATTCGCTTGATTCCACAAACTTTGTTGTAACAATTTTTGTTTCAACTGATGCTCAACAATTCTCTTCGATGCATGAAGGTGAGATCTAAGAATATCACGGTCTACATCCATTGGTAAAACTATATCGGCACCTTGAATCCGCAATTCGTTTCCAATAACTGTTGTCAAATCTTGAGAGTGTAAGATGACAAGATACGGATATGTATCAACTTGATTGTCCCGAATATCTCCGACCAACGTATACAAATCTGTTGATACAAGTGCAGCGTC